>Ga0172381_10007733_pt1 | contig 10601 bp, 11 predicted proteins | sample Leawel6488metaG_FD_119754 | JGI IMG/M metagenome (GOLD analysis project Ga0172381, IMG submission 119754) | Leachate microbial communities from a municipal landfill in Southern Ontario, Canada - Leachate well 64-88 metaG | ecosystem: Engineered > Solid waste > Landfill > Unclassified | place... | reverse complement strand
CTCAATTTCTTTTTGCTTTGCCTTTTCTGCGGCTTCGGATTCTGCCTCAAAGGCGTCAATTGTGTTGTACAACTTTTCGGCCAATGCCAGTTGCTCTGCACCTGCCCCTTGAATTGAAAGTTTATATAACTCTGCCTGTGACGTTGTTTTACCAAGCGTATCAAACTGCAGTTGCAATGCATCAAGCTGTCGGTTGATAGCTTCGGCATTTTCGTCAGATCCGAGCATCTTTTTGTTCAGCTCCTTGACTCTTTGCGCATATAAAGCCTGGGCAGTCTCCTTGTCCCCCAGCAGTTTGATGTTCTCCTCATATTCCTGGTGTGCATATTCTAGCATCTTGTCATACACGGCCTGGGTGATGGTATCCATGCTGCTGTATGCGGTCTGCCAGGCCTGGGCTTGTTTTGCAGCCAGATTTTCAGCATCGGACGAGCCTATGCCGCCCAATGAAACAATTTTCTTTTTATTGCTTAACGCAGCAGATTGAGTGTCGATATCCGAAAAATAATCACCAAGTGCGGTGTCAACATTTGCATACTCCGATTTGGCCTGCCCTGTTTTTTTATACTGGATGGCTTTCAGACGCAGCGCTTCAATGATTTCATCATGCTGAGTCAGGGCCTGCTGTTCTTTGGACCGGATAATGTCTAACTGCGCAGCCAACTCTTTATTGCTGGTGTTCGCGGCACTGATCCCGGAGGCGTATTCTCTTAGCCCATCAGCCACCCCATGCATCCTGGGGACATTGTCAAGAGTTGCCGCCATCCATTCAAGAGATTGCGCCCATTTCTCCTTAACAGACGAGATCATCTGGCCTAATTTAACTTCCACGACCGTGGATATTTTTTCCCAGGCATACTGTACTCTTATGGCACCGGATATCAGTCCGTCCACAAGCGCAAGCCCTGCCAACCTGGCCGATTCAAAATTTTCATACAGACTTGAGCCAATCTCCCACCCGGCCCAGGCTGCAAAAAGCAGATTAAGAGAGGCTTTAAGGGCATTTATACCGGATGCAGTGGCATATGCCGTAACTTGCTCCGAATACAGGGACGCGCGAAACGTATATGTGGCCGTGGCAGCCGCACCCGCCACTGCAGGCCAGGCAACGAACGCACCCATGAGCACACCGCCCGTCCCCATGACCACCGCCAGATCCCGGGCCGCTTTTGTCGTGGCCGTAAGCCCTTCTCTATGTTCCCGCAGCCGGTCATTGACATCTGATAGAGATTGAGCCGCTGCAGATGAATAGTCGTCAAAAGCATCACTGCCCACCCCTGTCAGAATCCGGGCTGTCTGACTGATCTCCTGGCCCAGGGTGCCGTATTGTTCCTCAAGCCCCTTTGCCGCTCCTTTAAGGTCTTCAATTTTGGTTTTTGCCGGATCAATCCCCAAAGCCGCCCGGTTACCCAGGTCTTCAAACTGGGTGCCAAGCAGGCCCACACCGGCCTGGGACTGGACAACCACATCGTCCACGGACGCGACCTTATCCTTGATAATACTAAACGCATCCGCCGTGGTGATGGTGCCGTCGGAAATCTTTTTTGCGAACTTATCCGCATCAATGCCCAGCATGGCCATGGCATCATGGGTGGTTTTGGACCCGTCCACAATCCGGATGGAAAACTCCTTGAACATATCCGCAGCTTTGTCCGTGCCCAGAACCCCGCCCTGTAGGCCTGTCTCCAGCACGGAAAAAAACTGCCCGGCATCGGCCTTTGCATTGGAAAACTGCACCGAATATTCAAGGATTGAATCCAGAAAATCCCCGGAAGAATCCAGCCCACGCTGGTACCCGGCTGTAATGAAATCAAATGCCTCCTGATATGATATGCCGAACTTTTCCACCATGGTAGCAGCGGAATTCATCACCTTGGCCGTGTCATCCCCCCAAACCTGCTGAATCCCTAAAGCCGCTTTGGAGGCAAAGGCAAGGGTGTCATCCGTGGCCCCCTTAAACTTTTTGGACGCCAGAACAACTATGTCTGTCACTTCCCCGATGGAATCCCCGATCCCCTTGCCCCACAGTTCCCGGGAGATCTCCCCGAACCTCTCCACCTCATCTGCCGTGGCCCCTGTGGATACCTTGGCCATGGCCATGGCCCGGGCGTAATCTTCTGCATTCCCGGCAGCCGTCATCAGAACAGCACCGGCGCCGGCAATCCCGCCCAGGGAAAGCCCTGCGGCAACAACGGACATCTGTTTTAACATGGCCGTTGTCGCCTTGACGCTGGCGCCCATGGAATTAAAGGCTTTGCTGCTTTTATTACCTGCATCCTCAGAGGCTGTGGTAATGTCCCTAAACCCGCGAACCACGCCCTTGTCGTCAATTTTTAAAGCAACTTTAATGGTGGCTGTGTTAGACATTCGTTTACCCTTCCAAGGTCAAGCCATTCGTTATAATTTAAGATTTCTGCATCCAGGGGAAAACCCGCCTGCTGCAGTTGCCGAATGGACAAAAGTTTTTGCGTATACGGATGGATGGTTTCTACCGGCAGCTTTGGACACTGGCTGCAGGCCCATTCAAGGCCGGGGCCATCCATCTCTTCGCGGCATTCAGCATAATCCGATTCCCGGCATATATTGCCCTTGGCCACGGCATCCAGATCCCGGTCCAAAATCAGTTTGGGTCGGTATCTTCCCCGGTCGTTTCGTCCTCTTCAATAATCTCCGGACCTATATCCGCATCCGTGGACTGCTCAAAGGCGTGGATGGCCAGCCGCTCAACCAGGTCTGAATTATGTTTGCAAAACCAGCCTTTCCAGTCCTCGCGATACCCTTCAGCCCCCTGGGTGGATGACACCGCCACAATCTGGCCATTCACCTCCTGGGCAAAGTCACCATCCCGGAACCCGGCCAGGATCTGGCTGCCGAATTTCTGCCGGCATTCACCTGTGGTATTCACCACCCTGTTGCGCTTTCGGGTATACATCCCGTTGGTATATGCAGCCTGCTGGGCAGCCGTGGGTGTATGGTAGTACAGCTCCAGGACGGAATCAGATATATTGTCCTGCAGGCGCAAGGCGTTGGGTTTGCTGGATACAATTCTCATCGGTAAAACTCCTTTAAAACGCTTGGTAGTTATGCAGCGTAATACTGCTGCAGATTTTTAACATTCACGATAACGGACCCGTAGGTCCCGTCCTCAAGCACGGTCATATCCCCCTTTTCAGCCAGGCGCTTGCCATTGGCCGTTACCGGTGCCTTAAGCACACCCAGCCTGGGGAAAATAATCTGAACTTCATAATTGTGTCCAGATTCATACTCTGCCCCAGATGCCGTGATGGATGCGGCAAAGGTCTCATTTCCGGTCATATAATTGCGCACGATATAATCCCGGAACTCCCGGTCCAGGGACAGCGTCTGGGTCCGGCCTTCCCGGAAATACTGTGAGGCATAAAGACCATTTCCGCCAATGGCAAATTCCACAGCCCCGTTGTTATTCAAGGTATGCTCAATGGAGTTGATCTCAGCCCCCATGTTCCGGCCCCCCTGGATGGCGGATCCGTCCCAGGCCCCGCCCAGGGAAAAGGTCATTTCAGATACCCGCAACGGGGTCTCTGACACCCGGGCCGGCATGGCCATCCATGCCTCCTCCGTGGGCGCATACAGCACCTTGTATGTCACATTGTCGGTATCCTCGGACGGTGCGGTGATGGTGATCTCCGCAGGTGTGGCACTGGACACCGCAGAGAACTCCACCTCGGTCCACACCCCGGATGTCAATTCCACCCGGACCTGATGAATGGCATCAAGGCGTTCGGCCGCAGTTGATCCGGCCACGCCATTGGCTGCCAGGGTAAGCGCTGCAACATTGCCGGCAGCGGTGATCTCCTCTTCGGTCACAGACGCGTCATGCTTGCCCGTGCCAATGCAGTCCGCCTTGACCTGGCACCAGTCATCCTTGGTAAACGTGGCGGTCATGGAATTGACAAACATGGAATAAAACCGCTCCTTGGCAATGGTTTTGCCCATGCGCTGGGCCGCCGTAAACGACGGCAGAGACCGCTCTGTCTCCAGATCCCCGTCAATGGGGGTGATGGTTTTCTTGTACCCGGACCCGGCCGAAGCCGACGCAATGATTCCCAGGGCATAGGCATAAATGAACGCAAAATGCTGGGGCTGGGCCTTGGGAAAATTCAAACTCACAGCCGAAGTGCTGCCCAGGTCATATATAACGTCAGCCTCTTCCTTGCCGGTCAGCTCGTCAACATTATCCTCCCGGCGCGGATCCAGAGAAATGATATCCCCCACGCTGGCCAGCAGGGACAGATCCAGGGTCTGTGCCGTGTTAATCGCCGTCTCCTGCTGGTATGCGGACACGGCAACGATATTATGTTTGGCTCTAATGGATCTCATGATTCAGTTTCCTCCTGTGCCGGAGTTGTGCCAGATATCGTGGTTGTTTTTTCCGTGGATTTAGTTGATTTCTGGGTCTTTTTATCGGTGCGGATCTGCTCAAACCGGTTTTCATACCCTGACGGGGCCTGGGAGTAAGATTTCCCACGCAGGTATGTTTTGTCGGCATCCGGACCGTCCACGATGGTAAAGGCCTCTTGGCCGTCTTTAAGTTTGTACATGTTAATCCTCCCTGAAATACTGATATGGGATTATTTTGCGCAGCACCAACGCCTTTTCCCGATACATTAGCCGTATGGGGTCTTCATTGCCCGGCACCACATCTTTGACATATCCGTCCAGCAGGTATTCATCCAGGGCGTCATGCACCTGCCCGGTCAAAGAGAGTACTTTACGGATGGACGCCTCTTCCCGGGCCACCTTCTCATAGATGATGACATCCGCATTCATGGTCAGCTCCGTAACCCCGCCGGACAAATCAGAGCGCAGCACCTTGCCGTCCTTAATGCCGATGCAGGGGAACCCGGAACTCTGCGGGATCACATCCGGATCCGGGGATAAAAACACATCCGGCTCCCTGATGCCGGAAATCTCCCTTAGTTTTGTCTGTATGGCCGTTATCAGTCCGTTCATTTACTTCCTCCCTAAAACAATATAGTCCGCCACCGTCTCCTGGAACTCCCGGATATCCTCCGGGTTAAAGCCCAGGAACTCGCGCTTGGGGATTTCGACCGACTTCCCCGGCCCGGCCATGCCGCCACGGTTGTGGATGGCCGCATACACCCGGGTGGAATAAACGCCGGCACTGTCCTTGTCCGCATGGGGATGAACCAGTCTCAGGTAACCATCCTGATGGAGAATCTTGTCTATTGCAGGCGGTTTCCGACGCTTCTTGCGCAGCATGGTAACAGGCTTAAGCTTGTCCCAGTCAGATCCGTCAGGCGCCTCTTCTGCCTTAAACCGGTCATCGGTCCGTTTCACCATATAGTCTGCATAGGATTTCATAACGGGCGTGAAATCCTCAACCCGCCCGATGGATGCCTTGACCAGCGCCTGCAGCTCTTCATCGTCCCATTTATAAACAACCCCGTCCCCGGCCACGTCAGAACCCCCTCATGCTGTCCCGGGAAAAGATCCGGACATCAGAAGTCATCCGGACCATATCCGTCCCCCCGGATGTGGATTCATCCGATCCTGGCAAAACAGCCTTCCCGGACGCAAGCCTTTCCAGAAACTTCACCGCATCTTCAAATTTCTTGCGGACCTCTTCGGAAGCGATTCCGCGCCGGGAAGATATCTTGTACACGGCGATATCACAGGCAACTCCGTTGATAACGTCCGGTACCGGGTCCATGGGAACGGTATACCGGGCTGCCAAATAAGCATCCACAAGAGATCCGGAATCGGAGATAGCCTTGTCCACCACATCCGTGTCCACGGTTCCTGAATCATCGTCATCCGTAAACCGGATCACGTCATCTTCATCCATGACGTACTGGATATCTGCCAACGTGCAGTAGGACATGGTTATTTATTCCCGTTCTTCCAGGCAGCCCAGGCCACAGCCCGTTGCTCAGATGTTATACTGTACCCCAGGATTTCCTCCATAGCCTCCACAGACGGTGCTCCGCTGGCAATGGTATTGCCGTCTTCAATGGCCTTTCCGGCCGCTTCGGCCAGATCTTCAAGGTTCGGCTCTTCTGTATCGTCAAGTACAGGCCCCATGGTGATCTCAGGATCTTCATTAAGCTGCATGAGCTGTTCCTCGCTGAAAAATCCGTCCGGGAACTCTCTTCCTTCCCTGGTATGAGCCACGCCGCACCGCCGGAACCCGTCTGTACGCGATTTTACAAAAACTTTCATTTTATCCCTCCATGAAACCCCGGATGGAACCCACCCGGGGCCGTGCATTATGGTTTAAAGAGACTCTATCCCAAGCCGGTGGAGCCGTAAGAAAGCTGCCATAGTCCATATCCGCCGGCTGCCCTGGCTTCAGCTCCGAATTTAAATTTCTTGTTCATGAACACATCTTCGGTGTCCGGGTTTGTCTGCTGTACAAACACCGGTTTCTTGCGCTCCTGGTAGATGTACGGCTTAAGCGGGCGGTTTGTCACATGCAGCATCCACTGCGTGGTGCTTGTTATCCTTGGGTTTACAAGCACCATTGCTGTGCCTTTGTATGGGTTCGGGCTTTGATCCGTGAGCTTGTCGCTTTCACATATCAGCCTGGCCGTGGCCTCCAGGGCAGGACCCACCTCAAGCACATCCGGGATAAGACCCAGCGGCCTGCCGTCATCATCCCTGCCCGACATAATCGCCGTCCTTGCCGCGCCATACGAGGCAGTGGCAAGCGCTGTCGTGGCAGCGGAAAGCGCGGCAGTCCCCTTGTTGCTGACGCTTGCTCCGGCAACCGGGTGATCCGTGTCATAAAAATACTGGCCGTCGTAGCATGGATTGGTAAATGCGTTGTTCTTCAGGTCCGCGTCAATTTCGTCCGGAAGCTGCTTGGCCGAAAAACCGGCATCCTGGGCCATGGGCGCATAGATCCCGATATTGTCGTCCTCGATATCGTTTCTATCCACCTCCACGGTGGCTTCCCAGTCATCGTTGACCACCGTATATTTGTTTGCCTTGAGCGCCTTGATCGTTTTGGACCCAAGCCATTTCACCATCTTCGGGAACCGGCTCAGCCAGGAATAATCATTTTGCGAAGATCCGCTTGGTATCCGCATAGTGGTCTTTTCCCAGATAGACGGCGCGGCATCAAACGCCTTGTTGAACGTGGTCTTCAAATTGATAAAGACCGCCGTCAGATTCGATTTGTTAACTAACATGGTGTTGTTCTCCTATGGTTGCTGTATTAAACCGTTGACAATGCACATCCGTCATTGACCACTGTCCGCCACACCAGGCCCCCGGCCACCTGCACAGCAGCCAAAACAATGGTGTCTCCTGCATCGGCCTGAGTAATGGTATTGTTGCCCGTCTGATTGATTGCGGCCGCCGCCGTGATGACGCAGTCACCGCCGTCCACATCCAGGGTTATGGCTATGGTGATGCCCGCAAGCCCAGGAATGGCCAGGGTCCGTGTCTCAGCATCAGCCGTTGTGAGAGCCACGGTGCCGGACCGTGTCACGGGGATTGCCCCGGATGCGCCAGGATCTGCAATGGCCACCGGTGCTTTGGGATAGATCTCCTGCAGGCCAGCTTCCACTGTTGTCTGGGTCGTAAAACCGCCTGCATCGGCCATGCTGATGGCGGATGCGGCATGGGCGGCGCTGGTATCGGCAATATGTGTGGCCACATCCGCCTGGCGGATAGCCGGTTCAATGTCGATCCAGGCATGGGTGGTATCAATGTACCCGGCGATTATCCCGCAAAAAATATTGTTGCTCACGTTCCCGGAAAGATCCACGGTCTGGTCATCCACCAGGAACACGTTGTCACCGATATTCGCAATGGTGATGGCCGTGTCCATGATAACCTTGATCAGCCCCCTGCGCCGGAGAACAATACTCAAATCCCCGTTGGAGCCTGAGGAATTATCCTTTTGCTCCATGGAAATTCCCTGAAAAATCAACCCGGCTGTATCAGAGCCTTTCAGGGCATACCCGGCCGCATTCACACAGGTCAATGCACCGCCGTATATTTTTTGGCTTGCAGCAACCTGAAACGGCCTTTCCACACCGTCCTGGAGTTCTATCTGCTTGTCTTCAGTTAACGCCGTCATCTATCATCCCTCCTTTCCGTTGTATTTTTTAATATCTTCCAGATCCACGCCCATCATTTTCGCCACGGCGACAACCGCCTCATCCGCCGCCGGATCTGTTGCCGTTTGCGTTTTGCCCGGCAGCTTATCCACGGGTATCACCTGGGGGGCCTTGGTCACATAGGTGGCAAATCCTTCCGGGTCTTTTTTGGCGTAAACCATGGCCCAATCCTTCTGGTCAGGCGTCACCTTGCCCTTGGCAATGGCCTTGGAAACGGCATCCGTGGCGTCCCTCTCAGCCATTTTTTCTTTCAGGGCATTAAAGTCTTCAGCGGATACCCCTGTGGAATTTTCCTGTTTCAATACATTGATGGAGGCCACCACCATGGATTCATTGGCAGTATCTTCAAGATCAAGTGCGGCGGTAACCGCCTTGGAAACGATTTCCCTGTCCTTTACTTCCGGCACAGCAATGCCCAGCTTGGCCACAGCCGCCATAATTTCATCGTCCGTGGCATTTTCTTTGAGCCCAAGGGCCGCAATAAGTTTTATTCGATCCATAGGATCCTCCTTTGATTGATCCAACCCGGCTGAAAGCTTGGCCAGTATGGGGGTCAGATGTTTTGTTTTAGGGGTATTGGTCAGAGCTGAACTATGCAGCCCGCATACGCGCTTGTCTGATTGGCGGACAAAGAAAACAGGCGAAAAATACCGGTACTCTTTCTTTGCCAGATATCCGGATGCTTTTTCATTCCATTCCACCCGGGCCTTGATGCCCACGCCGTCCTCCCAGGCCAGTTCCTTGATCCACCCGGATGCCGGGGCTTCCATATTTTTCAGCGTCTGATGCTCATAATCAAAAACGACCTCATTGCCCGTTCCGGCAACATAGCTTTTGACCAGGTCAAAGGCTGTTTTGTCCACCAGGTATTTCACGCCGTCAGCAAGTTCTCCCCACCCGGCCTTAAACAGCACCATCCATCCGGAACCGTCCTGGCTGACCTTGGCAATGAGCGTTAAAATTTTGTGCATTGAATCCTCCTTTTATGCGGCCCGCAGAATGTTGTTTCCCTGGCCCACGTTGTAATCCCATCCCGGATCAATACCCACGGGAACCTGGATAATTTTGCCATCCCGGTCTGTCCATCCCCGGTACTCAATGGCCGGGGACTTGTCCGGTGCTGTTTTGCCAAGCCGGACCATATCCCGCTCTGACAGCGTCACCACCCGGCATTTGCATCCCCAGCCGTTGGGCGGATAATGGGTGTTCCACCAGGGATCGTCATGCCGCAGGATCAGGCCGTCCCAGGAAAGATGCTGTTCCCTGGGATTGACAGAATCACCGTGCCGGTATTGCCAGTATGGCCGCAACGCTGTGACATCCGGATCTGACATCTGCCGGTACCGGCCGGCCTGGTAAGCACAGCGCAGGTTGGTGTCGTAAATCACCTTTGACCGCCAGTTCCGTCCGCCTTTGTAGACCCAGCCAAAGGCCTTGACAGCCGCATCAAAATCATTCCGGAACTCAGCCAGGGTGGTTCCTTCGGCAATGGCCTTATCAACAGCGGACCTAAGATCTTCCAGCAGTTCCTCATCCATGGCCCCGGCAACGGTGAACGCCTTGGTGTGCATCTGCTTCCACAGATCGTCCCAGTGCTCCGTGGTCATGGACAACTTGTCCCGGAAATAGGCAATGGCCTCGTCAAATGGCATTCCGCCATATATCTCCAGGATATCAGGCATCGTCCATCACCTCATACCGGCCCATGAGTTCGGCGGCCGCCATAGCCTTGGCAATCAACTCACCCAGATCGTCAGGTTCCAGATCCGCAAACGCCTGGGAAAGCATGGATTTCATATCCTGGATATCCTGGGCCGATGCCATGATTTTTTTGACCCTATCCAGGCTCTCCTGGATATGATCATCCGCCTGGGTGCCAAGGTTGTCAGAAACCATGTCGAGAAATGCGAGATTTTCATTTCTCGCAGGGTTTGTCGACTTTGCAACCACATACTGCTTGGATGATATGGGCGCACTCACAACGGCATTTTTCGGCCTCAGACATTCTTCACCGTCTTTGGGCTCCGGAATGCTGTATTTTGTCCGGATATGGGATACGGGGATATCCATCCGGTCGGCAAGCTGATCAATCAGATCTGCATAAGCCTTAGGGTCATCTGGCTTGAACATGCCCGTATATCTGGGCACCGCGGTGTCCCATCCATAGTTAAAGCCCACATAGGGCCGCAGGAACTGGGTCCGCACCGTTGCCGCCAGTGACCTGGCATCTGCATTGATCAGGTCGTGGCGAACATCATTGTGGGTATTGGATGCAGCATAGGAGCCCTTGCCATCCACATCCGCCGTCAGGGTGCCCCCTAAAATCGCCTTGGATATCTCTTTGTTGGCAAACCCGGCCAGGTCCTTGTACAGGTCTGCGGATGCCGCCCCCTGGCTGCCCATGATGAATTCGATCTCCGTGGCCTTGGAAATAATTCCGGCAGCATCATGGCCCAGGGTCCGCACCGCAAT
>Ga0172381_10007732_pt1 | contig 10602 bp, 18 predicted proteins | sample Leawel6488metaG_FD_119754 | JGI IMG/M metagenome (GOLD analysis project Ga0172381, IMG submission 119754) | Leachate microbial communities from a municipal landfill in Southern Ontario, Canada - Leachate well 64-88 metaG | ecosystem: Engineered > Solid waste > Landfill > Unclassified | place... | reverse complement strand
CATTTCTTTTCTTGCTCTAAAAACACCGTCATATAATTCAGCATGATATGGTAAATCAGTATATCCTTTTCTTACAAATTCTATAAAAATTGAAAGTTCTAAATTTCTAAAAACATAATACGATAACTTCCCATTAGGTGGAAGCATTGATATATTTAACGATTTACCGAATCTTTCAGATTCAACCAAAGATAAAGCTAACTTATGTGGTTGATTTTCTCTAAAATGTGTTAAAGTAAAACTTTTTGTTAAAGATGCTAATTTTTCTTTAGGATTTTCGTATTCTTTCATTAATATTTTAGGAATAGCGCTAAACATTTCACAACATTCTGTCGGTGAAATTGAAAAAAATTGAGCATGTTCCCAATCATATACTTTCTGTCCTTTTTCTGGAAGACCTTTTATATCGGGATTAATCGTGTTTGAAATTGAAAGTTGTAAACAACATCTAGAAATTGACGTTTTGATACTTAACATGCTAATTTTAGGATTATAAAAATTCATTATATTTTTCCCTCGATTTTATAAAAAATTTAAAATAAATAAAATTATTCTGAAATTCTAATATCGTTTGTATTTAAATCAATTGTAGAATTTTTAATTTTCGCCAATCCTACTTTTGACATCAATACATTTATATCTTTTTTTACATTTGGGATTTCTATTTCTTCTCCATTAACAAAAGTTAAAAATAACTTTTCTTCTCCAGCATTAAAACTCTTCAAATTTCCAGTAATCGTCAATGTTCCTCTTGTCAACTTAAACATATTTGTTTCTCCTTTAAAATGAATAAAAAATAAAATACTACAGGTTTAAACATTGAATTACAAACAAACACTAACTACAATATTTAATATATATAGTTAGGAATATTCCTCTTGTGATTCTTTTAAGAGTTTTTTTATAAATATAGAATAACTCTCATCATCTAAGTCTAAAATTAAATTTGAAAAATAATCCGGAGTCGATTTAATAGTTTTTAATAAATTAATAAAATTTTCTCTTTCAAAATAATTAGATTTTATTCTCATTAACTTGTTTTGTAAAATTATTTTTATAAAATATATTAATTTTATTATATCATTTTTTTCACCAAAAATATCAATTTCATTAAATAAATATATTTTAAATGAATGTAAAGAAAAATGTCGAATGAGCGATTTTAATACTATTTTCCAATATTCGTTATCACTATTATAAACATCTTCGATTAAATATTTTAATTCATATTCTGATATTTTTTTAAACATACTTTCAATCAAATTTGTTTGATTGAACCTAAACCACGATTCCTCATTAACATCCTCTTGTGGGATATCAGAATCAATCTCGTCTGTTAATCTTCCTAAAACTTGAGAATCTAAAATATCTGACATTATAATTACTCCCAGTTTAATTTTTCTCTTAAGTTTCTAAGTATTTCAATTCGTTTATTATAAATCCATTCAGTATGATTTTGTTGTCTTAAGAAACATTGAATGATATCTTTAATTTTCATAAATTCGGGATTCATCATTGATCCAGCGTCTCGACCTAATATTTTATTATTGAATTTCACAAAATCTGCCAGATAGAAATGAGTTATTAATCCTCTATATTTTTTCATTTTTTCTTTTTCAAATTGGTCAAGTTCTTTACCTTCTTCTTGTTTTTCGTACCAATCCAACTTATATGGTTGAACATCTAATTTTGAAATATTTTTTATTTCAACACCTAATTCTTCTAAAGTTTCTTGTTTAACAGCATCTAACATGTTTTTAAATTCATCTATTCCTCCACCTGGAACATCTATAAATTCGTTATCTACCCATCGACCTACAACTAATTTTTTCTGCTCGTGATTTAAAATATAAACTTCAACCCTACTTCTAAATTTTGTAGGAACATTAAAATTATTTTCAAAAAAATGTTTAATAATACTCATTTATTTTTCCTTTTTTATTTTCACGTCCGGGCGGGGTTTAATTCTGAATTTTTTGTTTCTAATTATATATTTGTCCTCAATTTTTTTATTTTATTTTTTACTATGATATTTTTTTTATTTTCACGTCCGTGCTGGGTTTCAATTCTGAATAAGTAGCGAAAAATATCTGAAGGATATTTTTCCAGCGTAAACATTAGAAAAAACATGCGAAGCAGAAGCATTTTGGAAAGTCTTTGAATTTTTTTATTTTTATTAAATTTTTATTTTGTTTTTTCACGTAAGTGATATTTTCAAATCTCTGAAATTATATGTTTTTGTATTTCGACATAATTTCCCTGACCTTTAATTAAACAGATTATTGATTTTCAGACAATATAAGATATTTACTATTCTTTTTATTAGATTATTTAATTGTTTTTATTTTTATTTTTTCTTCTTTTTTTTCTAACTTTCCTAATGTTCACGCTTTCTGATCTCTAGAGACCAGAAAGCTACAACTGCATATAGGTTGAAGATCGAAATTCAATAAAAATTAAGAAAACTATTAATAAACTGACTTCGTAAATTCAGTAATTCTTTTTGATAAATTACTGTTTATTTGTCCTAGAAGAAAATTAATATTTTTGTGTTACGATTATTTAAATTCGTAACACGATTAGTTTTCATAAAATTTATAAAATTTATCTAGGACAAATGAAAGTAAAATTAGTTTTAGTTAATATTTTCAAAATTTAAGGAGGTATCATGTTTAAAGGATTTAATATTAAATTACCAGTATATTCTGTAGTTTGCCCACAATCTGGATATTTGTTTGATACGAGAAGTTTAACAGTTGCTGAACTCAATTATGTTAAAACTTCTTTAACTGTCCCAGCAAAAGCATATTCTATTATTAATAAAGCTTTGTGGGATACTATTTCAGATAAACCAGATTTTATAAATAATTATGAAGAATTTAAGAAGAATGTAACAATGAAAGATCGAGAAGCTTTAATTTATGCTTCTTATGTCGCTACTTTTGGAGAAGATCGAGAATTTTCAACTCAATGCACAACTTGTGGTTCTGAGAATGAATTGAATATAAACATCCCTGGTTGTTTTTCAATGAACGCATATCCAGGGAGTAATTCAATAATTTCTTCATATAATGTTTCAAAAGCAATTGATAAAGAAGAATTTGATCCAGAAATAGAGAATGAAATGAATAAACGTGGGAGAAATAAAAAAAATAAAGTAAAACCTGAAATAGGAACTCCTGGAATTCCTGATATTGCATTTGTTGATGAAGAGGATTCGATAAGTGTAGATGAAGCACCCGAAGAAAATAATTTAAATAATATTTTAAACAAACGATTAAAAATAGAATTACCAATTTCAAAGATCATTGCTATTATAAAACAACCCACGATATTTGATGAAGAATATATTATGAAAAGTATTCCATTCTCTCAGAAAAAATCATTGGATGCTATAAGTGAAACATTGATAATTGATAAATTTGAAGAATATGATCAAAACAACGGAGCACTAAAACAAGTGGTAGATAATAGAGAAGATATTTTATTTGCCTTTCAGAGTTTACCACCGAGAGATAAAATGAAAATGTTTGATGAATATTCTGAAAATTTTGGAAAATATGGAATTGAATTAAAACAAGATTTTAATTGTAAAGAATGTGGAGCAACTAATTCTCTGGAAATTGATATATTCAATCAATTTTTTCGTCTCGTTAGAGAGTACTAGAGTTGATCAGTTTAGAAAGGCTCATGAAGAAAATATTTTTTCATATATGGAGTTAACGAACCAGTCTTGGGAATCGGTTATGAATATGCCTTATGACTTTTTCATTAGATCATTAAGATGGAAATCTGATTTAGAACAAGAGAAAGCTAAAAAATTAGAAGAAAAAACAAGAGGGAAAGAAAGAATTAATAATAGCCCTTCAAATAGTAGATTAAGATCTGGAGTAAATAGGCACGGAAGAAGGTAAAATTTACTATATATATTAAATAATGATTTTTGATTTAAGGGCTTCGGCCCATTTTTTTGGACAAAATAAAATAGAGTTCTCCAAAACGGAGAACTCTATTTTTGTTAATTATATATTTTATAAAATATAGAAATTAAGATCAATTTTCTCGACTACACGAGTAGGTTGGAGGGTAACGTTACAATGGATTTTCTTCTGCTTTCTCTCATATTCATCTGCTCCGACACTTATACTATAAGAATCCAAACCACGTCTATTTTGAATTGTTTTGAGGAAATTATTAATCTGAATACTTATTGCGCTCCAAGTTTCTTCATCATTTTGTTCAAAAATATAATATTTGCAAAATTCAGATAATGCTCTCTTGATGTATAAAACTAATCTTGAAATATTTAAATCCTGTAAAGCTGTAGGTCTCTTTTGTGAAGTTAATTGTGACCAAACTGTATATCCAACATTAAATTTAACGATTGGGTTAATTTGTTGTAAATATAATTGATCTCTATCTGATAATCCGGGGTTGAATCTTAATTCTTTAATATTTGCTATTGTTGCTCTGTTGAATCCAGCGGCAGCAGACCATATTTCTCCGACATTATCAGTATATGGGACGATATTAGCTAAGTGGAAAATAGGAGTAATCCAAATATCTCTTCCAGTGTATGGATCGTAAATCTTGTTATATGGTTCATACATTGCAATATAAGAAGTATTAAATGTATGGTTATTTGCTCTTGCCGTTAGTGCTGTAGACGCCGCTGCATTATCCCCATTATCAACTAAAGCAACACAGTCTTTTCTACTCTGAACTAATGTATTTATTCCACTAGTTTTAACGTCTGTAGGGTAGCCGCCGTCTAAAACTATTGTAAAATAAAAATCTTCAGTATTTAATACATCATTTAAAACCTGACCATTTAATTTTTTTAGTGTTCCTGCATATGCATTTGTTAACAATTGTGTAGCAACTGTTGTATTCACTGATCCATTTTCATTAAATAAAGAACCACTACTACCGTTACTTAAATTAAATTTAGGATTAGCATAAGAATAATTATCACCATCTGTCAACTCGAATTCATCAAAATCTTCCGACCAATCTGCTAAAGCAGTGTTTCCAGACTTACAAACTTCAACATCTGCTTTGCATTTAAGTGTGGTTGAATATTTATTAATAACATCTTCAATCCACATGGATTCACCGGATTCGTCTAATTTTGTATTATCAAATGAAACGTTAAAAGTTTCTATGATTCCATATTGTGGATAACCAGATTCAGCATCTTCAGAAATTTGTTTTTGATAAATATCTAAAATATATTGATTTGTTAAAAGAGTATTCGATGGAGCAGTCAATTTAATTCTTATATTATTATAATATTCTCCACGACCTTTTCCGTAAAAAATAACAGCGACTTCTGGCGTCCCAGATCCTAATTCACTAGTGATGTCGGCTTCATTATTTAATGTTGTGATTGTTGAAACACTTGTCGTTCCTGTTGTGTCCACAGAAATTGTTAAATTTGACCAAGCGGCTGAAGTAATTCCTTCTCCCAATTCTTCTGGGAGACATCTAATTACATATAAAGAATCACTCTCTCTTAAAAACGAATCAGCAACATACGGACCGGAACCGAAAGCTTTTCCCAAATAATTAATATTTGGTTCTCCAAACATTTTGTAAAAATCAATTGAATTAGTTCTGATTAATTCATTGTCTGGACCCTTTTCGCAAAGAATTGGAATAAATCCTATTGTTCCTGGAATACTTGCAACATACTCGCTCAAATCTATAATTTTGGTGTAAACTCCTGGGCTTATATTATTTGGCATTTTTTCTCCTTTTTGTTGTTTCTATAAATGTAATAAAATAAAAGTGTTCTCTATAGTTTGTCCTAGATTTTTAATGTTTTTTATTCACCTATAAGTGGATAAATACCAAGTCTTTATTATATATATTAAATTATAGAGAAATAAATAACTTTATTTTTTATCATTAAATGGAGAAACAAATGGATAGTTTAAAAGTTTTAAATGCTTTAGGAATTAAATTATCAGACGAACCGATGCAATGGACTGACGGAAATTTTGGAATAAAAGAAATGTTTTCAAAATGTTGGGTTGATTCTTCTGGTAAGGTTGTAGCAGGAGGAGAAAATTTTCCGAATTTAACAACCGATTACTGGGGAAAGAAAATCAAAGAAAAGGCAATTGAGCTTGCGAAACATCTGGATATAATGATGATTATTATAGAAAATAGGTATAGAATTGTCTTAGTAAATAATGTGATTTCGTTGTTACAACAGGGGGAATGTTATATATTTGATGATCATTATGAGTGGAGAGGTTGTGAATTCTGTGAAACTGAAATTGGTGCTTGGGTATCTGTTTTAATTTATCTTTATGAGGGAAAGAGAGTGAGTTAATGAAAATCACAATTTGGACACGTAGATATAGACCTTTCATTATGGGAGGTGATTGTCATCGACCAATGGCTTGTGAAGTAGAAGCTCCAGAAAAAGTTAAACTAGGTAAAGGATACTCTGGGTATTTGATAATTGCTCCTAATGGAGAAACTTTTGTTGCTGAATCGATTACTGGAGCTTTTGTTGGACCGACGGTAGAAGAAGTTATAAATGATATTAAGGTTGCTGAAAGAAAAGTTATGAAAAAGCAAATAGAAATGGCTAAAGAACAAGTCAAAAATGCTGAATTAATTTCCGAAGACAAATTCTGGGAAACATTAAAGTGTAATGTTGGATGAAAATAAGGAGATTAAATGGAAATAGATAACATGAAAATATTAAAAGCTTTAGGATTTCAACAGATTCCAAGAAAAAATTGTGTTGATCCAAGAACAGCTATTCGGATGAGAAACTCTTTAATAGATATGGAAACATTAATTTGGTGTGAAAAACAATCTGATGGACAGTGGAGGGAAACCGATATTGATGTTTCTTCTCTTCATCTGTCTAAAAAGATAAAAGAAAAAGTAGTAAATTTATGGGTTAAAGGTGTTCATGGAAAATACCCTTGGCGAGACATTGAAATTATAGTGGACACATATGGTTACTCCATATTTTTAATGCATTATAGGTGGTGTGGTGAGCATACAGAGGATCAAATGTTTACGGTTATTGGTGTTCCTGAATCTGAAATGTGGGCAACAACCCTCGTGTGGCTTGATGAAACTTTACCAAAATTTAAACAATCAAAATTTTTTATTTAATGGCGAAAAAGAAATCATGAGCTATGGGATATATTACTGCTCCTTTCGAAGAACTCGAAGAAATATTAAACAAAATAGTTAATGTAGAGGGTAATTCAAGAGAACTTGCAAAAGATGGAATTCAAATATTAAACACGTTACGAGAAGGATTTATGAATTATGGAATCTTTTATAATAAAAGTCAAAACATGTCAAGAATGTCCTTTTCATAATGGGGAATGGAATGCGTGTGAAATGATTAGAGACCAGGAAAAAAATATTATTTCACCACGACCTATTAATTATGAAATTGAACTCGAAAGTTTGGAAGATGAAAAATATTGGGAAGCATTTGCAACTGACATCCCGTGGTTTCCAAACTGGTGTCCGTTAGAAACTAAGAATTATATAATTGAAAGAGAAAAATAAATGAAAATAAATAATAAATATATTTTGATAGTGTACAGACCAAATCATGAAGAAGGTTGTGGTAACAGCATATCAGATTCTGAAATTTTTGTTAATAAATGTAATAATTTAAAAAATTTAATTGAAAATTTAGCAACTTATAAACTTTGGGAACTTGAAGATCGTGCAAATTATTATGCAGAACATCAATTTATTTTAATTCGAAATGGAAATATTATATTTGCCAATACAGAAGACAACTATATGCTCAATTCAAAAGTTGATAAAATTATAAAATTAGCTTCAAAAGAAGCAAAAAGTATAATGACAAAAAGAATAGAATATGAAGAAAAAGAGAAAAAGAGACAATCTGAATTACGCCACATAAAATATAAAAAAACCAGAGAAGAAAATCTGAAAAAGAAAGAACAGGAAGAAAAAGAAACATATTTAAAATTAAAAGAAAAATTTGAAACAAAAACATAGGTCTATTTTAACAAAAAATTTTTTAGTAACACAATGAATTGATTATTGTCAAAATTGAGCTTTTATTAATTTAACAAGGAGGGATATGAATTTATTTTATGACTTATTCATTCAGACCGACTCTGTTAAAAAATCTAAAAGTCATTTAAATTTCTTAAATGATAAATATAAAAACGAAAAAGATATATTTTTTGTTTCTTATGTCAGTGAATTTTTTGATATTTATTCTGATTACCCTTTATCGGATTATTCGGAAAGATTAAAAAATGTTAGATTAATTCCTTCTTTTATGATACAGACGAAAGAAAATATTCAGGTATTATGTTGTTTTCCTAAAAAATCAGCAATCGAAATATTAAATAAAATAAACAAAATAAAAGAAAATAGAATAATTCATATAATTGATAATCTGATAGATCGAGAAGTTTTTATTTTCATTAATAGTTTGTTGGAAAAAACAGACAAAAAATTATATCAATTAAATAGTTCGGACATTTGTCAAGAAATAACAGATTCCGGATATTCTGAAACTATTGAAGAAGCTTTTGATGAAATTTTCTTGAGAGAAAATGTTGACGATTTACATATTTCAGTTAAGGAAATTTTAAATTTAACTGATGAAAAAATATATCTACTAAACCCAGAAAATAATCATGATCTTATAGAACATAATAATATATTTGGAACAATTATTAATGATCTCACACCGAATGAAATAATTAATAAATCAATTTTATTTCAAAAAGACACAAAATATGGATCAGGAATAATTTTATGAATACCCCTGAAAAGAAAATACACATTTATGGGATTTTAGTTTCATCAACTTCTTCTTACACTTACAGTGATCAGAATTGTAAATTTTTCTGTGGTTTAGATTTTGTAAGAGAATATTACCAAATTAATGATCTGAAAAATGAATATTGTTATGTTTTTCCAAATCATTATGAATTAGAGTCCCTCGATGAAAATTCAATTTGTTTTGATTGTTTAAAACACTTTCATTTTTTAAAATATCATAACCTATTGAAATGGGATAGAAACTATACCCTGGGAAATATAAAAAGCTATTTAAAAAATATTCTTGTCCGGCGATCTCCTTTAGATTTAGATAATTTAAAAAATATAACGAGAAAACTAAAAGAAATACATTGGTCAGGATATTATTAAATGAAAAAATTACATATTTATCTCTCTTATTCGGGTCTTGCTCATGATCCTTCTGAAGAATGTAAACCCTTTTCTCTATGTTTACGTTCTTCGTATCATGAGTTTCTTATTTTTCATAATGATGAAATAGTTAAAATGTTTGATCAACGAATTATTTGTAAAACTTGTTTAAAAAATTATTTGATGAATAAATATAATATTAGAAAAAAGAATAATTTTTCAAATAGTTACAATCGTTTTTATGCGAGAGAGAATATAGAAATAATAATTATTCTGAATAATATCTTGAAAAATTTTAAAGAACTGGAGATGAAAAAATGATTATTTTGATAATGATCAGTATTGTAATATTTTTCATTCTTACTTGTCTGAATATTAAACGAAATATTTTGATAAACAGACAGATCAAACGAATTAATGAAGAAATTGAAAAATCTAGAGAAATTATGGAAAGATTAAGAAAACTAATTTAGGAGAATAACTAATGTCTAAAAAATTAGAAGATGGGAGAATTGTAATTACGGATGAAAGGGATTGGCATTGGTACAAACGAAAATTAGACACTGATAGAGAAATAGAACACGAACATTCCGGAGAACCCAATCGGTTTCCATGTATCGTTGAATCTGAAATTAGTGTGTTTCCAGACGGGCCTACCGATTATTATTATCATTCTTTTACATATCAACGGACAGTTAAGTGTGAAAAATGTGGTCATGCGACGGAGAAAGTTTTCGATGTGGTTGAATAAATTTAAAGATAATTGTGTTGTTTGTAACAAACCAGTTTGGTTATTATATTTTAAATTAGTTTGTAAAGATTGTTTATTAAATTTAGAAAAGGAAAGTGAAATGAACCAAGAAGTTAAAAATTTATTGGTTGATGAGATAATGCGGCGCACGAATAATCTTAAACAACTAACAAACCAGAAACAATGTGATTTATTTTCTGAACAGATAAAATATATTAATAATTATTTAGAAACTATTAATGATTTTCATAGCTCACACGGCTATAATATTAGTCATCAAATGATTAATAGTACTAAAGCACTTTTGGAATTGATTATTGGAAAAAACTTAAATATAACTATTAAGAATGGTTATTTTGAAAAGATTAAAGAATATTCATCAGATTTTAAATTAACTGAAGATTGTAAGTTTGCTTGTATGATTGATAAACAATCAAGTAATCTTTATTTAATTCGTGAAAAAATATATAGTGAGCCTCTCAATTGCCGGGTAGATGTTCTTATTGATAAATATGGAAATATGCATGTGGTAATGAAATCGTCAGAGTTAAAGCCGGTTGGTGATAAAAAATTAATTCATAGATTTTTAGATGAGTTTAATGATAACAACGAAGTGGAAGTAAAACTAGATTTAAATAAAATGTTTAGAAGTTTCTGCTGATTAT
>Ga0172381_10007731_pt1 | contig 10602 bp, 11 predicted proteins | sample Leawel6488metaG_FD_119754 | JGI IMG/M metagenome (GOLD analysis project Ga0172381, IMG submission 119754) | Leachate microbial communities from a municipal landfill in Southern Ontario, Canada - Leachate well 64-88 metaG | ecosystem: Engineered > Solid waste > Landfill > Unclassified | place... | reverse complement strand
CGCGAGATCCACATGTGTTTCCGTCTCAACGCGCTGACGCCGTTCATTACAGCGCTGTTCTGCGTTCAGACCGGAGGGGAGGGTGCGGAGATCCACGATAGGGTTAGGATTAGGGGTAGGGTTTACGCGAGGAGAATAGCACCCGGTCCCACTTTTGTTTCGAAGATCGTGCATCCTTTCTGTGCATGGGCAAAAGAGAGAACTGCATTTTTGCCCTCTTCTGGACACACGAGGTGGACTGTTGGTCCCGCATCCATCGTGAAGAGAACTGGAATGTGCTGTTTCGTCCGTAACTCTTTTATGGCATTCACGATTCTGCGTGTTTCGTCATTGAGATAGTGCAGCGGAGGAGTGGATGTTTCCATCACGTGATGCATATCGAGGCAGTCTTCCTCGGTCACGCACTGGAGCGCTTCGAAATCTTTGTTCCGGATCGCTTCGATGCACTCCCGCTGACGATGTGTGCGGATGGACCGGACGCGCTCGACATAGAAAGGGCTTGTAGAAGCCAAAGCATGGCCTTCCGTGGAGCCAACTTTCTTCTCTTCCATCGCGGGGATGATGACGATGTCATGGAGCAGCCAGTGATGTTCGTCAGCGATCTGTACGCTCCAAGAGCTTCCAAGCTCCATTCCGTTTCCCTCCTCAAGCGTCGAAAATCCACCGAAGATGCTCCGTGCCGCCGAGCCTGATCCGAGTCGTGCCAACACGCTCGCCTGTGTATTCGTGAGCTTCTTTTTATCCTGAATGAATCCGGCAATCGCTTTTGCGAGGCAACTGAAGACGGCAGCGGACGAGGCAAGACCGATGGCAGGCGGGATGTGCGAGCGGACGGTAATGGAAACGTTTTCTTGAAGCTGGGATTCGCGAATCCCAGCTGCCGCGTTGAGCGTTGCAATATATCTCTGCATAAGTGAAAGGACTTTCCGAAAGCGATCAGTATCCTTCTCTTTCAGTGTTTTTTCCGAACCATCGACGAGGAACGATCGGACCGCAAACGCATCTGCCTCTTCCACGGTGATTTCCACCGTCGGACGGTCCAGAGTCATCGAGAGGGAGGGGGCCATGGGCAGCCGGAGCCCATCATTGCGGTTGCCCCAGTACTTGATGAAGGCGATGTTGGGCGTAGAGCGGGCGGTGGTCATTTCGTCAGGAGAAGGGGCAAAAAACTCCGTGCATTTTTCCGGATCACCGGCAGAATCAGATCGGGGTTCTTGTGGAGCGCGAGCACCGTCCCACCACCGCCCGTCTTTCCGCCTGCTCCCAGCACCTTGGCGGCTCCGCCCAGACGTTCGATTTCGGCAATGAGAGTCTGCACGGGCTTCGGCACGACACCCAGAGCCACTTGGGACCGGTGATGGTCACGGAAGACTGAACGGATATCTTCGCCCTTCCTTAGCCTCTCCGTGCACTTTCCAATGTTGATCAGTGCCTGCTTCACGCGCGGGTCTTCGGATCGTTCCTTCACGAAGGCCACGAGCTCGGGTGTCGCTTCGTTGGGAGTGCCTGTATCCACCAGGAGCGCACCGCGCAGGATGTCTTGCGGCAGAGTGATGACCTGCGGCTCCTGTCCTTTTCTAAAGTAGAGAGGTATTTCTTCCCAGATCACAGCGAAATCAATGCCGCTATGGCCCGGGTTCATCGCATCTTCGATCGCGAGTGCTTCGGCGCGTTTCTGCGGCCCCAGAAGAACGCGCGTGAGGGCGATCACGAGGGCGGTCGAGGAGCCCATACCTTTCTTGAGGGGCAGTTGGTTCCGAATTGTCAGCGTTCCACGGAAAGACAACGCTGCGTTCTGCTCGAGATGCAGGATGATCTTCTGCGCGTAATCTTCCCATGGTTCCCCTCCAGAAATCCCCAGCCATTTCAAACGAAGCTGTGAGCTGTGAGCTGTGAGCTGTGAGCTCGATTCTTCGAAGGTCACCTGCATGGCGAGCGGGGCCGGCACCGCGATACCGGGATGACCGAATACAACCGCATACTCTCCGGTCAGGATGATTTTGCCGTGGGTGACGGCGGTGTGCTTCATCCTCCAAACCGACGGGAGCGCTTGGTGAAATCATCCACAGCTTTCTTGAGGTCAGCGGTCGAAAAATCGGGGAAAAGCTTATCCACGAACGTCCATTCGGCGTACGTGCTTTGCCACAGGAAGAAATTCGAGGTCCGCTGCTCGCCGGACGTGCGGATGATGAGGTCTAAGTCGGGAAGCTCAGGGTGGTCGAGGAAAGGACGAATGGGATCAGGATCATTGTTGGCTGGTTGGCTGGTTGGCTGGTTGGTTTGCTTTGAACGGTAGCATGCACGGGCGATTTCGTCTTTGCCGCCATAATCGACGGCCAAATGAAGGGTGAATTCCGAAAAGTGTGCGGTTTCCTTTTCCACTTCCGCAATAAGTGTCGCAAGGGATGCGGGGATGCGGTCTTTGCGGCCAGAGTGGAGCAGGCGGATCCCTTTTTGCTGCAGAGTGGGGCGTTCTTTCTGAATGTAGTTCTCCAGAAGCGTCATGAGCTTCGCGATTTCCTGCGGATCGCGTTTCCAGTTTTCGGTCGAAAAGCACCAGACCGTGAGTACGGCGATACGCGGATCGGCCTGGCACCAGTCCGTGATCGTACGAAAGTTCTCGACTGCCTTCTCGTGGCCCTGCCACGGATGCCAGGCACGCGCCTTCGCCCATCGACGGTTGCCGTCGGGGATGATTCCTATATGCAGGCCGGTTTCACTCTGGTTGTCCGTAGGCACGGTGGGAAGGTGATTCATTCCTGTTGTGGTGTGGCTACATGGTTACATTGTTACATGGTTCGCAAGCGTATCTTGAACTCGTTCCATCCCTGTTCATGCACTGAATCCATGCGCTATGTAGCAATGAAACCATTGAACCACGAAACCATTGAATCATCTAACAATTTAACAGTTTATCAATTAAACAATGAGTTATTTCCCAAACGGATTATTTCAATGTTTCAGTCTTCCCGTCCATCCCATCACCATGGGAAGGGCCAGGTGAAACCACGGCGCGTAGAGGAGGGGATGCATATGCATGTCTTTCGTCAGTTCTTCGGTTGTGATCCATTTCGCTGCGGCGACTTCCAACGGATCGGGCTTGCGCGGAGGGTTTCCCTGTATGTTCCGGACAAAGATCGTGTCGTACTCGTACTCCGTTCCCCGCCCATTGGGATCATCGGCGCGGTAGACGAACGAAGGGCCCTGCTTGAGTGGGCAGGTAAAGCCCAGTTCCTGATGCAGTCGCATCTGCGCCGCATCGGGGAGCACCTCGTCTTCCCTGAGGTGGCTGCAGCAGGTGTTGGCCCAGATCAGCGGAAAGAGCTCCTTGTCTTTACTCCGTTGCTGGATCAGCAATTCCTGGCGACCTTTGCGGAATACGAACACGGAAAAGGCGCGGTGGAGCATTCCGGGCGAGACGTGCGCAGCTTCGCGTTCCGCAGTGCCCATCGGTGTGCCGTCTTCGGTGACGAGGAGTACTTTTGACATCGGCTCCAGCATGGCTGCAGAGCGCAGGAGGATCAAGATAATCAGGCAGGCAAGTTTTACGGCACGATTCAGTAATAGAGTGGTGATTACTCATGAAAAAGGGGCCGATCGCTGCCAGCCCCTCTTCACATGCCGATACTCGTTCAGGCAACTCCCGCTGATAGAGTTGATGGTGCAGCTGTTCCCTGGTCCATGGTACAGGCGACATCCGCCCTCATTTTTTCCTGTTGATTTGAAATGGGGGTTTTGGGACGGACGAGCCGGAGGGTTCCGTCAGGAAGCTTTTCGTAGATCCAATAGTTCTCTCCATCCGTTCCGCGGAACAGGTGGTGCGGTTGATCGACGATTATGGGCTCGTGATTGGATGTTTCTAACATGGGAGAGAGGAGAAAAGAATAAAAAATCACCCCCGGTTTTTCGGCGGGGGTGACGCGTGCATGTGGACTACGGACGTACTTTCATGCGCGAGTATCCCCTGCTAAGGAGGAGCAGGAGGATACGGGAGAGCAGGAAAGGACGTACGCAGAATTCACGCAAACATCCTGCCATTCCATTGAGGCTCTGTCAAAAGCCGCTACATGAAAAACATGGAACTCCTGCGAAATCATGTCCTTATTTCTTTTGCTGTCCGGCGCTCCGTGCGCCGCGCGTGGCGAAGAGCCGTTCCCCCAACAGGGGAGTGGCCACGAGCAGGGGCAGGATGTAGTAGATTCCGCGGTACGCGAGCAGAATGCCCAGCATGCTCGATGGTGAACTTTCCGAGGGCAGCAGGTGGAGCACCGTTGCCTCAAACACGCCCAATCCTCCCGGGGTATTACTCAAAATCCCCAGATTATGGGCCAGCATGAAGACACTGACAAAAACAGGGAAAGAAGCGCGTCCTTCCGGCGGCAGGAGAACAAAGAGAATGCCGGCCTCCACCACCCAATCCACGGTCGCGAGGAGGACTTGCAGCATGCTTGCCCTGACGTGCGGGAGTGTGAGGCGCCAGCGGAAAAGACGGAGTGGTTTTTTGCGAGCGCACAGCCAGAAGTACGACAGACATCCGACGAGCAGGACTGCTCCGGCGGTTTCGGACCACCAGGTTGCCTGCTCGGAGATTTCGAGCGGGTCGAACACGAGCACCAGTCCCATGAGCAGGCAGAAACTCACACCGAATGCGAGGGTGAAGAGCAGAAGCATCTTGCCGATTTGTCTGGGCTGTAAGCCGAGGGATGAGAACAGACGGAAGCGCATGGCGGATCCGCCGAAGAAGCCGGCGTTATATTGAAAGGTGATCCCGATGAAAGAGGGCAGAATCATGCGGAGATAGGGCACCTTCTTTCCTGCAAAACGGGCAGCGATGGTATCCATCGCCGCGACGAGCAAAAAGTTCACCATGATCAGCAGCAGTGCCCACCCCACCCGTGATACCGGAACATCCATGATGCTCCGAAAGATCTCGCGGGGATGATTTCCCCCCAAGGCTTTGCGAATCGCCCACACGGCGATGAGAAAGAGGAGGAGGCTTACGAAGGCCGACAGTACATTGCGGGTGCGTCTGTGCATGGCGACTGCGACAGGGTAGCGCAAGAGCCGGTAGATGTCGCTGCCGTACTTTTCTCATGTATTTTGAAGCCCATGGTCGAAAGTATGCGTACACTCCTGCATCCATTCCTTTCGTTTGATTCATGGAACACGGAGAAGTCATCTTGCGGTTTCAGGACGTCTCGTTTCACTACGAGCACAAAAAATCGATCCTTGCGGAGGCCGGTTTTTCGGTGCGCGAGAATGCCAAGCTGACAATCGTCGGCCAGAATGGCGCGGGCAAGAGTACCATCTTCAAACTGATCATGGGTGAGATCCGCCCGACCGGCGGAGAGATTCACAGAAAGCAGGGGACCACAGTTGGGATTGCCAAGCAGGTCGTGGCTCATCAGGACATGGAAAAAACCGTTCTCGAATTTTTTGCAGGCGCGTTTGCGGGCAAGAAGTACGACATCGAACGACACATCGCGCGCGTTCTGGATGCGGTGCATGTGCACGCGCCGCTCGATAAGAAGGTCGGGGCCTTTTCCGGAGGGCAGAAAGCCCGCTTGCTGCTGGCCTTTGCGCTCATTCAGGAGCCGGACATTCTGCTGCTCGATGAACCGACGAACAATCTGGATGCCCAAGGGATCAATCATTTGACCCAATTTCTGATCGAGTACGACAAAACCTGCATCGTGATTTCCCATGATGCTGCGTTCCTCAGCAGCTTCACGCACGGGGTGCTCTACCTCGATAACTTCACGCACAAGGTGCAGCAGTACGTGGGCGATTACTTTGACGTGGTCGAACAGATTCAGGCGCAGATCGAGCGCGAGCAGCGGCAAAATGCGCGCATGCAGAAAGACATCATCGATCAGAAGGAGAAGATCAACTTCTTCTCCCACAAAGGGGGCAAGATGCGCAAACTTGCGAGCAAGATGCGCGATGCCGTCGAGGAGGCCGAAGAAAACAAAGTGGATGTTCGTCAGGAGGACAAGACCATTCCTCCGTTCGAGATCGACATCACGGAATTCCCCAAACCACTCGCGCAGATCACCTCCGTGACCGTGATGAAGAATCACAAGCCGGTGAAGAAGAACGTCCAAATCACAGTGCGCAAGCGGCATCGCCTGCTCATCACGGGTCCCAATGGCATCGGCAAGAGCTCACTGCTCGAAGCGATGGCTAATGGCAAAGAGAAAGGATCTGTCATTACCCCCGGGGTGCGGGTGGGGTACTACCGTCAGGATTTTTCGGGACTGCCGATGGAAAAGACGGTCTACGACACGCTTGCCGAAGTGATGGAACAGCCCAATCACCAACTGGTCTTCAGTACGGCGGCGCGTTTTTTGCTCCCGGGCGAAAAAGTACAGAACAAGGTGGGATCCCTGTCAGAAGGCCAGAAGGGGCTGCTGTGTTTCGCGCGCTTCCTGCTCCAAAAACCGACCCTTCTCATTCTCGATGAGCCGACGAACCACATCAATTTCCGTCACATTCCCGTCATCGCCCGTGCCCTCAACGAGTATGAGGGCGGCATGATTCTGGTCAGTCATGATCACGAATTCGTCTCGCAGATCGTGATGAACGAGGAGCTGGATCTGGGGGCGCTCTAAAAAGGGGATGCAGCGAAGACAGATGGAGCGGGTGGCTGAACATTATTACAACCGTAATGGGAAGCACTAGGAGTTTGTGTCCGTGAGCTTTATTGAACCCTGATATACGTTTCAACTACGCCATTGAAGTCCTCAGGCATTTCAACTCTTGATACACCCATATCAAACCCACCTAAGGTTCTGTGAAACTCTGTGACCCTTCTAAGAATAAGCTTATTGCCTTCGATTTTATAAATTCCAATTGGCTCCTTCCACGAGGAGCCACCAGCACTCATGACCATGTAAAGCTGATGAGGCTCTATTTCTGTCACAGTTTCATAGCTTAGTCCTACATATCCTTGTTGCTGAGCCGTCATTTCTTCTTGAAGAGAAGTACCATTCTTTTCTTGAACGTCAAAACTATTGTAAGATCCAAACACCAAATATTCGGGAGGCATGTTTGTACTTTCCCATCTGCCAACAAGTGAATCATTCGTCAGGGTACATGCTGTTATTACAATTGCCGCCATGAGAGGAATCAGCTTTTTCATGAAGCGAGATCATTTTGAAGATTCAGTATCCTACTTACCAACTCAGCCACATCTTCCCGTGTGATTCTTTTGTCAGCAGAATCAAATGTGGGTAGATAGAGCGAGTGAGATTGAGATGCTTCTATGTATGGCTTGAACCATTCTTCACCTTCATCCAAACTACGCACAGGGATTACAAACGCTTCCAGTACAATTTTTAGAGCTTCAGCTACATTGATATTGCTTATTGGTTTGAAAGACCCGTCGGGATAGCCTGTTGCAATCTCTTGCTGCTTTGCCGCACAGGCATACCCAGCAAACCATTCATCCTTCACGTCTGAATAGCAATTGGCACCAGATGCAGGAGTGCCTATCGCACCCATCACAATTTTAATGAATTCTGCCCTATTGATCGGATTCTTTGGTTTGTAAGTACCATCAGGATAGCCACCAATCACACCTTTGGCTTTGAGATTGGAAATTGCTTGTTGGTAGGGAGAAGATGCAATATCAGCTTCAAAAGTATCCCCTGATACAGGGATGTAGTATCCGCCAGATTCTTCCTCATCTTCAGATAACGAGAAGTCCGAATACACCTTCTCTTTTGTAACAATATTACAAGTTTGGTCATGGTCTTGTAGAACAATCGTGTCCCAAGTATCCAGTGAATAATCTGTGCCAAGATTCACGACAATTTGCTTATCCTCATAGCGCCAAAATGAAAGGCAGCCTATTCCGTAACTGACATGATAATAGGAGCCATCGTAGTCACTCCGAATTACTACTTCATCATTTTCATCGTCTAGTTCAATAACATCAAAATACACATTGTTTTGCTTCTCAATACATTGATTGTCGTCATCTGGGGTATAGCCATCTTCGCATTCGCATTCTTTTGTGAGACCATTGTATTCGGCGTGAATACCATGTTTATCGGTACAGCTTCGGCATTCCAACCCACTGCCAAATTCTTTCTGGCTCAATACATATCCACTTTTGCATTCACAAGAATCAGTCAGAATATTGTATTGGCTGTTGTAGCCAAATTTTCCACTACAAATATCATCAGTAGAGGTGCATTCACCGTTCTCTATGTAATAACCATAGTCACATTCGCATTTATCGCTCAGTGAGTTGTAGCTTGCATGATTGCCCAATTGATCACGGCAGAGTCCGTCTGCATTCACACAAGACTTGTTTCCAAGTAAGTCTGTTCCAAAAACATAGCCAGCCATGCATGTGCAACCATCTGAGGAAATTGTGGATGTAGCCATTATTCCATACTTATCTTTGCAATACTGACTCATGCTTACACATTGCTTACCTAAAATTGTGTTCTGAAAGACCCAGCCCGATATGCAGCTACAAGTACCGTCGTAATTATATTGAGCCATTACCCCGTATTGATCGCATTCGCCAAAGGCGTTAGCAGTTGGGGTTAATCCATAGAGGATGGAACCGATGAGAATTCCAAGCGATAAGAACACGTACTTCATATTTTTAATAGGAAACGCAAGAAGTGCCAACTTGCCTGTAACCGTAATTGCAGAACCAACCTTGTGAAGAAAAATCACTCGGATAGGCGTTTGATGGTACTACCACTTTCTGGCATTGATTCCCGACCTGTCGGTAACCCGAATTACAAAACCATCCCTGAGATGAAATATCACTCAGATAAGCGTTTGCAGGTGCTATTACTTTCTGGCATTGGTTCCCAACTTGCTTGTACCCAGAATTACAGAACCAACCTTGGGACGAAATGTCGCTCACATAAGCATTGGCAGGAGGAATGATTTTTCGACATTCATTACAAAACTGCTTGTAACCAGAATTACAAAACCAGCCTTGGGATGAAATATCACTAAGATATGCATTAGATGGTGCGATTACCTTCCTGCATTCATTTCCGTACTGCTTATATCCTGAATTGCAAAACCAACCCTTGTAAGAGTAGTCACTAGGGTAAGCATTTGCTGGTATTGAAACAGATTTAGAGTTTGTAGTTGATGTTGGTAACAAGTCGGAAGGTAGTGTGTGAGAGGGGGAAGTTACCTTCGGCAATGAGTAATTGTAGGATGGAGTTGTTGAGGATCGGTTATAGAGATTCTTTATGTAAGTATCAGGATCACCAGTTGCCGTCTTTCCTGTGTAGGGATTGGTGTTTCCTGGAAAGCTGTAATTATTGTAAGGACTGCTGTCTGGCGAAGAGCGATAATGAGGTGCTACATACGTTCCATTCTTGCGGTAGTAGCCCTTCACTCTGACAGCTGCTTCTACTTTTTGAACAACTTCAACTGGTCGAAAATTATCAGGTAGAGCCTGATTTGCTATCAGTATTCCAAAAACTGTGAAAGTAACAATTAATATTTTACTCATGCTATCCACGTTATACCCGCTTGAATAAGCCACGTAAAGCGTTCTAGACATAGCCCACCTAGAATGCAGTCATCATCTACCACCATGAAGCTCGCTGTGGTCTCACAATTATAAAAATCCCCGTCGTAACTGAACGGCACCTCTCACATGCGTCGCTGCATTCCTTGTTCGAGAGCTTGGAGCGGGATACTGGAGCTTATGAGGAACTGAATCTTCTTGCCTTCTTTCGATTGGCATCTATGATGCGGAGCCTATGGACGATACCTCTCCGGTAACCAAGGGCGATCTGCGCAGGCTCGAACAATCCATGAATGAGGGGTTTACTCACATCGATGAGCGGTTTGATAGGGTGCATGAGGATATCGATCGTGTGCTGAGCATCCTTGTGAAGGTCAAAGATAAGACAGACAATCATGAAAAGCGCATCGTACGTCTGGAGAAAGCGATTGCTTAGAGGTAACTTTCACAGACGTCGGAATTGAATGCTTGTGTGCTTGAATGTCTTTGGAGCGGGCGAGCACATTCGCTTCGCTCAGTACTACCTTTCATCCGATTCACTGTGTCGCTTCACTCCTTGTTCATCGCATGAAAGCTTCACTCACTTTGTTCGTGGAGCGGGCGAACGGAGTCGAACCGTCGTCACCAGGTTGGAAACCTGGGGTAATAGCCGTTATACGACGCCCGCGCTTAAGTGAATGAACCAAGGCAGAGAATAGTGGGCAGAGTGGTCTTTGTGAAGCATCTCAGCAGTGCTTACGTAAGCAAACTTGACACTCTACAGGATATAAGTAAGATAGCGCCGTGAGTTCATCCTATCAGTTTATCGTGCGTCGTCGTCGCGCCTCCGCAGAGGTCGCGGCTTAAACTGATAGAAGAAAAATAGCCGTCGTCTCTGTGGAGAAGCTTTCGTCCCCTCACGGGGATTTTTCAAATGTTTTTCCTGTTTCGATCCATGTTTTCACCCTCTTCCCCCGTCGTCATCCGTTGCCGTAGTGCCTCCATGGAGGTGCCGGGCGCAACAGATTTGGACGCCGGCAGCACACTTCCATGGGGGCGGATCAGGTGCTGCATCTCTTACTTTCTTCCCTTTCGCACCCGTGAAAAAT
>Ga0172381_10007730_pt1 | contig 10604 bp, 17 predicted proteins | sample Leawel6488metaG_FD_119754 | JGI IMG/M metagenome (GOLD analysis project Ga0172381, IMG submission 119754) | Leachate microbial communities from a municipal landfill in Southern Ontario, Canada - Leachate well 64-88 metaG | ecosystem: Engineered > Solid waste > Landfill > Unclassified | place... | reverse complement strand
CGGTATGTACCCGGAATTAACCAAGCTGTCAATCTGTGCCTGCCTGGTAGATGGGTCTCGGGATAGGAATGATCCGGCAAAGAAAGATATGCGGAAAGAATCGGCTTCCTTTTGGATTTCTCCCCAGGTTGTCGATGTTCGTTTTTCATCGCCAAGCACTTTCTCATTCTTCGGCATAATCTTTATTAGCTTCAAAGCCAACTCAACATACATGGCATTGTAGTTTAATATAGTTAGGTTATGCCGGTCGCTCTCGATGTTCTCAAACGTTTCCATCGATGGCCGCGAGTCCAAGCCAGTTGGCTTTTTCCCCATCGCAGACAGTTGCGAAATACCACCTATGTTATAGATAAGGTCGACGTACTTCTGGAACCACTCCATAAACTGGTTGGATATAATTGGGGGCGTATTAAACGCTGGCCCGCCGCCGTCTGGGCCGGGCTTGTACGGGACCCATAGCCCCGCTTCATTTGTAATCATTGAGGAATTGATATCTGAGCCAAATGGGTACATGATGATATTGGTAACGGCTTTACGCATTGAAGAACTCATTCTAATCTGAAGCTCGTTCAATTCTCGTTGGATCGTCGCTACCTCATCTACAAATGACGTTGAAGCATATCCGTTTTCTGGCGGGCACCACCAGAGCATAACGATAGGAGCGCAATCATAGTCTAGCGTCGTTTCAAATAGCTTGTTCCCGTCGTAGCTATAATAAGCCCGCTTTAGGTTAAGATCGTAGTATACCCAAAAATTACCAACCTTGAGATCGTCTTTGAGATACCACTTATCTTCTTCTAGCTTGTCCAGCTCTTTCGCATGATTCTTATTGTACCATTTCCGGATAATACGCCAAGGGACTTCTGCTAGATTTACCCCGCAATGAGTCAAGCCACGCGTCCCAGCATATTTTAACTCGGCTGGATCGTAGCATATTTCCCATGGCTCTAGACGTCGTAGCTCTCCCGATTCGCCATCAATCCACCACCCGGCTTTGCGATAGATAAGAGCTGACCGCAATACAAGCGGGCCCTCGGTATAAACATGGTTAATGTCAAAGTACTTGTCAAAAAACTTTTGAGCCGTTCGCGCCGCCTTGATTGACTGATAGGTCCCGTCAACTGGCTCGGGTGTTGGCCTTATTCGTAGCTGGCTCATTTTGGATACTATAGCGTCACACGCCGACCGCACCACGTTTACCGAAGCCCATTCATCTCCCGTATTCGTCCTGGCCTGGTCCGTATATCCAAATACCATCTGTGATCGCAAGGAATATATTGATACTGCGTTGTTTTGGGCATTGTTTAAATAAATATTCAAGTTTCTTTGATATCTTTGTTGCTCTATGGTTGCATATCCCCATAGCTTTTTCAGGTTTATCTGTGCACGTTCCTCAAAGTTATCGGTTACCATACCCCGCCCCGCGCCTGTGATTCCATGCCATTCTGCGTCGTTATTATCATCCTTGTTCCATTGGGGAAGTATAGGTCAATACGATCATTGCCTTTACGCTGGTTAATAAACGCCTGCAACCGCACAAGGTCCAAGTCTTCGGAGGCGTATATTTTATGGGTAAGTATTTCTTTTTCCAGCCTGGCCGCCTCGGCCATGTCTTGCTTAGCTTTTTTGACCTCGGCCAGAACTTGTCTAAACTCCCTAACCCTGCCAAGTAATGTCATGGTTGAGAAGTTACCACATATATAAGCACTTGTAAAGTGGGATATTTAGAACCATTCTAAATAGTTTTCTTCGTCTCGTAGTACCAAACACTACGCATGGCGTATAGTATTGCGTCCATAAGGTCCGGGTGATATATCCCGTCGTCTATTTCTCGCGTCGGCATACCAGAATCTGCCTCAGTTTTCCAACTTATTTGGGCAAACTCATTATCTATGTTTCCTTGCTGGCGTATCTTAAACGATCCATCGACAACTTCGTCGTGTAATAGCTCAATCCCTGATTGTTTATCGGCCTTGTTTGCGTTAACCGTTGGTAAGCCATAAATTGAGTAGAGATCGTAGCATGTCTTCCCGTGATCACAATATATATAATCTACGGACATCGGCAGGCAGAACTGCTTTACGTAGTCAAGCCCCGCCTTTATCGCTTTCGCAAATGCCTCGGTTGTTTCGCGCCGCTGTTTGTACTCATACACCACCCAGCGCTTAGGGTCCTTGGCCGCTAGCGTAGCGTAGGCAATTATTACAAACGCGTCCGCATCGTCTAAAGCAAAATCTGCGCCGGCCGTAAGCCGCACATTCTCCGGGTGTACCGCCTTTACCCAGTCCTTGAATTCCTGTTGGGAATAATAGTTTTCGGGCTTTACTGGAAATACAGTTAGTTCGTCAGAAGCCCCATACTCTCCGTATAAAAAGCGCTTTTTCCTGGATTCGCTCATCGATGCCAGCGTTTCCTCTATGTACCCAGCGGCAATATTTTCCGCATTATCTCCCGGATTAAGCTGTCGTACAGCGTACATATTCGGGTTCAACATGGGCGTTTTTCTGTCCGACGGGTTCAAATGGTTAAAAAATAACTGCCAACTCCAATGGCCGCGTCCAGGTGGGTTACAGTCGAAAAATGCTTTAGTGGTCAGCCCTTCTATTTTTTGGGCCAGTCGGGAAAGAATCTGCTCAACCACATACCAAAGTTGTTCCGATACCTCGTTAAAAAATATCGTTGCATATTCTCGGCCTAAGATTGAGTCTACTCGCCCCGGATCGTCCAGCCCGTCAAAAAACACTTCAGACCCGTTTTGGAACCGCAAGGACAGGTCGGCCTTGTTCTTTTGGCATCCTAGCCCTGGGAACATAGACAGGACTTTAGGCATGGTTTCATTCCAGACCGACAACTCTATTGACCGTCTAGTACGCCGTAAAATAATATGTCTTGACCCAGGGTATTTAAGCGCCCGCAGAACTATTACAAATAAAAACAGAAACGTCTTCCCCGAACGGGAACCGCCATAAAATAAAACGCGCTTGAACGTGTCCTTTTGCAGAACGTTTACAAGCGCTTCTTTTTGCTTATTATTCGGCTTAAACCGGATTACCGCCAAGCGTGACCCCCTCGGCTCGCTCGCACTTTTCGGCCTTATACTTGTATAAATCCCCGTGTAACTTTTCGCCTCGCTCTTTAGCTTCGACCGCCACCTGATCGGGCTTAAGGGCATTGGCACTTCTGATCATACGCAATAGGTACGGGTTCCCTGGATTAAGCGTCCACTTGTCGCCAACTACCGTCGCCCCATATTTCATCGATGCGGCCATGGATAGCGTACTTGCCAAGACTAGCGGGTCTAGTCCTTTAAGCTCCGGCGGCTGATTGAACGACGCCCAAAGCTTTGATAGCGCCACTTCTGCGGGGAGGTTATCGTCACATACGTATGCCGTCCATGCCTTCGCCATCTCACCCGATATCTTTACCCCATTTTGCATGACGTACAGATTGCGCCTGTCCATCCATGCGTCGATCTTATCGCGGATATAGTACCGCATCCCGATTATTAGTGCCTTGGCCCATCGCAATAGCTTCACTTTTTCGCCACCTTCTTACAGCCATCTATTACGGTTTTTTGTATCTCCTTACGCAATGCTTCAACCTCGGATTTTGTCGCCTCGTGGTCCAGCACTTTGCGCACGGGGAAGCCGTCTAGCTGTATATACGTCGCCCCGGCTCGCGTGAATATCTGTGTATCTAGTGATTGATTTGGTAACAGCCAAAGCGCCGACCAGGCCAATACTGCCAATATAACAATGCAGATCAGTACTGCTATAATATTGCTATCTACAAATCCCACCATGTTGCCCCCTCTTTCAGTACCCGATAGACAAAGTACACCACGCCGGATACAGCCACAATTCCTACGATGTACCCAATATATATCATACACCTTCAAACCCATCAATGGTGAAATGCGTCTCCGTGGTTACGTCGGACTTGTCTTTCTGGTCTAAATGCTGTTTCCCCATCCAAATCAACATGGTCGGGTTTGGCGGCATACCTGGTACTACCACGTCACCAGCGGCGTTCATTACCGGCGGTTTCCCAATCGCTGTTAAGTATTGCGCTCGCCGCAACGATGCATGGCCATCCATGCATTTTATTGCATAATAGTCCGCAAAAGTCATTCCCTTTTCTTCTTTGACACGCCTTTCGATCGTGTCAATCGATACATTCAGGACCATACATATTTCTTTTTGGGTACACAATATACCGCAAAGCGAGTCTATCGTGTCAAAGTCGACATCTATAAGAGGCCGCCCCATAATAGCTTTTTCGCTTTCTTTTTCTTTACTCATTTTCAACCCCTAGCCTTATTTCGTTCCTTGCTATTTGCCATAGTATGTGTGGCTTAATATACCGCTTTCGCAAGACCTTTGCCACTGTATCTTTTATCATACTGTATAAAACTTGCTCCTAATTTTTGCCATAACCGCGGTAATCTGGACCCGGTCATCATCAGATAGCTCGCCTCGCTCCTCGATAGCCGGGATGGTTAGATCCTGTTTGAGTCCCTGGTACTCCTGATATGCCTCATCAGAGTACTTCTCGAGTTCGGCGAGCCCCGGAGCGGTCCGATACTGCCTGGGATGTCTCGTGAGCGTTACCCTGGCTAAACAAGATATATACATCTCGTCGAATGGCGCTAGATAGGCGAGCATCGTCTTTTTCATGTCATCGTGGAACCTGTCGTTATAGCAATTCTGGACGTACTCCACGAATCGCTCGGCGGTCATGGACGGCTTAGAATGGGATGTCACGGCTATAATCCTCCTGGTTTCCCTGCACTATCTCCACAAGTACCCTGTCAAATATTCCTGGGGCGGAAAGATTTGAAGGCGTGAATGGCTGCCCCCTCCAGAACCTATCCCCATTTTGCGTCAGCTCGAAGTATTTGGTTATGGCGAGTTCAGCAAGCTTTATCTTGTCTCCCTCGGTGTACCGTGGCGCATGCTGCTCGCAGTATTTTATGATACGCTTTATGGCTTGTGCCTCTTTGGGATAGTTCGTGAAGGCTCCGGTCTTGCCGATAAACGACTGAAAGATTGCTGTGTAGAGCGGATCGGGTTCGGGCTTAACCTTGGCAACCGCCTTTGTTTTCGGCTCGACTTCCGCGACAGCGGATGGCGCTATTGGTCCTAGATCCTTGGTCCCTTCCTTGGTCCTAGATCCTAGATCCTCACTGGAATGTTCGCGAGGATTCGCGAGGATTCGCGAGGATTCGCTAATCTCTGGTATAAATGACTTTGATGGATGGTCTATTCTTTGGTGCTGTAACCAATTAGTAATTTGGATGTAATGCTGCCCTTCGGCCTCGTACTGGATAATACAAGTCTCTGACTGTAATTCCCACAACCAGTCTTCAATGAGTCCGGGAACGTCATCGTCATAGGGGAAAAGAAGGCTCGCGAGCATTCGCGAGGAACCCCGTAGCCTTCCCGAGTCGTCCGCGATGGTCCAAAGTTCGATGAAAAGAAGGCGGGCGTCGCGCGATACACGCCCCATGCTCTCGCTTTGAGGGAACTCTGGTTTGATGGTGCGGATTCTTGCCATGGCTAACCTACGATTTCAATTTTTGGTTTACTTCCGCCCTTTTGCCCCTTATAAGGTATCCCGGCTTTTTTCACATAGGTCAAAAGCGTCCTAATAGATACGCCGAGCGATGCGGCGGCGTCCGCTACTTTGTTGTTTTCGTAGATAGTTTGAAGTTCTTCTTTGGTTAATTTCATAGTTGTAGTATTTCATTTTCAGTTTTAACTGTCAAGCCGGTAAATCTTTATCTCTGCCCCAGGCTTTTCCTCGACCGCGACGTAGTATTTATCAATCAGCCCGGAACAGACCTGGCAATCGTCTCCCCAGATTCCCACGTCCGTGAGCGCATCAAGGACGGCCTTGTCGAGGTTGTCGCGGTCGGGCTTAGAGATATGCCTGATCCGCCCCGGGTGATCTTTTTTGCGGCAGAGCCTGGCCGGACGCGAAAAAAGGAACACGATGTCCACCCGAATAGGTCCGGTTACCGGGGACCTTGCGCCCCAGAGTTCCGAACAGATTTTCGCTTTCCACGCGTCCGCTGTACCAGGGTCATATACCCCGGCATGACTGCCACGGATACACGCGCGCGGACGCGGCTGGCCTTTTGGATCGCCATAGACCCGGATCGACTCTATCAGCTCCATATCTGCCCCCTGAGCGAGTATCTACCTTATAAGCGCGGTTTGCAAGCCGATAAAGCTCTTATCAATTACCGTGCCAAGTCCGGGTGTTTGGCGAAAATTAAATACAACTAATTTGACCGATTTTTATTGCGCGATACCCTGTACTGGGGTATTATATAGACATGGATGCAGTGAGGCACCCGAGCAGATAGCAAGGAGATTAGGATGACCAAGCAAGATGCGATGATAAAAGCCGAAACCAACATTCTGGCGAAAAACGGAGACCCGCATGCTTATGATATCAGAGAGGATATAGCCGAGACGGTAAAACGAATGGTGGGGAGGTCGTTTACGGTGCCCGACGGCAAAATGTTAATAGCCGAGCAAGTTGGTCAAAATTATGTATTTGATCACAACGGAGACTTTGACATTATACCCGCCGTGTTTTTTTGCCTTAAAATATTCCCGGGCTTAAAATCAAAAGAAATACTATAATCGCTACCATGTAGGGGTAGGGCGGCTCACCACCGCCCGGCGATAGAGAGCGCGGTCGACAAAGGGCGGCGGCTCAAAAGGAGAAACAAATTGAATCAAACCGGAAATACGAAGGGCTACATCGAGCCGGAATCAAAGGAAAAAAGAGCCTTCAGAAGGGCGGCCGAGGAGGTCAGAATGCTTGAAACCTTGCTCCGATCCGCCAAGGAGCGCGAGCAAAGAGCCGCCGAGGCCGCCGGATACTAATCGCCGAAACGGGGCGCTTGTCCCGTCGCGCAGAGCTGGCCTACTGCGCCCGATGAGGCAGGCCAAAAGGAAGCAAAGATGAAAGAAATTGAAAAGCTTGAAAGCGCGTTTTGTCGGGCGTTTGCGGGGATAAGTCTTGATCCTGAAGCCAGGGCCTCCCTATGCGTAACAGTATTTAGCGCTGAGTTGCGCGAAGACCTGGATAAGCTTGGAGCCAATGCGGGCGGCTACCTCAAAAAGTATATAGCATATTTAACTACATGGGCGGAGCGAAAATCCCGTTGCTTATCAACAATGGTAACCGGTCCTGCCAATTTTCCGATTGCCCGAAACAATAAGGCAAATATATCAGAGCGTAACGCATGGGAAGAATTCCGCGCGTGGCGCACTAGATATATAAATAGAGCAAACAAGGAGAGCCCTAAATTACCGGAGGAAGAACTTGATGACGCTCTTGCTCAGCTCGAAAAAGAAAAAGAGTACCATCACGCAATGCTAGGGATTAATAAAATCATCAGAACAAAAAAATCGCAAGAAGAAATAAAAGCTATAATTAAAGAAACTTATGGGTGGGATGAAACGGTAATAGCTGATATAGGAAGGTATGGGTTTGAAAGTTTTATCCTTACAAATCACAACGCCAAAATAAAGAGGCTGGAAGGGAAAGTGCTTGCCATAAAGGCCCGAATTCAGCGCCGAGATATTTTTGAGTTGATTCCCTTTCCTGGTGGGTCGATATCCATAGAGGCCGACCGTGTAATAATCAAACACGACGCCAAGCCCGCTCCGGAAATTATTGCAAACTTAAAGGCGCGCGGGTTTCGCTGGTCTGGCGCTTACAAATCTTGGAGTCGCAAGCACACGTCGGCCGCCTTGCGTGTCGCCCGTGAAATATGTGGAGGGGAGGGACGCTGATGACGCAAGCTAATTTTGATCTTATCCGCGAGGCAGAGCTTGACGATGAGCGCCGCGAGCGATACCAACGCGAGTACGACGAGGATCACGCCCAGGATGACGACGACATGACCGAGGAGCGCGACCACGATGCGCTGAGAGGGCAGGGGTACTAATGCGGCATTTTACGGTCTAGACGCGCCTGGCGAGCGGCGATGAGCTGATCCAAACGCACCTGCTTTGGGGTGACGCAAAAGAGGCGGCCACGTCGGCCATGAGGCACGGCGATGAGGTCACGCTGTCAGAAGAGCGAGTTGGCGGGCTGAGGCCTATCGAGCTGTATGTGGGCAATAAATTATTATCGTGACCATGTTGATGAGGTTGTTATCAGGAACAGCCCAATTTATGTTAGGACGACGGACAGCCGCATATCGGCTGCGCGACTACGCGGACAATCCGCGAAAGGAAGGAAGACGTGAAGTATCAAAGCCCAACACACCGACGATGCTACTCAAGCGCCTGCGGTTGCAAACAAAACCGGTTTTCAACAATTTCAGAGGCAAAAGAGCACGCAAAATATTGCGGAGCTGACAAGGTGTTCTACCATCAGTTTTCTGGCAGTCCGATATTGGTTTGGGAGCGAAAAAATGGCTAGAGTCGGCGTATTATATTTTTGGAAGAAAAAAGACAGAAACACTCACTCCGAGACGCAAACGCTATTCGACACGCCAAAACTGACCATAGGATTTCAGTACATTATCAACGAGGTAGCACAAAAACACGAGGTGCGATATGTCGATACGTCAGATACATGGGCTGATTACTGGCTCGCGTCTCTAGTCTCGTGGTATGATGTATACAACCTCGTCTGTGCTCTTGATGGAAAAAAACCAATGGCAAAGTTAATTATCGGCGGCCCCGGCGTTCTCAATCCGTGGGTATTGCAAGATATTGTTTACGCCGCAATTATCGGTCGCGGCGAGGGGACGATCAACAGGGTGATCGATGGCGACAAGACTGTTGCAAACGCATACTATTTCGACGACCCCGGAAGGTTGATAACTATTGGGCAGCCAACTGTTCAGATCGACGGAGGTTACGAGAAAGAGTGCGCGTGTGGATGCCCAAAGAAATGTTTCTTCTGTGAGTACGGATGGAAATACAGGTATAAAAACTGGAGCGGGCAGTATAGCGAATATGCAAACGGAGAAACATTTTTTCGCGACATTGATTTTACACGCGGCCGGGTAACAGCCGGTCTTGACGGGATAACGGAGCGCGAGCGATACGTTGTCAACAAAAAAATGACAAGCCAAGAAATTATTGACACGCTATCCCGCCACACAATCCGCGATAATATGGTGCTGAAGCTGTTTTGCGTTACAGCGTATCCATTTACCGATGGGTATAATTTTGACGAGTGGGAGGATACAATCACAAGGGCTTCTATTGTGGTGAAAAAACCGATAACAATAATGCTGTCTTTGTCGCATTTTTGTCCCATGCCTTTCACTCCGATGGAAGAAGAACGCGTTTTGTTTTTTGATCGTCTACAACAAGCGCCGAAAAAAATCGGGAAAATAAAATGGGCAACATACCTACAAGGGACAACCGTATCAAGCGCGGCGTATGAGTCGATGATATATAGGGGAAGACAGGAAGACGACGTTATAGCTTTTATTCTTGCGAACAAACCAAGCGGAGATACAGCAGAAAAGATAAGAACTGTTTTCCCGCATATTGTCAACGGGGGGTACATTCCCGTTCCACTAATAGAGCGGCCGTTTAACGTCGAGTCAGGTAAAAAAATATACAGGGAAAGAATCCTAACAACTGGATCAACTTGACAACGGAGTACCGTTGCAAGTTATCCAAATGTTGGATGGACGCTTTAGCGGCCAAAATCAAAGATTTTAGCCGACACGCGCCAAGCTGTCGGCGGGAGGTATAAATGCAGTGGGTGAGCGTAAACGAAAGGCTTCCTGAACCTGGAAGGAATGTGCTTATTTTTACAAAATCTGGAAATGTGGGAGAAGGGAACTACATAGAAAATGATGAATGGGTACAGTATAGATGGTCAGTTCCATCCGTAAAAGTCACCCACTGGATGCCACTGCCGGAACCGCCGACAGCATCCAACAACGGTTTCAACTTGACACCACCAGTAGACGGTGCAAGTTAAACCAATGTTAGGCTGACAACTACGGCATAACCGCTACGCGCTTATACCTACACGTTGCAAAAGGAGAAGAACATGGATTTTGAACGCGAGATTTTAAACGGCTTGAATGACGGAATTCAGAAGTCAATCAAGGATCAGATGGGCGGCTACAATTCGCCGCTCACAAAAATGATCGAGACGGTAATGAATGATAACCGTGAATCGATCATGGGAAAGATGGACGCCGCCCTTAAATCGGTAATTGAAAACCCCGACTTTAAGTCCGCGCTCGTCGATGAGTTTAACCGAAAGGTTGCGAAAACTCTTCTTTCCGGCCTTGAAGGATTGGTAGAAAAATCGGCGAACTCTTTCAAGCAAGACCCGACAATCAAGGCAAAAATGATTATAGCCATTCAGGCTATTATCGAGAAGAAAGAAGGCTAACAACTGGTTCCACCTGACCATATTCCTGACGCCGGGAAATTGGTCGAAGAAAAGGAGTGTGTATGAGCGCATTTGAAAAACCGCAAAGCAAATCCGAAATACGAAGGACTGGTATTCAGAGAGATGCATCAGTATCGTCGATAGTTTGCGATTATCTCAAATCGCACGGATTCGATGGATTATACTCTAACGGATGCGGGTGCGGT
>Ga0172381_10007728_pt1 | contig 10605 bp, 26 predicted proteins | sample Leawel6488metaG_FD_119754 | JGI IMG/M metagenome (GOLD analysis project Ga0172381, IMG submission 119754) | Leachate microbial communities from a municipal landfill in Southern Ontario, Canada - Leachate well 64-88 metaG | ecosystem: Engineered > Solid waste > Landfill > Unclassified | place... | reverse complement strand
CGTTGATGCGCAATCCGGCTAACGCCTCTGCAATCCCTCCGTGCTTCGCACTCCCGGTCTTGCGATTGCGCATCAACGGCTCGGGTGTAACCGAGCCGTTATCGGCAACCTTAGTCCGCAACATTACCGACAATCTCAAAGTCATTTATATGGTCACTAAAGAAGAAATTTCCATCGCATCTATGGCAAGGAATACAAATATCTTTTGTTGGTACGTCTAATTGAGCAAACTCAAAACCATTGCAGTTATGACACCAAACAACGCAATTCCCATTATAATCAAAGTCACCTTCAAAAACATTTTTTCCGTTTTTATCTTTTTGGTTTATAAATTGGCTTAATGATTTTGGCTCTATACCAACCCATTTATTTTCGTCAATCTCCATAAACACATCATACCTTTTGTGCTTAATTGTTCCTTTAGCAATAGTCATACTTTCGACCCATTCTCCAGTATTAACCGATTTCCCTTTAAATAATATTTCTCTTTTCACTTATTTGATATTTAATGATTTAACAAGAAAAGGCAGCCGATAACACTATCAATTTCCTCGGCTGTCAATAGTCCTGTATGGTCATATCCTTTTTTTACGGCATATTCCAAAACCGCTTTTACTTCTGTCTTAGTCATTGGTTTTCCATTGTGAGTAAATGCTCTCCAGCTTTTGTTTAGTTGTGCTAATGCACCTTTGCAATCTGCGTTCATTTTGTTTCAATTTATGTTTACGAGCATCCCACGCTCAAAAGGGATAAAATTATTTCTGCTAACACGGGCTAAAACAACATTAAAACGATTGTTTAGCCCCGAAACCGTTGATGCGCAATCCGGCTAACGCCTCTGCAATCATTCCGCCCTGAAATCCCCCCTGAGCATCTTAGACAAGTTATCAATGGCTTCTTTCCTTCCGACCTTCAGCCCCTGGTTAAATCCAAACTCCATGCCGATATTGCTTGCCAGGACGATGTACGATAATATTTGCCCGGTCATGGCTTCGTTCGTTTTGTTGTCTGTCAGATATTTGCAGGCCTGCACAAATAAGTCTGCGTACTCTTTTGATTTTTTCATATTATCTTTTTTAAAACATTAAATAAATTAACACCAACACGAAAAGGATTGTCGTATATACACCTAACAGAAACCAATCCATCTTATTTACCCTATGCCTTAATCTCTCTTTCATACCTGTTCCGTTATTTCAATAGTAAGTGTCTTCTTCTTTATTGCCGTTCCATTCTTCTTGCTCCTTCCCCAAAAATCCTTTTGAATTTCAATTTCGTGAGACAGAGAATGCGTTATTGTGCTTTCTTCAGTTAAATTCTCAGCTATTTTACGGATAGCATCAATTATTACCAACTCAATGTTTGTTTGTTTTTTCATAGCAGTATTATTAAAATTATTACACCCAGCCAGAATGCGACCAATCCGGCAGTTATTAAAGCCGTGTACATTGCGTACTTCCGATCTTCGTTATTTATTTTCATTTTCATTCCGTATTTTGGTTTCAAATCTGCTGATCATTCTTTCAAGTCTTGCTTTTTCGTCATGTATCAGGTTGCGATCAGAATAAACATCAACGATGAATTTGTCAAAATCATCCTCCAATTTCAGGGCATAATTCGATTTCCTTTGCGAAATAACCACTTTCATATCCTTGATTTTTTGGTTGTGGAAAATAATCTGACATTGAGGAGGCTTTTTAAATGCCAGTCCAAAAGTTCAAATGCCGGGTATATTTCAGAACCACAATCGGTCTTAACAATAATTGCCCCCTTCTTTTCTATGATTGCAGGGATGTCCGTAATTTTGATTTCGGTTTCCCTTCGGTATGCCTTACTTCTGTTCATTTTATTTTTTCTTTAAAGTTTTTTGTTAGCTTATCAACCATTTCCGGTTTCCTTTCGTAGCAATTAAACTGTTAGTACAAATATAAACAAAAAAAGTCAGAAAAATATAGTTGGCTAAAAAAAAGAAATAAAAAAAGCCCTGCATTTCTGCAAGGCTTAATTTATCCCTTAACTTGTGTATATTCATTCCAGTTCCTTGTTCCATCCAAAACCTTGTGGGTGTGGCTTTCCTTTCCTGCAATCGGAAACTATTTTCAGGGTCATTTCAGCCAGTTTAAACAATCCGGCAAAAAAGACAAAAACCACTATCCAGGTATCAATCCCAAATTTATACCTGATCCATAAAAACACAGAACCAATGACGGCAAATAATAACACGATAATATTTCTTTTCATCTTTTTGGATTTAAGAATTTAACAGTTTTTTGTTCGTTATCTTCTGATAACAGCTTAACAGCAAAATTATTTCTCCGGGTTTCTGTGGAGAAATAATAAACGGTCTGAAAATCAGACCTAAGTCCGTACATTGCCAGATGATCAGGGACTTTAATTAGTCCCTGACTTATCAGGTCAGCGAGTTTGCGCTTTGTATTTATAGCTCGTTCCCTATCGCTAAGGTTCGCCTGTTCTTCTTCGTTCATGGTTTTTGTTTCAAAGTTAAATAAAAATAGCAATGAGGAATAACAAATATAGAATGACAATAATAATTATCAGTCCTATTGCACGTAGCTTTGATTTTGATTTACTTGTTTCCATCTCAATACATTAATATTTTGATGTCAGATCTTTCAGCCCATACAAATCCATTATCCGAAATGGTAAATAAAAACTTATGTTTTTTAAGATACGAAACGAGGGAAGAATCATATTTTACAGAAAATTGAATATCCCAATCATTAATATTCACCCTGTTAATTTTGCTAACTTCAATTTTCTGACAGATCAATCTGAATTTTCTTATTTTTTCTTTCATAGGTTAATTTGTTAATTTATCATACTGTCTTTTAATCTTTTGCCAAGATGATGTGAAAAGTTTCTCTTCCATCCTGTAATACTGTGCGTCAGTTCTGGGTTTACTGTCCAAAATTGCATAAATCATTTTTTCTCGCAAAGTGACAGTTTTGTTTAGTTTTTCAATCGCTTTATCCATGTCTTAACGTAATAAAGGTTATTTGTCAATCCTCTGTTTCTCAATTTTGTTTCATACTGGTTGTTTCTTATCATCAATTCAAATTTTTCTTTTGCTTTTTCATACGTTTTAAACAAACCATTTGAGCAGAAGGGGCTTTTTGTTCTTTCATAGACTGCGTAACAGTCACCGTTTGCATAGGGCTTAATTAATCTGATGAGGTTTACAAAACTCCCATCTTCAAAATTTGCATATTCAATTAGGGGACTATTAAAAACTCTTTTGGGTAAAATCAAATAGCTCATAATCTTTATTTTACTTGTTCCAAAATATTGATAGCTTTATAAATAAGCCGTTCTGCCTCTTCAATTTTATTCCGGTTTTCAACTGAGACAATTAGCTGTATATAGTTCATGGTTTGTTTATACGCTAATTGTGTAGCAACTTTTCTGAGTTGCGTAATATGGCTTTTACAAAGTGTTTTCATAGCTTTTTATCATGTTAAGTACAATTTCTTTAAGGTAGCTTAATTTTTCATTTCCCTTTACAGTAGTTCCACAGATAGGCAATTTCTCATCGTTGCGAAAAACAGAAAGTGAATGATTATAGTTTGAGTTCGTCTCAATCTTTTTAATCTTCACGGTGTAAATATTCCCGTTATAAATCATTTTCATAATTAAAATTATTAATGGTTAATAATATCTGATAAAATATTCAATCATAGAGTGAACATAAACTAAAAGCCCTTTTTTTTTCTGGCTTTGGCTTTCATAAGGATTGTATAAATTCAAAGCAAGATCATCATAAAGCTCCGGCAAATGCTTTTTAATCAGCTTTTTTATTTGTCTGCCATCTGCTTTTGTTGTCCCTTTCATAAATTTATCCCATTGTCTTATTTCACACCCTACACAGGTACCAATCAATTCCAATCCATTTACTTTTTCAGGCGTTTTCATGGCTCAACAGTTAAATATTGCCGATAAACTTTCCCGGTTTTTTTGCTTGTCCGGTTTACAAATAATTTTCCCTTTGAAGTCAGCAAGACCGGCAATTTTGTACCGTCTTTCAGGATCAGAAATTTCCAGGTTTCCCTTGCGGGTGTTGTCGTTCCGGTTTCCCTTGCATAGACAAAATTGCCCTGCAAATCTTTTTTTACTTTCGTCTGCCCGATACAGGCACAGGCAAGTAAAAAAGCAATCAGAAATAAATAAATTTTTCTCATAACAGTAAATATTAAAAGGTTAATAGATAAAATAAAAGTTTGAAGATACCGGGGGAATCGAACCCCCGATATTAACCGTTATATCTTAGTTTTATTTTAAATGTAGCTCAATACATTTTTAGCTTTTTTCGCTATCTCCCTGCGAAATTCGTCATTTTTACGCAGGTCATCAGGATTAACGCAAAGGGGTTTTATCATGTTAACCATCTCATTGACATGCGGATCGTTGTTAAAATTCAGGGCTGGTATAACTTCGATCAGGTTACAAATGTTACCCACCAAAGAATCACGAAAAACTTGATTTTTAAAATTGTAAACAATTCCGGCTTTACCAGTGGGATCAACTGCGTTGACATCCGCTACTTCGTTACTTAGGACACCCGCCATGTGTCCGACTGCCTCTTTGATACGGTTAAGCATGTCTTTGACGGTGTTATCAATGCGGTTTGTTATTTCCCCCTGAATTTCGGATTTAATACGGTTAACTTCTTCATCTGAAATATTCACCCTCAAATCGTCTGTGTCCGGAACGGGCATAAAAGCGAATTTAATACCAAAGCGATCACGTATAAAACCGGGGTGTGGGTAATCATTGTTATTGAACATAGTGTTCAGTCGAGTCCGTGCGTCCTCGATCAGTGCGGGGTATTGCGTTATAAATTCCTCGACAAGTCCCTCAAACTGGCTTTTAAATTTACCCATCTCCGTGATATAATTGAAATAGTTTGCAGATGGTAAAATCCTATCCCCATTATCACCCCACGGCAGAGTGTTAAAATAGTGGAATGTCCGGGCTGATCCTGCTATTTTCTGAATAGCTTTTAATGCTTCTGTGGCTATCAGGATTTTATTAAACCTGCCGCTGTCATGGGCTTGGTGACTTGCTTCAACTTCTTTGCTGACTTTTGCGTCATACTTCCGGGCTGTCCATTGACTTATAGACAAATTGACAACCATAACTTTTTCCTTTAAACACATAATTTATAATTTTTAAGGTTAAACAATAGATAAACATTAATAGATAAATCTTTGTGACTGTCCCGGAATTGCACCGGGACCCACGCTTTAACGTAGTCAGTCAATTTTAATAACTTCGCCAAATGGCGGGTTAAATTCTTTTTTACTGTATATTGCCCAGAGTGTCGGGTAGTCGGGCTCAGGAGGGAAACTGTTACATTCACCATCAGTGAAATAGATTAATGCTTTTACATCTTCAATGTTTTCATTCACGTAAACAAATGGCGGTCTAAAGTCAGTACCTCCACCCCTCGGAACGTTTAACGGGCTGTTATCGTCATGGTCAAGCTGTACGGGTTCACCCTGAATGTCCGTATCACAAAATAAAACAGTCACCGGAAAACTAAACATTTGCGCTGCATCCCGGAGTTCTGAAACAAAAATATTTAACAGGTCTTTATTAATGCTTCCTGACGTATCAAGAACAAAAACAATCTTTCCAGTTTCAATGTTCTCCAATGCAGGCAAATATAAACCGCTGGCTAAATACCGGGGGTTTGGCTTGCTCCAAGTATAATCGTTCCTTGCAATTTCGGAAACAAACCGTTGTAAAATTTCCCGCCAATCCACACGGGGGGTGATTAATTCCTGAACAAGTTTAGCAATCATTCCGGGCATTGTCCCGGCTTGCTGTGCGGCGTTCATTGCCTGAACTAATTTTTGTTTAGCTTCGCTCTCTTTCTCCTGTTTGTTCTGTTCTGTCATGTCTGCGGGTTTTTCGACCTGTCCCCACTGTCCCGGATCGTTTACGGGTTGTGGCTGTGGCTGTGGCTGTCCCTGTCCGGGTTGCTGTTGTCCGGGCTGGTTCTGTTGATTATTGCCGTCTTGCTTCTTCTGTTCTCTCTCTTGTAAGACCGTATAAATGTCCTCAGCTGACATGTTAGTAAATTCAGAAGAGATTAACGCATTCTCAGGCAGTTTAAACCCGCTATCTTTTAGAAGCGGATTAATAGCGTAATCAGCTGCACGGTTAAACAATGCGTGTTCTCTTGCACCTTGCCTCAAATGGTGAAGCAGTCCGGGGTGTAGGCTTTCATGGGCTAACAAAGTTGTTAGTTCATCAATGCTTAAACCGTCAATAAATTGACTGTTATAACGGATTGTCTGACCGTCACAACTGGCGGTTTTAATGCTGTCATCCTGTTTGTAGGTCATCCCCAGCGCAAGAGTAGCAAAGAATGGAGAATGTAAAACAAGCTTTAATTTTGCTTTTAGGATTTTATCTTCTGTTTTCATCATAAGAAATAATCAAAGTTTGTAACTGACCAATTAATAAATTCACGGGTTTTCGTGAAAGTATCATTTTTGCGCTGTGCGTTTTTAATGCACATTACCTCAAATTCTTTTCCCAACCTCTTAATGTAGGTCAGTATGGGGGCTATTGTTATGGGTGTAATTTTTTCAGCTATTGCCCCGGAGATAGCGTATTTTCCGGATATTTCAGACGGAACGGGAGTATTAACAGGATCAAGAATTATTTGACTGACGGATGGTAAAGTCATAAATACTTTCAGATAAGCTAAAAACTCAACTGCGAAGGATTCACCCGCAGCCCCTTTAAACGCTTCAAAATAGAGGTCTTGCGGCAATCCGGCATTTATTAATTTACCTACTGAAGCGACTGTACGGGGGCAAGGACTATTAACGAGGTCTTTTGTTGCAACAAAGTTATCAAGCAACGCAGGTCTAAATTGAATAAAACTGATTAATTCGGTAGGCATATTATTATTTAATGCCCAGATAATCCAATCATCTGTATTAACATCTAATTCAACGATACTTGCAAACCGGGATTTTACAGGCTCCAAAAGTCCGGAAACGGCGGCTTTATCTTCTCTCCGGTTTGTGGCTGCAATAAATGTAACACAGTCAGCCACATGATGACCGTTTATGCGTCTCGCCAAAAGTAATTGCATACAAGCCGCCTGAACGGATGCTGAAGCCTGCCCAAGATCATCCAAGAAAAATACAGTCTGTTCGGTTGCATGAATAAGACTGTTAAGGTCGCCAAAGGGCAAAAAATGTGCAGTTGTGCCATCCTGAGAAGCAAAGGGCAGACCTTTAAAGTCTGTGGGGTCGGAAACCACAGGGTGCGAAATAATAAGTTTAGCCCCTGCAAGTTTACAGGATTGTTCAACGATGTCAGATTTACCAATGCCTGGTTTACCTTTGATCAGGACGGGCAACCTGTTTTGAATAGCAAAGGACAAAAATTGAGATAAAATTGAAGCTTTCATAATTCTATAAATTAAGGTTAATAAATAAGTAGCGGATTCCGGATTGCTACACTTGTGCTTTACCAGTCTTTTTGTTTGTAAATGAAATTATTCTCATTTGAAATTATTCTCATTCAATTTCTGCAACCACATAATGACCGTTGCTTGTCATTGCACCATTACCCATAATTGCATATGTTTTTTCATTAAAATCAAACATTGCAACCCACATTTCAGGCGATTCTAACATTTCTTGTTCAGCATCTTCTTTTAAAGCTTCATAAACTTCGCTTGAACCTTCATTATATAATTCAGCGTCGTCGTAAAACATTGAGAAGTTACTTAAAGTACCTGTTGTAATTGATAAAGTTTTCATCGTTTTATTTTTTAGATGTTAATAAATAAGAAATAATGTATTAATATTTGCACCCTGCCCCGGAATCGAACCGGAATAAATGTCACCAGACCAGCAGGGCAGTATAAAAAAGACAAAAATGTATTTATCTTTAGTGTTCGGAATTTCGCTTTATCGTTTCAGATCATCCCTTCAGTTTCCGGGACTGATACCCCTCAGCGTTTTTTAAAGTTCGTGTTCGCTGTCACTCCTCAAATAAGCAAGTTTGAGACCGCATTTATCAGGTTTGCCAACCCTCTGAGACCCCTGCACCCCTTGCGTATGCAGGCCTAAAGAACGTACCCCTTTTCGGGCTATGCCCGGAAGGTAATACATTAATTGAGATTAACAATGCTAAGAATGTTAAAATTTGTTAAAACAGTAAAAAAATAATGGAAAATAAATAAATATTTATAAACGCCTATAAATCAATATTATATAAACAATTTAAAATGCTGTCTTCACTCTATTTTCTCGAATAAATAGGTAAAATATTCTAACTTATTGTTAAATAAAACCCATATTATTTAGAACTATTCTTAATATACTTATGTTAAATTACGTAAAACATTGTAAATCAATTTATTAAACAATATATGTCATCCAATAACTTATAAATATTTACCTATTTAACATCAAATTATACGTTGATCATTCAAAATGTTGTAAATCAGTTATTTATATATTCCTGCTATAATATTATATATTAATATGTAAATAACTATATATATTAACTTGTTTATAGATATAGTAATAAGGGATATAAATATCTAATATATATATATAAATATAAACAGACATCCAGACAGCAAACTAAACAGAAGATATTAACCAGATCAAAACTAAATCAATATTAACTTATAAATACTTAAATATAAATACTTAAAGATATAAATGTATTTATATATTTATTATCCCGTTTTAGTCCTATATTAGGATAAAAGAGTATTTATTTCTTTAAGAGGTGCGGAGAAAATTTATTTGGTGTGTTCATTGTCCTGAATATCAATATTATACAGTTATCATTTGTTCCCTGAATCTGAATTGTTGTCTTATAATACCCATTATGATAAATAGACAAAAATATATATATAGTTGTATATCAATGCAATATGCCGTTCTGCTTTTTGTCGGATGTACTTTTTTTGATTTCCGGTTTCAGTTCTGCCAGAATGTCGCAAAAAAATGAAGAAGGGGGGATGGGTTTTGAAAATCGGTTTCCGGGGGAACGGCGGCGGACACACACACACACAACTCCCCCCCTTCTCGACATGGTGATTTTAAAAAACGATTAACACTATTAACCTACTTTATGATATGGTGTCTTTCGTTTTCTCTTTACGTTGTTAATATTAATATATTGGGATTGGAGGGTGGGTATTATGGGGGTTATATTATGCGCCTGTGGGGGCGTGGTTATGTTTTAGGGGTGGTGGGTGGGGTGTAGGTATGGGTGTGGTAAGGATATGTGGTAAAAATAAATATTTTAACAGTGGTAAGTTTGTATTTGAAAAATTGTTAAATTTGGGTAAAAGAAAGAAGTTATGGAAAAGAAGTTTAGTTGGTCTGGGTATAATTGGGTTACAACGGAATGTGGGCGTGAGTTTACTTCGTCGAGGTGGTGGAACTGGAATGATCCTGAGTGTGTAAATGTCAATGGTTGGGATAATTTGGAGTTGTCAATAAATAAGAATCCCAAGGTATTTTCGGAGAATGGGAAGACATATTTGCCTATGTGGGGTATAGGGTTGGTGACTTGTGAGGAGGAGTTTGGGTACGGGGAGTTTGAGATAGATGCTAAGTTTCCAAAGGGGAAGGGGCTGTGGCCTGCGTTTTGGATGTATGACAAGTGGAATGCGGTGAAGCCGGAGGTTGATATTTTTGAGGGGTATTCAGGGGAGAGGGGAGATTATAAGGAGGGGTGTCTGCGACCTGTAAGGGTTGAGAGTTGCCTGCATTTGGAGGAAGGGTTGGGGTTGCCAAAGACACCTGCGAGGAAGCCTTGGTTTTGGCAGTTTAACGATGACCCGTCAAAGGGTTTTCATGTTTATAAATTCAGGTGGTTGCCGGACTTGTTGGAGATTAGCATTGATGGGAAGGTAGTACGGAGGTTTAGGGACAGGGATGTTACGGAGTATTGTGCGGACAGGGGGATGGTGTTGATTTTGAATACGCATATAGACCCGGATTACTTGGATAGTTTTACTTATTCGCCTTTATATCCGTTTGTTATTGAGCATTTTAGATACGATCAGTTAAAGTAAAGGATGAACATTAACGATGCAATAGATATTTTGCGTGAACATAATGAGTGGCGCAGGGGAAAGATTGATGAGATGCCTAACAACCCTGTAGTTTTGGGGATGGCTATTGACTGCGTAATTGAGCATTTTGGGAGACATGGAAGCGATTATAATTCAAAGCCAAAGGTTTGCTCAAGGTGCAAAGATGTATTCTTTGACAAGGCAGGGGAAAAGTTGTGTTTTGTGTGCAGGGAAAAAAAGGAAAAGACAAATTGGTATGTTTAATTTAAAATAGGATTATGGATTTAAATAGCTTAAAATTTGGGTGGCAGAGGGATTTGCCTGACAATAGGGATTACTTGTATAAGTCTCTGTTTAAGATGCCTTTAAGAGTTCCAAAGGTGGTGGATTTGAGAAATGATTTCTTTGGAGCGTACGATCAGGGAACCCTTGGTAGTTGCACTGCCAATGCCCTTGCGGGGGCGCATGAGTGGGGACAGAAGAAACAGGGGAGGGCAGCCTTCACCCCATCGAGGTTG
>Ga0172381_10007727_pt1 | contig 10606 bp, 7 predicted proteins | sample Leawel6488metaG_FD_119754 | JGI IMG/M metagenome (GOLD analysis project Ga0172381, IMG submission 119754) | Leachate microbial communities from a municipal landfill in Southern Ontario, Canada - Leachate well 64-88 metaG | ecosystem: Engineered > Solid waste > Landfill > Unclassified | place... | reverse complement strand
TACATGGGCTACGGGACCACAGGATCCATTATCAGTCCAAGCGGCGAGAACAATATCTGTATCGGTGTTGGGGCTGGCGCTGGCGGTACTTCGTCGTATCTCGTTGGAAGCAACAACATCCTCATAGGTTACTGGTCCGGTAATGCTTACGGACACGCTGGTGCTTACGAAGTCAGCAACCAAGTCATCATAGATCCGCTGGACCACCACGGTGCCAACGAAAGCAGCACCGCGTTTATCTACGGATTGGCGCACGTTGATGCCTCGCAGGCCACGCTCTCGCTGAACTCCAAGGTCACAGCACGATACGGATTGGTTGTCGTAGCTGGTGACGTTCAAGTACCTATTGATGGTGTTGTTCTTGCCGCCGGTGCTGGGGCAGCACCGGTGTCAACAACAAACCGCCTGTACAATGTCGATGGTGTCCTGTACTGGAATGGCTCAGCTGTCGGAAGCGGAGGCGGTTACACGCTTCCGACTGCCTCCGCCACAGTTCTGGGTGGCATTAAGGTAGGTACCGGACTGACTATCGACGGTTCTGGTGTGCTTTCAGCAACTGGCGGCAGTATCCCTTCCAACATGGTCACCACCGATACCACACAGACAGTGACCGGCGCGAAGACGTTCGACAGTATTTGGCTATCAAACGGAGAACCAGCGGCTAAGACGTCAGCGCTCTACAATATATCAGGACAACTTTGGTGGTCGGATGCCGCAGTAGGTACGGCTATTATTGCTCGTACTTTCGCTGCGGTATCTTCACCACTGGCCGCAGATCAGCTCGATATCTCCTGGCAGCACAGCGACGGAGCATGGGTCGGCCGGTTGTTAACCAACCACGATTTCGTGCTCGGCGCACTTGCCTCAGGTAACACCGTTGTACCTGCGCTGACATTCAAGAATACAGGATACGCGCCTTACCGCGCAGACTTCTCGGTTCCGCTGACGCTTGCTTCAAGCACACCGGCAGACACAACCAACGCTCTATACAACGTCTCTGGCACGCTGTACTGGAACGGTTCATCTGTTGGCTCTGGAGGAGGCGCCACAGCACTCGATGCGCTCACAGACGTCACACTGACCGGCAGCACCCAATACGACACGTTGATGTACACAGGTAGCGTATGGGCAAACGCACCGCTTGCTACACACACGATCTTGAACGCCAACAACCACCCTGAGCTGGTCTGGCCTGCGTATCAAGACGCGTCCATCAAGATCACAGGTGGCATTGCCTGCCGTACTTACATCACACTCGCAGCCACGACGGCAGCCGCCCTGCCGATTTCATTCGAGCACGAGGGCGGCCGCGCGTACATGCGCATGACGACTGACCACAACCTGGAGCTCGGTGCCTATAACCCAGACGGCTCCGTCATAAGTCCAGCTTTGGTCATCAAGAGCACAGGATCGGCACCGTACCGTGCCGACTTCATTGTTCCGCTGACAATCGCTTCGGTTACACCGGCAAATACGACAAACGCTCTGTACAACGTCAGCGGAACGTTGTACTGGAATGGCACCGCCATCGGCTCCGGTGGTGGCGCACCTTCGAACATGGTCACGACAGACACGGTTCAGACCATCACCGGTGCGAAGAACTTCAGCACCTCCGGCTCGCTCACCGCCTACGACGTCGTTGTGAGTACTGGAGACATCTACGTCGATTACACCGACGCCGGATCCAACGTCCACGCATACGGCTTCAACTTCAGATTCAACAACGTATACAGAACCATCTTTCGTTGGAACGAACAGTTAGACCGTTTTGAGCTGCTCACACGCGAAAATTCCGGCGGCCAGCGTGACAACCGCATGCTCATCCCCAGAACATCGGCGTTGCCTACGGAGTTCAATGCCGCAGGTGGTGTGCAGATCACGCAAGGCGGGTTGGCTCTATTATCGTCATTACCGGCAGTAACAACTAATAAATTGTACAATGCCTCCGGTGTTTTGTCGTGGGCGGGCTCGGCTGTAGTGACAGCATCATCAGCGGCCACGCTCGCTAGCCTAACAATTAGCTCCGCGCAACCAGCAAACGCACTTGTACTTCGTGCGCGTCCGCAAGACGGGGCCTCCAACGCCAATCTTCTCATCGACCTGTACTCCAGTTGGAGCGGAGGGACCTATTTCGGACCGGCTCTGTACTTCGGTAGAAGCAACGGCAACGGCTGGTTTACATCAACCCCAGGTACTTTCTTCTTCAGCGGAGTCGGCCAGAGTGGAACTGCGGAGAACATGTACTTCGGAGCAGCCTCGACGGCTGTCGTATCTGCGTCGCAGTGTGCTTTCGTTATCGAAGCAAATACACAGAAGGTATTCTTCGGTGGTTTGCTCACATCCGGATCGACACGTAAGAGCCAGATGCAAGGTGGTGCCTACATTGCCGACTCCGGCCTTGAGCTTGCCGCCACGACAGCACCAACAAACACGACAAACACAATCTACAACATCGGTGGGACGTTATACTGGAACGGCGGCGTTCTAGTTCCTGATCGCCCGGCCATCGACAACAGCGCGCCTTCATCCAACGTCTCCGTGACCTCTGCTTGGGTAAATCGACACTCCCGTATCGCACCTACCGTAGCAGTGAACGTTGTCGTTGAGCCTGGCATTGCTGTGGTTGGTGACCAGCTTTGGCTACTGCAGGCGAACACGACTTTCTTCACCCTGACCGCAGGCTCCGGTGTGACGCTGAACTGCGCCACTTCCCAAGCGACGATCTCTCCTCGAGCTCGTTACTCGGAGCTTCGGCTTTTGTGCGTTGCCGAAGACACCTACGATGTCAGCGGAGATTTCCTGCCGTGACTGCTTCTCTACGCCGCCTCGACTTCGGTCTTGTTTCCAGGGACTGGTCATCCTTCTGTGTGCACAACAATGCCATGTATGCGGCTGTGTACAGCGGCCTCGTCTACAGGATAAATCCGGACGGTTCCGATGTCGTGGTTGTGAACCAGACCCGCAAATGGTACAAGATGGTGTCGGCCTTCGGAAAGATCTACGCCACAACAAATACGGACTCAGCAGACGGCGTTTACGAGATAGATGTTTTCGCAGGAACAGCAACACGCGTCTACACGCTCGCCAACTGCTACAGCGTCACCCAGTTCAAGAAGAACCTGTACATAAGTGCGATCACAGGTTACGTACGCAAGATTGTTCCTGGTGCATGGACTGCTACTTCTAACGGGACCAGTGACTCCTATCGTGAGCTAAGTCCGAGCTTTGATGGATTGCAGATCGCCGCGTGTGCTGCACGCACCTACGGTAATTACGGCGGCCTTCTACACCTGTACAATCCCGATACATGGGCACGTACGGACATCGGCTCAGACGTTCGGCGTAGCGCCATAATCCTCGACGAGAACAACTATATCACCGGCCTCGGTATCCTGGACACGATCCACGGTCTAAGTGGATGCTACGGTTCCGGTGATAGGCCGTTGTCGACAACAGCAGACTCGGTCACCGGCCTGTTCAACGCCCTGCGCTACAACTCCAGCTACTACGTCGCAGGATGGCCGAACAAGATCTACCACTTCCTGAACTGGAACCGCAGACCCGTAGAAGGATTCGTCGCGGCTGTTGGCGCTCCGCAGCGCAGCACCAGCTCCGCGCTCTGTGTTACCTTGGATGGTTTAGTGGTCGCTGCTTCCTCTGAGTACTCCACAGCTTCGGTCTTGACTAGCGTGGATGCCGGAGAGACCTGGACGACAAGAACAACACCAGATACCGTGTCTCCACAGCAGATGCTTGAGGTTCCGATAGCCGGAATTGTCGGGTACAGACTCGTCTGCGTCGGCCTTGGTGGAATCATGACTTCGGATGACCGCGGGAATACATGGGCCGTGCGCAGCACCGCAGCCAACTTCAAGTGCGTGTGCCGAGACGCAAGCGACTCCGCCTTGTACGCTTGCGGGTACTCCGGTACCGAGAGCTACACCGCCGACTCCGTCATCTACAAGAGCACGGACAACGGCAGCACCTGGACATCAAACTTTTCCGCAGCCGCTGGCGGCATGATCAGTGGTATTGCCTACAACACCGACACCAGTGCTCTTGTTGCTGTAACGACGTACGGAAGCAATGTCGTGTACGTGTCCACCAACCACGGGACGTCATGGTCGGCAAGCACAACACCACAGAAGCAGTACTGGCGCGGGATCCTGTTCGATAGGCACCGTAAGGTCCTGCTTGCCTGGACAGCGACGCTAGGTGACGGATCTGCCTACATCATGCGCTCGGCTGACAGCGGCAGTACATGGACTTACGACAGCACCGCTATCGGGTTCAACGACATCGTCTTCGAGCCTGGTGGTCGGCTTCTCGGCTGCCTCACTGATGCCGTCTACGCCGCGGATAACGGGAAGGATTTCTTCCCGCTCCCGGGAGTTGCTGCCGGCTCCTGGTCGAAGCTCGCCTACAGTGCCTACTACGATGCTGTGGTCGCTTGTGCCGGCGCCGGCACAGCGCGGTTCATGACTTCCGCCTCTTCCAGGAAAACGCCGCGCCGGATCTGGTGGTCGTACGATACCGTACCTGTTCGCAATTTCAAGCACGGGATCTTGAGCACACCGAGCGGTCGTATCCTGGTCACAGCCACTGAGTACACGACAACGTCGATCCTGTACAGCGATAACGTCGGCCTGACCTGGACCGCAGCAACAACACCAGACACGCTGGCTCCTACAGGCATGCTGTTGGTCCCGCACACGAACACACTCGGCTACCGTTTGGTGGCTGTTGCGGAAACGGCAGCAGGAAGTTCTCCGGCTCTGTATAGCGACGACAACGGCAGTACCTGGACAGCAGCCTCCTTGTCCGGTATCCGAGGCCTGCGCAGCCTATGCCGACACGGTGTTACTGGATATCTTTTCGCTGCTGGCTACAGCGGCACCGATACCACAGACACAGCAACCACGGAAGTGCTGAGAAGCACAGACAACGGCGCCACATGGACTTCTGTGTACACGAACGCTGGAGGTGGTGTTGGCTCCAAGATTGTGTACGATCCGCTCCGGAATAGCCTATGTGTCGTCACAGAGAATGGAGCAGCGCACTCAATCGTGAGCTTTGATGCAGGCGATACGTGGACAGCGCACACCGGATCAGCACGCCGCGCTTGGCGCGACATGATCTGGGACAGAGCTCGAGGTTGCTTGGTAAAGGTGTGTTCAGAGGACACGGTTTCCGTACTTGGTGAGACCTACACGACTGTCGTCATGCCTGGCGGACGCCAGTGGTCTGTGGAGAATGCACGTAACACTGGTCTAGGCACGGAGTCAACGTACGGCACAAAGATGACGTTGGCTTCTGTGTCTTCGTTCGACACCGCACTCTCTGGCGCTGCTGGTTGGCGTTGCGCCACGGACGATGACTACGATAGCTTGTTAACAGCTGTGCCTGGCGGCACAAGAGTCGCGCTTGTAGGCCAGACGGTAGCGTCTGACGGTACGTATATTCCATACACGCACTACTACGGCGGTGTTGCTCTACCGCTGGCACGCATGCTTCGTGCTTCCACTGGCTGGACACCTGCTTACCTTGGGACAGACATCTACAATTTTTCTTTGTTTCCTGAAGGAGACGGTGTAACTGCACATATTCGTATGTGGGCCGCAGGTAGCCTCAGCGGTAGTGTCGGCACAACCTACGGCTTCGCTGACGTAAGCAACTCCGTACTGCTGGATACGAGTGCGCCTGCTACAGATAGCCGCTACGTGCGTCTTGTGCGTGACACACCGTCTGCATACGCCAGTACAGACAACATGTACAGGTCCTTCGACGGCGGTGTAACGTGGGAAGTTGTTCCAGGAAGCCGTCCTGCTTTCGGCATCTCTGCGGATATGTCCGGCCGCCTATTCACTGTTGGAGACAGCTCTGTACGTAGATCCGACAACGGGTTGGATTGGCGTGACGTCGACTCCGAAGCAGGTTCAACGTGGCGCCGAGCTTTCTTCTCTGCACATCTGGATAAGATCGTAGCGTGCGGTCACAGGGGCTTGTCGAGGTTCTTGCTGACAGGTAATACATAAACACAACTTCTAACGAGGAGATAGCTGAATTTATGCTACGTGGCAAGGCAATCACGTATCCGCAGACTTGTTCAAGAAGCGCGTGTACTTCTCCGTTCGCTGTGTAAAAGATTAAACAAGAAAAGGTTTTGTATGAGCCGCAGCATTTTTCCGATGCAGGTGCATGTACTCGACAAAGCCGACGGGTCCAAATACCCGTACCGACTTCTAAGTGATTTTGCCTACCACTACCGCGGCGACCGTTGGACGCCGGCGCAGACAATTGTCGCTCCTGCCGATTTCGACACCGACTTCGCATCGATTCCGACACGAATCCTTAAGAGGATTCTCGAGCCGGCTCGCTTCCATGCGACACGACGCTATGTGACCGGTCTCAAGTTCCCGGTATGGATCTACCGACAGATCGGAGAGCGCATCGTCCTTGTCGGTTACCGCGATGATCCGGTGGCGTACGCCGCTATCATCCATGACTACATCTGCGCCTCGGAGAAGCTCTCGGCGTGGGGTGCCAACCGCGTGTTCAATCAGATCCTCAAGGATGAGGATGTTCCGCAGCGTTGGATCCTGTACGCAGGTGTGCAGCTCGGCTGCTGGCTCACATACCTCGAGCACGACCCCAAGGAAGTCATGGAAGACGCTGCCCTTGGTGCTCGAGCACAACGGCGCTGGGCAGAAGGGAATCCTGTGCGTTACCCACCAGGAACATCAGCAGGACTGGTACTCGCATGAACGCTCCTGTCATCTTCGTGACCGACGGTGTCCTTCACTACCTCGACGACTGCGAGCACGAGCTGCGCGGTCAGGCGGTTCCGATGCAGCCACGTACACAAGCAGAAGAGGATGAGTATGCGTGAGGAAGAGTCACTGGATTTCCTGTTGCGCACAGGTCTCCCTGTCGGCGCTACTGCACGTGTGCGTGTGAAAGACCTGATCGACCGGTGGCTGAAGCAGAGGAAGGCCTTCTCCGTGAGCTTGCGCAGGTCTGGAGACAAGGAATCCGCGGAAGAGTTCGATGAGGCCACGGAAGAGATGCACGAGCGGTACCTGGACATGCTTTCAGGAAAGGCTCCAGCGTAACACCTCAACTCCTGTAGAGGTGAACACATGGGGTTGTTCTTGAAACTGCTGCGCGCTTTGTTTCCGGCAAAGGATGTCGTACCGACACCTGCGCCTGCTTCAGTACCGGCAGCTCCTGCTGTGCTCACGGAACCGAAGGAGACACCGGTGGCTACACAACCTCAAGTCGCGCAACCAGCTCAGGCACCAGCCGGCACACCTGCTGCGCCGGCGCCGAAGCCTACGGCTCTTCGCTTCAAGCTCGAGCGCCAAATCTTCAACGACAAGTGCACGATCGGCAAGATCTGGCGCATTCACCCCGACGGCTCTCGTGAGTACGTGTGCTGGTGCTTGGAAGACGTTCTTCGCCCCGAGGATATCAAGGTCAAGCACAAGACCGCCATCCCGGCAGGCACGTACAAGATCGTTGTCAACATGAGCAACCGTTTCGACAGGCTCATGTGTGAACTTCTCGCCGTTGTTGGTTTCGGCGGTGTGCGCATCCATGGAGGCAACAACGCCGCCAACACCAGCGGATGCTTGCTCGTCGCCAAGAACTTTGTCGATAACAACACCATCCAGGGTTCGATGGAGAAGTACTTCACCGACATCGTCACCAAGTTCAAGACCGCCGAGATCGAAATCGGCTACGCTGCCGGTGTGACTCCGGTGTACCAAACCGACATCAACACAGGCCTGTGAGGAACAACATGCCAGACTCTGCCGCATACATCCAGAACCAGCTGAAGACGAAGATCGCAAACATGCACGACGACCGTCTCGGGCAGTACGCGGTCCTTCTCGGCCGCAACGTCATGAAGACCATGGCGGAGAAGATCGGCGACGATAACGCGCTGGCTTACATCACCGCGCTGGATCAGTTCGGACGTGCTCTGGACAAGAACACAGCCATCGACATCTTCGAGATCATGCCTGTGCATCAGATCACGGCGTTCTCGAACTTCAGCCAGTACCAGATGCTGTTGAAGCGTCTGCTGCAGCAGCTCCGTGTGCGCAAGGACGAATCACTCAAGGACTTGATCAAGCTGCTCGAGACCGTCATCGAGATCGGTGACAAGACCGCACCGGTGCCGGAGACGTCGGAAGCGACAGCGGCGTCCAAGGAGAAGCCGCAGTTCTACAGCGACATGTTCACCGGCAAGTCCCTGCCGCAGGTTCCGCTGTCGATGTTGGACCGCGACAACCTTCCGAAGTCGTATCCGGACTTCAACGCCGTGCGCGAGATCGTCGTGTCTCGCTTCAACAAGTCCGAGTTCCGGCCGAAGCTCTACAGCCTGCTGAACGCATGCGTGCGCAAGTCCCTGAAGGCTGTCGCTCTTCACCGCAAGTACACCGAGTCCAAGGAGACGGACCCACGCGACTATCTGGCCGAGGCCCAGCAGTACCTGATGGACTACAACTGGATCGGTTACGGACGCGATCACCAGCGCCTGGCTGTAGCCAGCGAGCGGCTCGACCGCGCCAACGTGCCCTCTTTCGTCGACTACACCGACAACATCCTCGTTGTCGCCGGCGAGCGCACAGAAGCGTACGCGTTCCTGGGTGTGAACCTGGAGCAGATCCTGCGCAAGTTCGTGTTCGAACTCGCCAACGACGTCAAGGCCAACTTCACCATCGACGGCAAACAAGCCGCTCTGGCTGTTGTCGTGGCCGCATGCTCGAGTGTTGTGCAGGAAGCCGCGTTGGTCTGGCTCGAGCACATCCAGGACGCGTTCAACGACGTCGCGGAGAAGCGTGCGTGATCAACATCCTGCGGCAGCACGGTATCCGCGCACAGGCCGCGGCGGAATGGGCCGAGACGCAGTACCTGCTCGAAGCCTTGACCGATTTCACCATGCGCGGAATCATACACCTGCGTCGAATCGGAGAACCTCCGGCTTGGTTTGACTCTGCACACACATTCCCACCAGGCATCCAGCATGTTATCCACGGCTTCAAGCTGTGGAAGCTGGCCTACGGTGGAAAGATGCAACGCGCACCGTCCAGGTACGATGAAGAGAAACGTGCATTGCTTTGTGCTCGTGCGCTTCGCCTGGCCAAGCCACCGAACACGGATGCCTTCGAAAGCATCAGCGATATCTTCTGGTCGTTGCAGGTGTTGCTGACGGATGACGGCTCCGTCATCTTGTTTGGTAAGCGCAGGCACCTTGGCGTGTACGACGGCCGTCACGGCTACGGTATTCTTGCTGTGCCTGCCTATCGAGGTCCGCAGAACTTCGGCGCCCGGCTTGACGCTGAAGGAGATGACACGTACTCGTCTTTCTACATGTCCCATCAGACGCTCTTGCACGAGCTACGTCACGCTTTCCAGGACTACCACAACACCACCGAGTACCAGCAGGGACAATTCGACCGTGCCGGTGAGCCTGAAGGTGTTGAAGAGACAGAACGTCGAAGGCACTACCAGCTGCGCAGTTCCGAAGTCGATGCGCGTATTACCGAATTCACACGGGCGCTGACGGCAAAGGTCTCCAGCGCACTGTCAGGGCTTTGGGTATCGCACAAGAACGAAGAGCTGAACGAGCACTTCGGCGGTGTGAAGCCGCACCTGGACCGGCGGAACGATCCCAGATTTCCTGAGAACGTGAAGCGCGTGTTGCTACAGCACTACCAAGACAACAAGCGTGAGATGGCGCAGGTCTTCTCCAGCTTTGCGTTCTTCCGTGACTACGCCTTGCACCTGCTTCAGCGACGCTATGATGAGCTGTACACGTTTGCCTACGCCGACATCGCCGATGCCAAGGCCGAGCGCGCTCGCGACCTGATCGAGACACGAATCCGACAGGTGTACGACAGCTTCACCACGAAATACAGAAATCTCATACCGCGACAGCGGGAGGCGGCATAACATGGCCAGATCCGTTGCTGCGATCGCAAAGAACATCGCCGAGACCATGGAGGCCACGGATCCAGGCACGGACACAACCAAGGGTCCGTTCTACGACCTTGCCATCGTTCCGCCCGCCAACGAGATCGCATCCTGCGAGGCAGAGGCGGAGAAGATCCTGAGCCTGTACTCGAAGCTGGCAGACACTCCGAACTCACTGGTTGCCGGTGAAATCGCCGCACTCGGCCGTAGCTTCAAGGTTCCGACGCCGCGCGGCCAGCGCGCACGTGTGCTTCTGGCCTTCTACATGACCGCTCTGCCTTCGACACCTGTGAGCATCCAAGCAGGCCTGCCAGTAGCCAGTGATGATGGCACCTACGTGTTCACAACACTTACAGCGATCCGTGGCATCAGCGCCGCTGTCGCGGTCTCGTACCTGGACTCATCCTCCGGCCGCTACCTGATCTTCGTCGAAGCCGAGGCTGTCGGCACCGGTGCCGGCTACAACCTCCCCGCGTACAGAATCACACGAATGTTGATGCCTGTTACCGGCATCTCCGGTGTGTACAACACCGCCGCTGCCTACGGTGGCAGCAGTCCCGATCAGTCGACTTCGTATCTGAAGCAGATCCAAGACAGCTTCAGTGCCCGGGATACAAGCACGATC
>Ga0172381_10007726_pt1 | contig 10609 bp, 3 predicted proteins | sample Leawel6488metaG_FD_119754 | JGI IMG/M metagenome (GOLD analysis project Ga0172381, IMG submission 119754) | Leachate microbial communities from a municipal landfill in Southern Ontario, Canada - Leachate well 64-88 metaG | ecosystem: Engineered > Solid waste > Landfill > Unclassified | place... | reverse complement strand
GTAGGAAAAAGACCAATAAAAATTGAAGAGAATGTTGTTATAGAAATATCGCCTTCCAAAGTAGTCGCTTCTTTTGCTAACAATAAATTAGAATGTTCCACTCCTTCTTGTATTAGAGTTAAGGAAGACAACGGCAATTTGATTGTAACGAGAACGGACGAAAGTAAGGAAAGTAGATCACTTCACGGTTTAACAGCGAGATTATTGAGAAATATCATCGTAGGAGTAAAAGACGGCTTTACAAAAGAGTTGGAATTTATGGGCACCGGATATAGAATTGCTGTAAATGGTAATGAAGTTGTTTTGAATATGGGATATTCTCATGAAATCAAACTTGCAATTCCTTCAGGCATTACAGTCGTAGTGAAGAAAAACACAATTTTAATTTCTGGCGCTGATAAACAAGCAGTCGGACAAATAGCGGCTGAAATTAGAGCTGTACGACCCCCGGAAGTATATAAAGGCAAAGGAATCAAATATAAGGAAGAAATTATTCGGAGAAAAGCCGGTAAGAAAGCCGCCAGTTAAGCAAGCAATAGGATAACGGATTTAAACAGATAACGGATTGATGAAACGAATATAGAAATATTAGTTAATATCAATTAGTTATTAGAAAGATTAGATATCCTATTGGGAATCATATGGAACATATTATGAAAAATGAAACGAAAAAAATTATAAAAATTGATCCGGATACTCGGTATAGAGTGTCAGTTTTCAGGTCAAACAAAACTATTTATGCTCAGATTATAGATGATAAGCAAGGAATCACCATTGCCAACGCATCGTCTCTAAAAATAAAAGACAAGAAAACCCCATCGGAAATAGCAAGTTTGGTTGGCGAGACCTTAGGGAAAGATGCAATAGAAAAAAAGATTGATAAAGTTACTTATGACAGAGGGAAATATAGATATCATGGTCGAGTAAAAGCACTGGCCGAAGGATTACGTAAAGCAGGACTAAATTTTTAACAAGCAATAGGATAACGGATTATTCTAATAACTAATCACACGAATATTAGTTAATATCAATTCGTTATTAGATAGATTGGTTATTCTATTGGATAAGGATATTATGGTAGCTGAAAAAAACATTATGAGACCAAGAGGTAAGGGTGGTTTCGAAAAAAGAGAGCCAAAAGAATATGAAGAGCGAGTAATAGAAATTGCTCGTGTTTCTCGTGTCACCAAAGGTGGTCGAAGAATCAGATTTCGGGCTCTTGTTGTTTTAGGCAACAGAAATGGAAAAGTCGGTATGGGAGTAGCTAAAGCTAATGAGGTTGCCGAAGCAGTTAAAAAAGCTACTGCAAAAGCGAAAAAACATATTCGCCTAGTACCAATCATTAATGGAACTATTCCACACGAGATTACTACTAAATATGGCGGAGCTAGAATAATGTTAAAACCAGCCGCTTCAGGTACTTCGATTGTCGCAGGTGGAAGTATTAGAAGTGTTGCCGAACTTGTTGGCATTAAAGATCTCTTGGCAAAATCACTTGGTTCATCAAATAAGATTAATAGTGTAACGGCGACAATTATTGCTCTTACTTCATTTAACTCCGGAGTAGTTGAAAAAATTAAGGGTTTCGCAAAAAAAGCCGATGAACAATTGAGATCATCCCTTGTTAACCCTGTAGTTACCGAATATATTTCAGATTCGGCAAATGATCGAAAAGAGATGCCGGATGTCACAGATAAGCAGATAGATCAGAAGACGATTAAAAAAGTCGTTATTACCGAAAAAGAGGTAAAAATCGAGAAGAAAGTGGTTAAGAAAAAGAAAACTAGCGAATAAAAGGAAATTACCACACGGATCTGTTACGCGGATAAACACGGATAAATAATTGGAATTTAGCATGATAACATTACAATCACAAAAAACTAAAAATAAAAAAAGAGTTGGTAGAGGCCTCTCTGCGGGACAAGGTAAAACAGCAGGACGTGGAACCAAAGGACAAAACTCACGAGCCGGACATAATATTCCGAATCGTTTTGAGGGTGGTCAAACCCCGCTTTCCATGAGATTGCCTAAGCTTCCGGGTTTTAAGTCTCATCGGGCAAAAGCAGCAATCCTTTCTCTGGATGATCTCTCTGCAAATTTCAAGGATGGCGACGTAGTCACTCTGGCAATATTGGCTGAAAAAAAACTGATCTTAAGGTCTGACCGTTCTGCTAAAATTTTAAATAATGGGAAATTAACTGTTAAAATAAGCCTAACGCCAGGAATTAAGGTTTCTAAATCTATTGAAAAGTTGTTTGTTACGAACATATCAGAGGCGATTGTGTTAAAAGAGGAAAAACCAAAAAAAATAGTTGCTAAACCTGTGACAAAGAAAAAAACAAGCAAATAGCTTGTCTATAATATCAAAAAAGGGATAGACCAACTTCCTAGCGGATTTGAGTCTATTTTTTTATTCAAGTGAAAAAATAAAAAATAATATTTTGCTTGACAAAGTATTTTAAACTACATAAAAATAATCAATATTTTTAAAGTCAAAAATATCCACTTCATGTTAGATATTCGAAGGTGCTATCTTGAGTTTTTACCATTTATTATTTGAATACGAAATGATAGAATGATAGTGAACGAAAAAAGTCCATTTTTTCTTGTTTTTTGTTAAAAATATTAGCCTCGGAGGGCATTTCCAGGCAGGGGTAAGAAGTAATTGTTTAAGTTTTTCAACAAAATCAATGAGCCTACAGTAACAAGCACTACACAACGTGACAATTTTTCTAAACCCCAAAATGTAGATAGTTTTCTTGACCGTAAAATATTAGCTATTCAAAAATCAACCAAAACGAGTATTCCTTTTTTCGCCAAAACAAATGAATGGCTCAGACAACACTCAAAGTGGTATTATCAGCTGAGGATTGATCCGCTTTATAGATTCAATTCGCTTGATGAACAGCTTGAAGCTATTCAAAAATCAACAAAGACAACTTTTAAAGTTTTTGCTCCGCTTCATGACTGGCTCCGTTTGCACAATGTGAGATATTATATTTGGTCTATCAAATCGTACTCTCATTATGTCCACTTCGGCATTTTGGCTGCCTATACTGCCGCGCTTATTTTAATTTCTCTAAATATTTTGAACCAGGGTCTTTACAATCCGACAGAAGCAAATATTGATTTTGCTCCCGGAGTAACAGAAAAGAGTGTTGACTATTCCAAAATCTATGAATTGGCCTCTAAAGATGCCCAAGAAATTCCTGAGATGAGAACGGCTAATACAAAAGCCTTTAAAAATCCCGATGGCACAATTCAATATATTATTTCTAATGGTATTCTTCATTATAAAAGTGGAGATAAATGGCTAAATATTGATTCCAATATTGAAGAGAGTCAAGACGGTTCTAGCTTTTTAATGAATCGATCAATTTACATTGCTAAATTTGATAAGAATTTCTTAGCCAATCCTTTAATGACAGCCAAAAAGGGAGACCAGACCCTGACTGTTAAACCAGGTGATCTCTCTTGGTCAAATAATGACGATGACGAACTCATCAGCACTCCTAAAGAGGTAGTAGGCATATCAACCGGCCATGATGTGACTTATAAAAATGCTTATGGGTCAGGCTTTGATTTTGGGTATGAAACAGAAGATTTACAATTGAATAAAAAATTAACAATTCCAACACTTGAATCTCTTCCTATGTCAAAATTGGTTCCAGCGGAAAATGAGGATTTATATCTCAAACTTAAGCTGGCGTTTAGTGCGGATAAAAGTTTGGAAATATATATAGATGGCAATCTATGGGATGGTAAAGAAGTTACCTTGGACAAGAGCGAGATTGTCTTTAAAAAGAATGACGAAATTATTTGGCAGTTAACTCCGGCTAAAGCCTGGGATCAAGCTGGACAAGATAAGGCCATTACCGGAAAAACTACCATTTCTCGAGACGAGAATGTGATAAATACCACAATTGCTTTTCCTTATACATGGCTAAAAACTGCCCAATATCCTGTCACTATCGACCCCGCAACCGTTTATGCAAATGCTGATGACGGTTCAATTTATGGCACTAGTATGTCTTATGCCACTACTCATGATACAGCTTCAGTTTCCGATGACAGTTCTACTACTTTCAGTGTCGGACAGTATCAAACTCCAATGCCCAACTATGTCTATAGGGGATTTCTCCGATTTGACACCTCCGCGATAGAAGATGCAGCTACTGTAGGTCAGGCCAATTTGCATTTAACAGCAATTGCCGATAATTCAGGCACAGATTTTGATATTGATATATTCAAAACGGACTGGACCTCAACGCTGTCAGCCAACCTAGCGTCTGACTATACCGCAGCTCATAATGCGACCAAAGATGTGACGTTAAGAAACACGAGCGGGATGTCTCTCAATACAGATTATGCTTCTCCAAATCTAGATACATCACGCATTATTAGAAACGGATATTCATATTTCATAGTAAAGTCTAGCCGCGACACTAGTGCCACGGCTCCTTCCGGGGCAGAGTATATCACAATTGCTTCTCAAGATCATGGAACTGCAGCTTACCGTCCTTACTTGAGCGTAATTACTACCACTACAGATTATACCTGGGATGGAGGGGGAGATGGAGTTTCCTGGTCTGATGCCGCTAACTGGGATATAGGCACAGGTTACCCTGATACAAATGACGATAAAGCGATTATTGATACTGGTTCTGCTCTGATAGCCACACCTGCCGGAGGAGCTTTAACTGTTGGCGAAATTAATATGGGTGCAAGCTATTCCGGAACCCTTACGCTTGGAAATAATTTGACTATTGATAATGGTGGGGGCGCCACCGGTGCTCTTACTATCGCCCACGCTAGTGCTATTCTCAATGTTAATGGTAAAAATATTACAGTTGACGGCGCAGTTGCCAATACGGGCACTATAAAGATGAATGGGGACGAAACTACTGTTAGTTTTACCAACGACACTGACTCCGGCTCAATTGAATACTGTGGTTCCGGCGGTCCGTACACGGTTGATGACTTTGCAACTTATAACAATTTTAAAATAAATAATGGTTTGAAAGCTTACTATAAGCTCGACGAAGGCACAGGAACAGACGCCGCTGACGCTTCGACCTCAGGAAACGATGCCACCCTTGTTAACACTCCCTCATGGACTACTTCGGTCAAGGATACGTCTTATTATGGCGGCGACCCATCTGGCCTAACACTCAACAGTAGCAGTCAATATATTCTTGCCCCACAAGCAGTTTCTTCCAGCTTAGCTGGCTCCGGAGCAGCTACTTTTGGTGTCTGGATAAAGATCAATAGTACCGGTACCAGAAGAACAATTATGGACTTTACTAATTCCAGCACCGCTTCAAAAATATTTGCAGAATTTCAAGCCAATAATACAATCAGGGTTGGTGGAAGAGCATCGTCTGGGGATGCATTTCAATCCAAATCTACGACGGCAACATTTACGGACACAGCAAACTGGCATTATGTTGCCGGTATTATGGATATTGCCAACGATGACGTCCGTATTTGGTTTGATGGTTCTCTCCAGTCAGTCACCGGTACGCCTGCCTGGACAGCGACTACCTTTGATGCCAATGTTGGGACAAGGCAGACAATAGGGGTCTCGGCTGGAGGGGCGAACTATAGTGACAGTGTTTTTGATGACTTTCGCCTTTACAATCGAGCGCTTAGCGACACGGAGATGGGCAATCTTTATGCGGGAACAAGCCCGACCGTCGGTACTTACACACTTTCCGCCAATCTTGATGTCAACGGGGACCTAAATGTATCTACGGGTAAACTCGACGCTTCTGCTTCAAACTATACAATTAATGTCGGTGGAAGCTATAAGAATATCGCCAATCTTGACGCAAGAGCCGGCACAATTACGATGGATTCCACTTCTAGCGGCAAAACCTTTATTGCCGGTGGCCAAACCTACTATAATATTACTTTTAATGGCGTGAGCGGTGGCTGGTCACTAGTCGATGACCTAACCACCAGCTCGACTGGGACTGTAACATTAACTAATGGCACACTTCATACTGATGGCGCAGCCGATAATTTAGGATTAAGTCATAGTTGGGGGCTGTTTAACTCTAATAATGGCAATACACGAGTTTTAATGCTTGGTAATTCTACAATTACGTTTACAGGTGCAGGTCAAAGTTTTTATGCTAATTCTACAAATCTATCTGTCGATGCAGGCACATCATCTATTATCATGCAAACAGCGTCAGCAACTTTTTACGTCAATGATGCAACATCTACGGCACCGACATTCTATAATTTATCATTTACAGGCGGAGGTATTGGACATTTAAAGGGTTGGAGTACTGGCACAGTCAAGACATTGACATTTAATAATTTAACATTTACCGGAGCTGCATCCCAAACTGATAGTTTGTCTATAGACGTCACAAATCTCGCTGTAAACGGCGTATTAACTTTAACTGGCAATTCTGCAATAAATCGCTTATTGGTTCAATCTGGTCTCATCGGTACCGTCTACACTATAACTCTCGGAGCCTCCGCCACCATGGCTAGCGTTAGTAATTATGTTGATTTTCAGGACATCACCGTCTCTGGCGGCGCTGCCAACGAACGTGATTTCCAAACCAACGCTAAATCCGCCGGCGATTGTGGTGGCAACACCGGTATCACCTTCACCACCGCCGCGGCGCAAACATGGACCGGTGCGACTGGTAACTGGAGTGATGCCACAAAATGGACCTCCAGAATCCCATTACCGCAAGATAATGTAACAATCCCTGATCCGGGTGCTACCTCTAGAACCCTCACCGCCGACATGCCACGCCTCGGCAAAGACATCACCGTCACCAACGCCAACGCGACAAACAAACCGACAATTTCATTTAACAACCAGTTGAACTCAATGTATGGCTCATTAACATTCGTTAATTCAACATACATGACTTTTTCATCGCATAATAAGCAGTTAAGCATGAGCGCGAGAGCAAATGCAACTTTGGATACTGCCGGATGGACTATTTATCATTTGAACATATTTATGCCTGGTGCCACATTAACTTCAAATAGTGCATTAAATATTACCAATGGATTTTCTCAACAAGTGGGTGGATTTGATGATGGTGGATTTGATGTCACAGCTGGTGGAAGTGTTCGATTGAGCATTAGTCCTTATGCAACAACAACGAAAATGCGGGGTATTTGGACGAGTAATGGTACTGCAAATGCTTTAGTAAATTCAGGAACATCAACATTAGATGCAGCAGGGTCGACTCTGGTGCTTGCATATACAGGCGCAACGGCAATGGGATTTACGACTACCAATGCTACATATGGAGACATACAAATAGCTCCTGGCTCCGGCATTCTCACTTTCTCCGGTGCCTTTACTTTTGCCAATATGACCATGGCCTCGGCTGGGGCTAAGACGGTTAAGTTTACCAAATCGACTACCTACACCATGACTGGGAATAACTTTTTGTCTGGGTCGGGGACGGGCAATATTACTATTGATAACAACGATGCTTCGGCTACTGCCTTTACTTTGAATAAAACCGGCACCGGTGTTATCTCTTCCGATTATTTAACCTTGAATCACTCAACAGCCACTCCGGCCACGACTTGGTATGCGGGGACACATTCGAGCGACGGAGGCGCTAATTCAGGCTGGGTCTTTACCGGAGTGCCTGTACCAGCGGCTCCCACTATCGGCACGCCCAGTGCCCAATCGGCCACAACGATTCGCTGGGCCTTCACCGACAATGCCAACAGTGAAGATGGTTTTAAAGTTTACGATGCTTCTGATGTGCTAAAGGCCACTTGTGTTGGTGTCAATTTAACATACTGTGATGAAACGGGATTGGGAGTTAATACTCAAGCCACCGGTAGATATGTGGTAGCTTACAATTCCACCGGTAACTCCACTCACTCCGGCACAGCCGCTTCCATCTACACCTTAGCCAATACTCCGACAGCTCCTACTGTTAACCAAGTTGCAGGACAGTCATCTCAATTACAGGTCATTGTCGGAGTCAATAGTAATCCTGCTCCGACTCAATTTGCCTTTGGAGTCGATAATGATTCGAACGGTAGTATTGATGCCAGTAGCTGGGTTCAGGCCAATGGCAGTTTGGGTGCCTCGGCTGTATGGCAAACTTATGCTCAGTGGGGCAGTGGCACCGGTACGACAATTACAGGGCTTGCTGCTAGTACAAGTTACAATTTTATCGTCGAAGCCAGGAATGGTGATAATGTGGCAACAGCATTCGGTCCTGGTGCCGCTCAGACCACTGTTGCTGCTGGTAATACCATTGCCGGTAGTTTATATAGCGATTTAGGCACAACAAAAATTACTGCTTCAGCCAAAACGATTAATTGTTCAGTTAACGGAGGAGCTGTTACTACAGCTGAAACTTCAGCCGGAGATTTCACTGTGACCACCGGTACCACCTTAGCCGCCAACGATATTATCACGCTCTATGTTGATGCCGAAACCGAAAAAGCTTCTATTGTGACTAAAGTTTCAGCCACCGGGAACTTAACCGCTATTAATTTATATCAAGACTACACAATTATTCGTCATGAAGGAACAATCGCCAGCATTATTAATACTGATCTTGCCACTGCGGATGATCTGGCTGATTCGGATCAACTATTTAGTGTTGATGGTTCCAATAAAGCTACCCTTACTCAAGGCCTGTATATTTGGACAAGCAAAACCTATGCTCCGGGCGGCAATGTTGATGTAGCCGGCAACTGGAATTCATCTGCCGGGACATTTACTTATGGAACAACTGAAGTAACAATGACAGGTACAAGCAAGACAATAACAACGCCGGCAGGGAATACAACATCAAGATTTTATTACTTAACGATGGGCGCCGGTGCCACTGTTACTGCTTCAAACGGATTTAATACTTCCAAAAGACTAAAAATGACAGGAAAACTGACCATCTCTTCAGGACTATCTTTGTTTGCCCAGGCTGGTAGCAGTATTGTTATAGAAGCTGGCGGAGAATTAGCTGGCGCTGGAAGTATGTATTGTCAGAATAGCTCTACTCTTACAAATAGCGGCACAATTTCAGTTGCCAATTTTTACTATAACTCATGGACTAATGGGGCTATTACAGCTACCACATATGGCGGAAATTTACACATTTATAATAACAATTCTGTTCCACTAACTGAAACTCTTGGCTCCGGCGATCTTGTTGTAGGAGGTACATTGACTGTGAGAGCTCTCACTTTTGATAATACCGTAAATAATACCAATATCACTGCGAATGCTTTAGTTATCGGAACGAGTGGAACGCTAACGAATTATGCCGACTTTAAACCCGGTACAGGCACTGTTACTATAAATGGTACTGTCACAGTCTATCCATCAGATGGCAGCGGTGATAACAAAATAGATTCAACCGGAAATACTCCCTGGACAATTACGGGAAATGTTGCTCTGAGTGATACTTGGATTGCCGGAGCATCCGTAATTTCTATTGCCGGCAACTGGACTAATTCAGGAACCTTTACTGCCGGTGCATCGACCGCTACCTTCAATGGTACAGTGGCTCAATCTATCACAGGAGCCACTACTTGGTACAATCTAACAATCAACAATACTTATGCCAGTCCATCAGATACTTATGATGTAGATCCTGGAGCCGCTCAAACAGTGTCAAATACTCTAACCGTAAATGATGGCCAATGGACACCATACACCGGAGATTCATATAAGGATGTATCTATTGAAGCCACTGGTGGTATCATGAAGCCGGATGCATCGGCCAGTATTACGGTGTCGGGCTCGTGGGCAAATACGGGTACTTTTACCCGAAATTCTAGCACTGTTACTTTCAATTCTACATCTACAGGTAAGACCATCGCAGCTGGCAGCTCATATTTTCATAATGTTACTTTCAACGGTTCAGGTGGTGGCTGGACTATTCAAACTAACAGTTTTAACGCTAGTGGAACGATTAATGTTACTGCTGGAACTGTTAATGCAGGAACAAATCCTTTTGGTACTTCTGGAATTACCGATCTGACGGTCAATGGCGGAACTCTCACAGGTGGATCGGGACAAGTAGGAGCGCATGATTTTACGGTTAGTTCAGGCACTTACACCGCAGGAAGCGGTGGGGCTCATATATCCGCGGGCGTATACACTCACTCTGGAGGAACAGTTGATTGGACGACAAATGATGCCACTGCTACGTTTTTTGACTATGATGCTTCTTTGCCGGCTGACACGTATCATAACTTAGATTTTGAAATTAGTTTTGATGCTTTTACTAAGACAGTAACCGTAGCCGGTTCGTTTACAGCTGAGGGTTTCTTGCATCTTACCGCGGTGAATCACGGATCGATCTTGTTCGCAATTGGTGCTAATACCGTCACCGTATACGGTGACGTTACAATGGATAGTTATTTGACCTATAAATCGCAAATTTCCATGACTTCAGGGACTTTTAAGGTTGGCGGCAACTACGTCAACACCGGAACTCTGACGCCGGGGACCGGTACGGTTGAATTCACTAAAGCCTCCGGCACTCAAACCTTAGACTCCGGTGGTACTGCAGCCGGCTTCATATTTAATAATTTGACTCATTCCGGAGCAGGTACACTGCAGCTTTTGACAAATAATATTAATATCGATGGT
>Ga0172381_10007725_pt1 | contig 10609 bp, 13 predicted proteins | sample Leawel6488metaG_FD_119754 | JGI IMG/M metagenome (GOLD analysis project Ga0172381, IMG submission 119754) | Leachate microbial communities from a municipal landfill in Southern Ontario, Canada - Leachate well 64-88 metaG | ecosystem: Engineered > Solid waste > Landfill > Unclassified | place... | reverse complement strand
TATATATTATTAGAGACCCCGATACAGGCGAGAGCGTCGTCCGTCACCTAATCAAAACCGATCATCAATTCAGCATTGAATCTTCCAATCCCGATTATAAACCTCTCCTGTTTGATAAAGTTGAGATAGTTGGAAGGGTGATATATATCCAACCCCAAGGCAGAAAACCGATTAAAAAATAGACCTCTATTAGAGAAAATGGAGAATTTCTATGAGTAAAATTCCCATCGACAAGGAAACCAAAAAGGCTATTAATGATGCCAAGGCGATGATTGAGGAAGCTATTCGGACTGATATAAGCGAAGCAGAAACCAGCCGCCGTATTGAAGTAATCTTTGAGTCTCTAATGGGTTATAACAGATTTAAACACATCACCAGCGAGCACGCCATACATGCCATAGGCGATTCAGATTATTGTGACTTTGCTATCTGTATCGAGGAGGATAGGAAGGTACCCACCGTCCTCATAGAAATCAAAAAGGCAACCATGGAGCTTGCCGAAAAACACCTCAAACAAACTGCCTCTTACGCTATAAATAAAGGCTGCGAGTGGGCTGTACTAACCAATGGCAAGGTCTGGCAGCTTTACCATATCTCCTTCGGCCAGCCGCCGCAGACTACAATTCTTGACTCCTGGGACTTGATAGAAGATGATCCGGCGGTCATAGTCGAGAAGTTTACAGCCATTGGCTACAAAAATGTTAAAAAGGGTGGATTAAAGCAAATCTGGGAAAAGAGTAATGTCCTTACTACCCACAACGTTGTTAAATTGATCGTTTCCGAAGAGTCTATCTCTATGATCCGGCGCGGTATCAAGAAAAGCACGGATGTAAATGTTAGCCCTGAGGAGATTGTGGGCGCTATCCGTCATATTCTTAACGAGGCCGCCCTGGGAGAGATGGATAAAGTCAAGATTTGTCTTCCAAATAAAAAACCCGCAGCAAAAAAAGCTTCGCCTGCAGTTGTAAATACATGTGCTCCTCCGCAGGAAAAACCGGTTACTCCTACTTCGGATGTTAATAAATCAGAATAGACCTCGCGGTGAGATATTAGGGGGTATTTTATGAATTACAGAAGTCGATTATTTTACCTTGTAGTTTTTATTTTACTGGTTGCTTCTACCGCTTCCTGCGGTGGTGTGAGTGTTGAGGAATACACTATTAGCGTAAGTGGAACAGCCGGGCAGCCTTTCAATGGTTCGTACATGGGTGTAGACAGTGGAAGCACTAATTCAAAGAGCATTGAGGGTGTAGTTCCCGCAACTTATACAATATCCGGCTCGATTGTTTCCTGTATGTTTCAGAAGACAACAGACAATAACAATCTCTTAAAAGCCCAGATATCAAAAAAGGGTAAAGTGGTAGCGGAAACTGAAACAACGGCAGCTTACGGCGTGGTTACCCTTTCGACAAGTAAATAACCCCTTAATATTATTTTTCAAGAAATAATTCAGGTGGCCATGTGACAGGATATATTCAGAAGCGCGGCAATTCATACCGGCTATTAATATCTACCGAGACAAACGAAGACGGCAAGAAGAAGCAAAAGTGGGCTGCCCTCAAGGGGAATTACAAAGTCAGAAATGATCAGGCTACCCGCATACTCTACGAAGTCCAGCAGGGTACCTGGGTTGAACCCGGGAAGGTCACCGCAGCGGAATTTCTAGATCGCTGGCTGCGGGATTATTCAAAGCCAAACCTGGCCCCGGCCGTCCATGCCAATTATGAACTTATCGTCAATAAACATCTCAAGCCTGCTTTAGGTAAAATTAGATTAACCAACCTGCAAACTCCCCGGATATCTAAATACCAATCGGATAAGTTGGCATCCGGGTTAGCCGCTCAAACCGTCCGCAACCATCATGCCGTTTTACACAAGGCCTTTGAAACAGCTATCGAGTGGGGATTAATCCAGCGCAATCCGGCGGAAGGCGCAAAAAGCCCCAGGGTTAATAAACCGGAAATGTCTACTTATGAACCGGATCAAGTAGTAAAGTTTCTGGAAGAAGCTAAAAAAACAGAATATTATCCAATCTTCCAGCTTTCATTATTCGAAGGAATGAGACGTAGTGAGGTCTTGGCCTTGCGTTGGAAAGATATTGATTTAGTATATGGTCAAATATCCGTTAACAGATCCATGCAAATAATTAAAGGCCGTGAAATAGTCTACCGATCCCCCAAAACAGCCAAATCAAAACGGAATATACCACTGACCCCCACGTCTTACCTGATACTAAAAGAACACTATGAGAAATCAAAGGCTGTCTATAAAAAGTTGGAAACAAAAATAAATGATGGTGATCTGGTCTTTTGCCACCTGGACACCGGCGAACCTTACCGGCCGGATACCATTAGCAAGGCGTGGTCAAGGATTACCATCCATGGTAATCTACCGCACATCAGATTACACGATGCCCGGCATACAATGGCGACTATTATGCTCAAGAAGGGGATACACCCCAAGATCGTGCAGGAGAGACTGGGGCATAGTTCAATTCAGATCACCCTAGATACTTATAGCCATGTCACGCCTTCCATGCAGCAGGCGGCAGCTAAGAGCTTTGACGAAGTATTCAAACCGGAATACAATAATGTGGATGACAAAAATAATGTCCAAAGCTAATCGGATTACCAAAAGATTACCATTTTATTATTATGTTAATCCCACTACCCTCTAATTCGAATCTGCGCGCCCGTAGCTCAGTGGATAGAGCATCGGTCTTCGAAACCTACGTTAATCATACTTTAGCCTCAGTTAATAAATCTTAACCTCCCACTATTTAGCCTCAATTTGATCATTTTTGTGTCGAATATTTGTTCTAATCAAAAAAGTTGGATTACCATTTGGATTACCAGATTACCATTCCTGAAACAAAAAATAGTCCCAGCCTCCTTTTGAGGGGAGACCGGGACCATTAGGGAGGGAGCCTGCCGGGTCATCACTCCGGCAAGCTAAGGCTTTTTACCAATTCTGCGGGTGTCTCGGATAAGTAGATAGATGCCTAAGAGGGAAAAAACAGGGCCCATGATCATTTCAGCTTTAAGTATCCAGGGATTGTTTTCGGCGCCGTATAACCCCAGCATATAAATTTGTACGAAAATGACAGTATAGGTAATGCCTGCAGCGACTATGATTCCATCACCAATAAGTTCTAAAACCTCTTTGAGTTTCATTTACCAGCCCTCTATTTGCGGTTCTTCTTGTTGGTTAGGCACCCAGGGAGAGCCCCAAACTAGGTGAGCTGCCAGCCAGGACGATAATACCAATAGCACCGCTGGCGCCCATGGCGCCCAGTACAGCCACACAAACATTCCGGCATACCAGGCAAACAACAGTACCAGGAACCAGGCCATATGTGGATAAATCCAGTCGCGAAATATGAAGGTGTAGGGACGGCGGTCAAGGGGATCCAGCCAGAACTGGGTGTGAAACCAGAACCAGGCGTAGAGCCCGAACCACTTTCGCACGATCTTGCTTTGGTGATCTTGCCTTACTTCCGCATTGTAGGCTGCTACTCTCATTAACCCACCTTCAACCGTAATAAATCATAATAGCCTGCAAAAGCCGCAGAACTATACACGTAGATACGTATTTTAACCCTGTTTTCAGCATCCAGATAAACAGCAGGATTAAGGCTAACCGAAAAGTATAGTCCAGCCTTCCCAATAGAGGCGTACTTTAAAGATTGCGACCACTTGCCAGTTACCCAATTGAAGGCATAAAGGGTTTGTCCTCTCAGTGCCGAATATTTCCCACTGAATTGCAGGGTTAATTTATCAACCTTGCCGTTTGGCAGATTAAAATGTGTCTCAAAATCAACGTACTGATAGTTACCAGTAGGTGCGGACTGAATTGCAAGGTAGTTCTGGTCTGTAACGTGCAGGTTTTCATGCGTTCCACTGACAATTGTGCCTTTTGTGACTTCGATGCCCGAGCATAAATAGTCCCCGGGTGGAACTATGTCAGGCTCCGGAGGTTCCGGCGGGACCATGTTAAATTCCGTTACAACCCCGTTGATATCCTTCCCGTCAACCAGAACGCTGGCGGGCTCTCCCAGGGATAAGCCTTCCACATAATCTTCAGTAGCTATTTTAATATCGTTCATTTCTTATCCCCCTCTGCAGGCGGCGTGGTAGTCGTACTCACGCTGGTAGTCTTTGTTTCTAAGGTGGTTGCCGGTACATCCGGAGCCCGCCGGAAATAGAATTGATAAATGTCCGAGAACTTAGAGAGGATGACGCCGGTGGCTGTACCAAGTCCGAGAGATTCGATGATACTCACAGAGAAATACTTGTAAATGAGAGCCAGCATGATCACCCAGACCAGCACAAACGGGAAATAGAGAAGGGCCAGAAGATCGTTAAAATTAGCAGGCATCCACTTCATTAATCACCCCTTTCATGACCAAAGACCCTATCTTTTAGTCGGTCAACATCAATTAATATTCCTGTATGCATGAGGCAAGTGGGAGGCTGGGCAATATGAGCATCGAGATTCTTTTTTAATTCAGTTATTGATTTATTCATCGTTTCCTGATTATTAAGTAAGGTTGTGACTTTGTTAGACCAGCCAAAAATAAAACCTAGAGCAGTTAAGAGGCTACCACTTAGAAAGCCTATAATAGCGATTCCGGCAGAAGTAATATCCATGTGGCCTCCTGAATTAAACTTTCATAATGAAACAAAGTTCATAATAAACAGGTTCGTTGCTCGCGGTACTATGAGCCGAAATGGAATGGTTGTCTGCTTGGGTAACACTATGACTTACTGCCGGATGAACACTAGCCTGCGATACAATATGATGTAATACGTCATGGGCATCGGGCTGACTCACGCTGTGAGCACTCACGCTATGGGCATCAGCTTGAGTCACGGTATGTGTGAGGGTCCCTAAACTATGAGTATGAGTTGCTGTTGGTACATTTTCAGGACCTGTTCCCAGTTTTGCCAATGTTGCGCTGGGTGTTCCCGTATTGCCCGTATGAGGGGCTACCGCACATCCACTATGTGTCAAGCTGGAATGATTTCCTACTGCGGACCCGCTATGAGACTGAGCAGCATGTTCAGCAACCGAACACCCGCTATGACCTACGGCACTATGGTTAGCTACCGAACATCCACTATGAGACAAGGCCGTATGATTGCTGTGGGTATGGGTTGCAGCTCCCCCAGAACCGCCTGCATCCACAGCAGCGCCTTTAATAAATTTACCTCTCAGGTCAGGTGTCCCAACAGTACCATCGCAAATATGCCAACCTGCCGGGCAGTTAGCAGCTAATCCGTACCACATAGCCACAAGACCTGCCGGGATACCACCTCCAGCCATTGCAGAATCAACGTAAAGTTTAGTCGCGGCATCCTGGTTAGCCACAGGATCCACAACGCCTGTTATTTTATGAGTATTCATATTAAGGTCTTGATCCTGAGCGCCTAAATGAGTATCTGAATTCTGGGTATGCCGCTTACTTATTGCATCTTGGCAAGCCGCCGAGAGATTGGTATCTATAGCCATCGCCCATAAAGCAGAATCGTATTGGGTTTCTATATTATCTAAGCAAGCGGCCAAGATAGGAGTAGTTTCGAGTGGTTCATCCTTCCAGCCACCAACGTAGTTCTTAACGTAAGCTACCATAATTACCTCCTCAGGCTATAGTGTCAACCCTGGTCACCATAATAGTTTCCAAGGCATTCTTGGCATGCGAATATAATACCCGAGCTATTAGGACTCCACTATCCTTAACAGCAGTAGCCGTAACACCCGCAAACCACCCTAACTCTTCAATCTGCGGAGAGTTTCCTTCGTAAGAATTGATGAAGCAATAGCTCGTCAAAACACCTACGCCTCCAGCAGTTTTGGAGGTCATTGGTTTTCGTCCAAATTCACTAACCAATTTAGTATCAGTAACAGCGACTGCGGTGCTATCACCACCCCAAGCCAAATATTTAATTTCGATATCAGAAACGTCACCCTTTAACCCGTCCCGCTGAAGATTAAGACCTGCATTTACGATTAAATTAGGGAATTCAACGACTTCGGATATTTTGCCATTTCGAATTATGGCTACCCTGATGAAGCCCTTCCTCTTCCAAAATGATCTTTCTGCCTCTTGGTGTAATTTCAACATATTTTATCTCCTTAAGGATATACAGCAGGCCCGGGAAACAAGGCAGGCCCGGGTGCTTGGTGTAAAGTAACGACTTCCGTTACACTCTCACTCCTGGTCCATTCTTCCGAATGCGATGAAGACATGACGATTATCTCCGTGCTACCTACTTCGACATCGACCATCAATCTTAATTTCTTAAAGATATCAGAGAAGAACTTTGCCCAGCCTCCTACAGAAGTACTTTCACTGGCCTTATAGTTATATATCCATTGGCCACTGTGGAGCTCTGCCTTCATGTCTGTTATAAATACTTCGAGATCAAGATCCCTTTCGGGGTATTCCACTTTTAATAGTTGACCGGGTCTTAACCCGTCTTTACGGGTACTAAATTCGATCATGTGGCCAATGCCACCGTATTGAGCTAATTTGCCAGCGGCTAATTCGGCAGCGGCAGCAGTGGAGGTTACATCAGAAGCGTCGGTCAAATCGTCAACGTAACCTGTTCCTCCTCCTTCAATTAGTTGCCTAGCGGTTATTTCATCCCAATCATCTGCCCTGTAGATAATAGGGAATTGACCATAATAGTCTACGATTATCTCTAAACCGTCTGCTGGAGCGACCGCAGCCACTATAGTGGAATCTCCCTTACTCCAGTACCAATCTTTATCTGTTTCAAGACCTTTAATGCCTACACTTTGAGCTGTGCCATCTACCGTAATAACGGGCTCTTTGGCACATGGGTAGCCTAAGGTATAGGAAAGTGTGGAACCGTTACCATAATGAGTCTCTTGTTGCAAATCTGTTTCGGCTAATGGACCTCGTATATATTGTCGGTTTCTATATAGAGGATTCGCTTTGGCAACTACAAAACTACCCTTCTCAATATCCCGGCCTTTCAATACCCAAGGCGAAGGACTGGTAGTTTTGGATCTGAAAAAATACTGTTTGTGATCGTTAATATCCCAATACATGCTGGTCTTTTCAGCTAATTCGTCTAGCGAGTCGTTACCTTTTAAGTAGTTGAACACGGCCTGTATAACTGTAGGCCCGTCTTCAATAGTGCCTACCGTAACACCTTCGTGAGTCCAATAATTATCAAATAGGTCCTGAGCAATATATCCCGCCGTTTGATTTTGATAGGCGCGTATGACTCTTCTTTTATCGGCAATATATTTGTTGTCTACGCAGGTAATCTTATGAACTAAATGTTCACCTCGAACTCCCGGGCGATAAGGTTCCGGTTTTTCAATAAAGCCTGCAAAGATTAGCCTCCCAAGATCGTTATAAATTTGTACAGGCATACCTTTGAGATATATAGACGTACCGGCTGCGTCGGATACCGCAAATTGTGCAGTTCCTCGCTCACCGAACGCTTTAGATATCGATAAAGAGTCCTTAACGATGCTAACTTTAGCGCCCGATACGTAGACGCCAGGCAATCCAAGAGTTTCGCCACCTGCCCACACCGTATCAATCATAGAAGAGATCAAAACTATAGCCGCGGGCGATATAGGAGCAGACCCGGAACCGCTTATGGAAGGATTCTCGATAGACGATACTTCGGTTAAAGGTACTAGAACTATGTAAACCGACCCAGAACCTAACAGAGTAGGATCCTTGATAGAAGATATGCCAACTAAGGGAATCAATATTATAGGAGCATCACCAGTACCTATTATGGAAGGAGCCTTGATTGAAGAGGGAGATTGGATAGGCAAGGGAGATATCTGGAAGCCGCCAAAATCATAAATAAAGATGGATGAAACGCCTACCAAAGGATCCAGAACTACAAACGCAGCTCCACTACCAGATATTGACGGATTCTTAATCGAGCTCGTACCAATTAACGGTATGGCTATAATTTCGGCGCTACCCGAAGGTACAACAGTAGGATTCTTAATAGACCCTGCCCCAGTCAGAGGAACCAAGATAATCATTTGGGCATAGTTTATGTTTCCAAGAACAATTGAACTAACCGCAACTAAAGGAGTCGAGACAATGGAAACCGATCCACTTCCTGAAATACCCGGGTTCTTAATTGAAGAAGTTACTACAATAGGAACACCTGTGATAGTTAAAGGAGGCACATATTTAAGGAAAAGGACTGTATAATAAGCCGGCTCACCGTTATCGGTAGACCAGTCATTATGATTATGAACTGCCGAAGCGCTTCCTACGGCATGATTGGTATGAGCATCTTCATTAGCGTAAGTATGAGTATGAGCCCCAGATGAACCGCTGCAAGCCTTATACGTCGTCTGTGCCGGATACCCGTCGGTGGGATTAGTTGTGGCTGTAGTAGTATGGGTATGAGCCCCAATGGAATCCGTAGTAGCATGTTGATGGGCTCCACTCGAGCTTACAGTATGGTCAGTATGGTCGGCGTTATTCTCATCCGTATGAGTATGAGTATTTGAACCTCCTGTACCTCCAGGATTATCTCCGGCAGCAGCACCGCGAATGAATTTGCTATCCAAATCCGCCACGCGGGCGTAGCCCGAAGGGATATTGGCAATCGTACCTGTCCAGATTAGAGTTCCGTTACCCGGAATGGAATCGGCACTCGCATTAATAATAAACGCAACGTCGTAATAAGCAGGTAAACTAGAAGCTGTATTAACATCGTGAGCATGACTTCCTGCCGAAGCCAAAGTATGAGTATGAGCCCCAGTAGAATCCGAATCGGCATGGGTATGATTACCTGCTCCAGAATCGTTCTGTTTAACAAAACTAGTTAGCGGACCTGCGACCATTCTATTAACATTATGGCTATGAGTCCACGTATAAGCCGAAAACGAATGGATATGAGCACCTTGCGAATTGGAGGCTCCATGGGTATGGGCAGCCGCCGTTTCTGTATGGTTATGAGTCGCAGCTCCTCCAGTCGTACCCGGATCGGTTGCGTTAGTATTTACTCCTCTTACAAATTTAGCTCTTAAATCTGGGCTATCAGTACCATTACATAATGCCCATCCCGCTGGGATATCTGCCAATAATCCAGTCCAGATAATAATAATGCCCGTAGCGACCAGACCGCTTCCATTCGACATTATATAAGCTACTTCATAATAAGGTGGTCTCCCATCATCGGTTGAAATGGCATGAGTATGAGTACCAGAATCTGCACTCGTATGAGTATGGCTAGACGTACCAACATCTGTCGTGTGTTGGTGCGAGCCAGTAGTGCTACTCATAGTAGTAATGGCCCCATTATTTTGTGCAGATTGAGAAGAACTCGTATGAATATGAGAGCCACCAGCGGCCACCGTATGAGTATGAGTTCTGGCACCTAAACCATGAGTATGTGAACCCGCAGCCGTCATGGAAGCGTGAGTATGGGTGTCTGAGCCTCCAGTTGAGCCTGCTTCACTTCCTGTAGCCGCGCCTTTGATAAACTTAGCTACAAGGTTAGGCGTGCTATTATTACCATCACACAACACCCAGTTAGCTGGAATGTTGGCAAGCGTTCCAGACCAAATAGCTATTAGTCCAGCTGCTACGGCCATATTTTAACCTTCTTTCTTATTAACTTCTTCTATAGGTTTCGGAAGTATTCCGTCCTGTACAGCTTTGGAATAGAATATTGCGTGCCATTGATCGAAATGCCAGTGCTCATTCCGGGTTTCGTTTAGCTGGAGTATGGCCGTTGCTTCCAATAGGGTAAGGTTGTGTACTTTAGCGAAGGCCTGTACTCCTTCTAAGGTGTCTGTTACAAACTCCATTTCATTTTTTGGATGATCCTGTGATCCATTGTTACTCACTTTACTTTACTCTCCTCTCCTTTCCTTTTGCTTAAACTAAGTTATTTGGATAATCCCGGCAACATCGATTGTAAGGGTGATGTTGGATCCATTCGGGATTAATGGCAGACCGATTGCCGTATCGATATGCCCTATAACCGGACTATCTGTGTCATCCGATCCTTCCTTTATAAGTACCAAGGCAACCCATGACTCCGCAGCGGCTCTCGAAATAGCAGTCCATGTTACATCAGCGCAATCGAACCAGGCAAGATCGGTACTCTGGTTAACTGCCCAGGCTTTAGTTCCTAAAGTCTTTCTTCCGGCTCCACCAAAGCCTCCGGTATACCCAGTACTGGTTACCTCGACGGCTCCATGAGTCGTTATGATATCTCCAATAAATTCATCATCCTTGGTTTCACCAGTATCGTCCTCCAATGCCATGACCTTGATAGTATTGGCTATAAGGTCGATTTCACCCGTACTGCCGGCACATATTCTCATCTTGGCCGTATTGTATAAAAAGTTTGCCATTGTCTAGCCTCCTATTTTAATCTCGCGATGTAACGCTGAATTCAACCTCTTCCAATACTCGCTATCCTGATTAGCGTTGGGCCATAAAAGGTCGTCAACTCTCAACACTTCTTGGTTCTGGCCTGCATATATTGGATAACCGAGACCTATCATGGTTTCAATATGCCTGGGGAGGATAACGTCAATGTTACCTAACCTGTCAGCTCGATATTCTATCTTGTCGCCTCTC
>Ga0172381_10007724_pt1 | contig 10610 bp, 20 predicted proteins | sample Leawel6488metaG_FD_119754 | JGI IMG/M metagenome (GOLD analysis project Ga0172381, IMG submission 119754) | Leachate microbial communities from a municipal landfill in Southern Ontario, Canada - Leachate well 64-88 metaG | ecosystem: Engineered > Solid waste > Landfill > Unclassified | place... | reverse complement strand
GTGGATGGTGGTCCAGGAAAAGGTAATTCCGCATTTTATCGCCATATATGCCTGATTTGCGGCATTAGAATACGCTATCTGATACCGGATCACCTTGCGGACGTCCCGGGTCACTTGAAAACTCTCTCGGTACTTCTTGCAGGCGTCCTGCATCTTATTGTAACACTCGTCCGCAGTCGCCCCGAGCACCTCTCCGTACCCGACCCGCTGCTTGATATGATCCGGGAGAACGATCCTGAACTTGCGCCTCTTGGAGAGATATTCAGTAATCATGGGGAGGTTCACGTGATCAGACCATGAACCCCCGTCAGGGTACAAGTAAGTCTCCCGATGCACGATCACCATCACGACCCCTCCTGCGCTTCACCGGCCGTCAGCAGCGGCCCGGAGAACTCGCTCTCCCGGAAGGACCGGGAGAGCCAGTCTGCAAACGACTCATGCCCTGCAACATCGTACAGGCTGACCGGCTGCCCTTCCCCGGCCGAGAGCGCGAGGTGGCCGACCATCGCCTGCTGAAAGTCCATGAGCCCGAGCTGCACGTCGACGAGCAGCGCCTTCACGTGAGCCACCACGACCCGGCCGGCGATCCGGTTGTCCTGGCGCTTGACAACCCGGTTACTCGCGTCCCGCCGGTTCACGTGGATCACCGGGACGTCGATCCGGTACGGAATATTGTGGAACATGAACCCGATCGATGTCAGTTCCATGTTTTCAACGTAGTCTGTCATCTCGGCGACTTTCGTGCAGCCGAACTTCGCGAGCAGCCGTTTGAGTTCTTTCATGGACGAGTCAAACGGCGTCGTTGCCCCTTTGAATGGGAAATCTCCTTTCAAATACACTATCCTGTGTGCCATATCAGTTACCTCTTCTCGATCTTATCCTTCCTGACGTAGCCGGCGAGCCCGCCGGCTGTGACCCATACCGACGTGCCGTGGTCCTCGCCGACCCGGGCCTCGATGATCGGCGCCTTCAGTCGGACCACGTCTCCACGTGAATACTTCATCATTCCAGGCAGGGGAACCGCCTCCAGTCGACCTCGATCCCCGCCTTCTCCATGAGATCCCGTACGTAGATCGAACCGTTATCCCTGGCCCTGACAATGAGCCCCTTGCGGAGCCGTTCGGCCGTCCGGACGAGCCTCCCGGCCTCCGCCTGCCGCATCTTCCGGATCTGCACCTTGTACCAGTTCATCGCATCACGCACCGCTGATCCCCGGGCCTGCACTCGAGCGAGCAGTGCCGGCCGGCGAACTTCGGGCACGATAGACACATCAGTCTCCGGCCGAACGCTTCCGCCCGCCGCGACTGCCGGGTGACGGGAACGAGGATCTCGCGGTTGCGGCTGACAAACCGTTTCTCTAACCGGACTGGCCGGCCGAGCAGACTCTCGTACTCCTCCCTCTGCCGCAACCCCTCGCTCCACGTGTAGATGTGGTGCCGGATCCGCGTGCCGGTCGCCGAGTCCATCAGGACGTACTTCGTCGGCACCCCTCACCCCCCTCTTGTTTTTCACTACCGAGGAACTTCGTGAGGTTCGCCTGGTCGTTCGCGATCAGGATCGACTTATCGTAGTTGAACCCCTCCGGCTCAGACTCCGGATCGTGGAGGTCCAGGAGAGAGGTGCGCTTACAGGTCATCGTGCGAGCGCCTCCCGCATACTGTAGACGGTCCCGTCCGGTAGGCGGGCGTAATCGCACTCGATGAACGAGCACCAGACCTCGCCGGCCGCGTTCGTCAGGAGGTTGCACCCACATACCGGGCACCGCTCATCAGAGAACACCCCGATCAACGGATCGTCACAGGGGCACCGGGCCACCTCCGGCTGATGACAGCCCCCCTCCTGCCGGTGACTACCGCCCGGGTAGTAAGGCGTCATGGTCGCGCCCCTGCCAGAGGGACCATGCAGCGCGTCGACCACGGCCGATCACAGTTCGCCTCCCGCATCCGGTCGACGCGGCACTGATAGAGCGATTCCCGGGAGAACCCCCCTTTTGTAAGAGTGAGCGAGACGTAGGTGGATCCCTGCCCGGTGATCCGGACGATATCGCCCCGGAGGTACCCTCCCTTCGCCATTGTCAGGATGGGGATTAGGCTGTCACCCGGAAAGCGTTTCAGCGAGAGGGAAGTGGGAGCGCGGTCGCGCGGGCGGAACCCCGCCAGAGCGAGGTTTCGGTTAATCGTCGCGGGCGACACACCTACACGTGTAGCGATGCTCCGCGTACTGAGGCCGCGCCTTGCCAGGACTAATGTCTGAAGAAACGTGTTGGAGAGCGCCATTGCCGATCACCCTCGCATCACTCCAGCGCAGCCCCTTCCGGAGCCGCAACCACTTCGACTGCCTGTGTAACTGTCTGAGCCTTCGCGTCGGCAGAGAGGAATGTCGTCTGGCCGTGGACGATGATGATGTCCACGATCTCGTTCGGGAGGTAGTTCTGATTGACCTCCTCGACGGACGTGAGGAAGAGTTTCGGCCGTCCCGTCCGCCGGTAAAGGACGTGCCAGCCGTCCTCGAGCAAGGAGCGGACGTTCACCCGCATCCCGACTTCCGGTTTCATGCCGACCCCTCCGAGTGCTCGGGCACAGGCGGATGCACGATCCGCGAGACCTCTTCCAGGACGTCCTTGACGGTATCTGTGTCGATCGGCGGGTCGTCGAACCCTTCGACCTGGGGGTGCAGTTCCTTCATTTCCGGCCGGCACTCCTCGACGGACTTGATCGCGGACGGGCCGACAAAGAGCAGCGACCCGGTATCCTCCTTGAGGATCAGGTGGAGAGCCAGACGCGGATCCATCACCTCCTCACCAGAGTCCTCGACAACGAAGAGGTACGGGCCGAGCCCGTATACTGTCAGCGTATACGACTCTTTCCCCCCTATTGCCGTCACCACTGTTACCGACCTCCGGACGACCTGACCGTGCTTCAGCACCAGGTTCAACAGGTCGGCGAAGATCTGGTGCTCCCCGATCGCGCCCCGCCACTCGACGAGCAGCTCCTCGAGCACCCCCTCGCCCGTTGGAGCGGATGACAGGGAGGCGAGTTTGGCCTTGTCCTTCCCGAGCATTACCGCCAGCCCGTTCTTCGCATACGGCGAGACGTAACATATATCCCCCGTCCTGCCGTTCGCGATCGTCACGACCGAGCCGTCGTCCTTGCGATCGGGGTCAAGCAGGACGACGAACGGGAAGAGGTGATACATCTTTTTCGTTCCATTGCCGCAGGCAGATGGTATATTCGCCACCTGCTCACCATACCGCCGGACGTGCCGGCAGACTTGTTCATACACTGAGTTCGCCACAATGTTCGCCACCTAAGTTTTTCCAGTGTGCCACCACTGATCCATCGGTTCGGCGAGTTTCCGGGACTGCCCTGATAAAGGAAATCACCGACACTTCAGGTATAAGATGTTGGGTATGTATTGGAAATATTTATTGCTTTTCTTATGCAAATAGGAAAGACGTGTCAGAGACTCCGAGCCCTGCTCAACCCAAGAGGCAAAAGAAGAAGCGACCCGACCGCCGGGCGGCCGACGAGTCGTTCACGACGACAGAGATCAAGAAGCTCCTCGAGGTCTGCGACAATCTCATGGACGAAGTGATCATCTACCTGGGGATCTACCTGGGGTTGCGGCGTCAGGATATGGTCCGGATCAAGATCGCCTCGATTGACTTCAACAACCACCTCCTCTACTTCTACGAGGAGAAGAAGGACCGGCACCGTGCCCTCCCTCTCGCACCGAAGCTTGAGCAACTCCTGAAGAAGTATATGAACACCCGGCGGGGTGAGGAGTGGCTCTTCCCCTACGGCAAATCGAAGTGGGGAGATAGGAGCCTCTGGAACCGTCTCAACCGACTCTGTGACAGGGGCGGGATACGACGGCGGGAGTTCCACGCACTCCGGGCGACGTGCGTTAAGCTCCTCAGAAAGCAAGGGTGGATGGATATCGAGATAGCCGAGATCCTCGGCGACAACATCGATGTGATGCGGTACCACTACGGCGCCCCGAACATCGAGGACCTGAAGGAGCTGATGAACAAGACCCGCATCATCAAGGATGACGACCTTCTGTGACCGCTCCACGTGTAGCCTCCAAAAAGTCTTAAATCCTATAACGGAGAACAGTATCCCGTTCCTTGCCTGATCAGCAGGGAGCGATCTGAGCGGTCACAACTCATTCTCCGGCCCTTCAGATCACCCCATTTTGCGAATAAACCATATGTTGCTATATTGGTGCGACGTCGCCCGAACCCCTGAAAAACGTTTGCTCCGGCCACGCTTTACGGTAATCCGGAGTAGTCCGCACTGTTCCGCAATGTGGATATACCTTATCAGCTACAGTAGATCACATGCCCCGGGATGCCGGCACGAAACAGGTTTCCGCAACGATCCCCCAGGAGACTGATGAGGAGATCAAGAGGATTGTAGGAGACGGGTCAAAATCCGGATGGATTGCCGACCGTCTCATCGAAGCGGTGCGTGGCAACGACGAGATCGACCGCCTGCGCCGGGAGAACGTGACCTTCGCCGAACGAGTGGGAGAACTACAGGCCGGGCTCGACCGCGTGACGGTCGAGCGGGACCGGGCCGTCGCCCGGGCCGGCACCCTGCAGCAAGAGATCGAGGACCTGACAGTCCAGGCGTGTGACGCCCAGGACGGACTTGCCCGCGCCCGGGAGGTGCTCGAGAGCCTCCGGGAGCGGGAGAGGGTCCTCATCCAGGAGAAGGCCACCCTGCAAGTGGCGGCCACGAAAGCCGAGGGTGAGCGGGACACCCTGCAGGCCGTCCGGGAACGGATCGAGGCCGAGCGCGACAATCTCTGGCGCCTGGTGAACGAGCAGCAGGAAGAGCGCAAAATCTACCTCTCCCGGACGCCGGCGCTGCCCCCTACACGTGAAGAAGTGGAGCGGCTGAAGAGTGCCGGTGTGCTGGAACGGCTCTTCGGCTGGCGCCGCCTGGTCGAGGGACTGGAAAAAGAGGGTGAGCGGTCAGAACTCGATTAACTCAAACCGGGTCGGCCGGCGTTCTTCTTTCTTCTCGGGCTCGGGTATCGGAGGAGCGGTATCAGGGTTGAAGTCATCGAAGAGGACGCCCAGGTCAGGGAGGTCCGGGCTGACTTCAGGTGCAGGATCTTCACGTGGAGGTACTGGTGCTGGCACATGATCTTCCCTGATGAGATCGATGAAAGAATCCGGCGGTGTCGTGATCCGCCCGATAGGGCTGCCCGGGAAGAAGGTATCCACTATGTGCACCCACTGGTGGGCCGCTTCCGAGCGTATATCCTCTTCCCGCCGGAGGTATCGCCGGTCGCGGGGATCGTTCTGTATGAGTCGCTTGAACAACTCTGCCTTCGTGACCCCGTTCTGCCGGAGAGGATTACGCTCCTCTACCTCTCGCCACACCGCCGCCCCGGGCGGCCGACCAGTCACCGGGTCCACCTGGAAGATCGTGCCCGGGCTGCCGGAGGAGATCTTCTGAGGAGTTTCGCCCTCGGAACGGCGGACATATAGGCCGAACGACCCATCGTGACCCACAATCAGCTTCAGATCAGGTCTATAGGCGACGTCGTAGGCATTGCAGTTCGATCCGGGAACCAGCAACCCCCAGGCTGTGATCGCGGGCGCATACTTGCCAGAGAGTACGTACTCACGTTTGACCTCAATACGAGGCACCGTAGACCATGCCTGGCTTACCATCACTCAGTTCTCGCCGCCACCAGTAAATAAAAGCTTTGGCGGTTGTTGGAAAATATGCTCCTTCCGACCCTGCAGGTACTTCTCGAACTTCATGCGCTTGAGGGGTGGGAGGGATTCCTCCCGCACCACTACCTCCTGCAGGAGGTCGCCGACCCCCTCACCGGTCGAAGTACTGCAGTGTCAGCAGCGCGTTCCCACGATCCGTGATTGCTGTAACGTAGTTCGATGCCGCGATCGCAAAGACCGGGTTATCCGGATCGCGCGGGCCTTTGGGGAGGAACTGGTGTTCGTCTGGCGATAGGTCGCACCGGTACTTCGCCGCAGCACTCGCCCGGGTGAGAGTCGTCGTGTAGAGATCGGTCGGCGTCGAGCAGAGGTAGACCCGCTGCCGTCCAGTATGCACGCTCTGGATATCCAGGAACGTGATCCACCGCTTCATGCCGGCCGGCACCCGCCCCATATCCAGGGAAACGGTACCAGCCGACCCGATCAGCTTGTGCGCGGTCTTGAGGTCGTAGTTGTTGACGCCCATCCTCTCAACCTCACTCGTCGAAGTACTGCATCGTCACGTTCGCCGTGGTCAACGAGGCATAGACTCCGAGATACTTCCCGCTCGCGATACTGAAGATCGGGTTCTCCGGATCCGGCCCGCCTGCAGGGAACATCACCGGCCGGCGCTTGCTCGAGCGCGAGAGCTGGGTGCCCTCCATCGGGACGATCATCTTCCGATTGCCAGTCGCGACGATCGACGCGCGAGTAGGGTTGGACACCCCGACGCTGGCGAAGTATACCACTGCCGCACTCGCCCGGTTCACGGTTGCTGTATCGACCGCGAGGAACGACACCCACCGCTTCATGCCGGCCGGGACCTGCCCGCCGATCGCGATCGCGGCGGTATCGGACGAGACGACCTTTGAGACCGTCTTGAGGTCTGTATTACGAATATCAATCATCCTTTCCACCTCACTCGTCGAAGAACTGCATCGTCACGTTCGCCGTCGTGTACGACGCGTACGCCCCGAGCCATTTCCCGCCCGCAATACTGAAGAGCGGTTTGTTCACGTCCGGCCTGTCCGGGATCAGGAGCGGCACGCCGTCTGGCGTGAGGTTTGAATCCCGCACAACCCCCGTTGCCCGGAGATCCAGCAGCATCTTCCGGTTGCCGGTCGCAATCAGCGACGCTTTGGTCGGGTTGCTGACGCCGACGCTCGCGAGGTACAACCGGACGGACGACGCCCCGGTAACGAGCATCGAGTCGAGCCCGAGGAACGTCACCCACCGCTTCATGTTGGGAGCGACCTGGCCGCCGATCGTGATCGCGGCCGTCTCGGACGTGACGACTTTCGAGGCAGTCTTGAGGTCAATGTTACGAATATCAATCATCCTTTCCACCTCACTCGTCGAAGAACCCCACCTTTACCAGGGCGGTTGTTGCGGCCCCCATGACGCCGAGCCACTTCCCACTCGCAATGCTGAAGAGCGGGGTTTCGGGGTTCGGTATTTTCGGGACCCGGAGCGGGGTATCACGGGCTCCGGACGTCTGCGTTGCCCGGAGGAAGAAGAGACCCTTCCGGTTGCCGGTCGCAATCAGCGATGCTCTCGTCGGGTTACTGACACCGACGCTGGCGAGGTAGATTCCGACCTGGCTCGCTCCTGTGGCGAGCGACGTATCCAATTCGAGGAACGTCACCCACCGCTTCATGCCGGCCGGGACCTGCCCGCCGAGATTGATGGCCGAAGCGGTACTCGTTACCACCTTCGACACGGTCTTGAGATCACGGTTTCTTACACTCATATTCATCTACCTTCCTTACTTCGCCAGCGCGGCCTCGATTGTCGGCCGATCCGCCCCGAGCGGGACGAAATCGATGTTCAGCTTATCTCGCGGATGGAACCCTACATCGGCACCGATCCCGCCCGGCGAGACGAGCCGGCACGGCTGTTTGTTCGTGAGGATCTTCTCGACCAGATCGGTATCACGCAGCATCTCCACCGTCATCCGGCGGACCAGGATATCTATCTCGACATCGACCGGTTCAGAGAGCGGGTTCCACCAGGCGAACCCGACCTCAACATCCTTCGGGATGAAGAGCTCGGTCTTCGGAGAGGGTTTGTCGTACTCACTCTCGAACCCGTCGATGTAGCCGAACGGCGCTTTGGTGTAGACGTTCTTAACGTCCAGGTTCCTTCTTGGCGTGTCGAACGGGTAGTAGAGGTACTGCCGCACCGCGCCGGGTTTCCAACCCATGAAGACCTGATAGACGTGGTAACACTGTTCTACCCGGAGAATGTTGTCGATCGAGTAGGTCGCCATCGTCAGCCGAGCGGAGTCCGCCCAGGTGTTCGCGGCGATCGTGCCGGGAGTTTCGTTGTAATGGAAGTCAATCTCCTCGACGCCAGTACAGCGGAAGAAGAGGTACCCCTGGCCGGGGAACCCGAGACCCGCGAGCTGGTTTTCCCGCAGGAATCTCGGCTCAATACGTGAAATATCCATGTAATTCTCCCTCGATTACTGTGTTAAAGGGGGAGGAAGAGAGGACCGCCCTACACCTGCGCGTAGGCGGTCTTGCTCCTCATCCAGTCTCCCTTGCCGTACATGACGCCGATCGGCTGGAGCATGTCCCGACCAGCCTTCTTGATGAGCGTCTGGAAGTAGATCTCCTGCTCCTTCTCGACGATGATCGGGTTGGGCAGCTCGACGACATGGTGATCGGTCTCCGCCAGATGGTCGGCGAAGTGGAAGACCGGGTAGTCGACCCCCTTGACCTTTGCCAGGATAGCCTCAACCTTCGGATCGGGGACCGGGTCCGCGAACCCAATGACGATCATGGTCCCGTACTTGGAGAGCTTGAGGTTGTTGGACGAGGAACCGATCCAGTCCTTCCACCGGGCCACGACGTCCGCCGTGGTGAGGTCGCGGTTCCACGTGGAGGTTGCATACGTCGGAGTGGAAGTTGCCAGGAGGTGATTCGGCAGGATCGGCATCCACCCGAACTCGTTGGTCTTGGCGAACGCGCCGCCGAAAGTGGACTCGAGCTGGTACTTGGCAATCCCGAGGGTTTCCAGGATCCAGGTCTTGTGATCCTCGTAGATGTCGTTCACTTCACGGCAACGGAAGTGCCTGGTGAACATCCGGTCCCATTCTGCGTCGAATATAGCCTTCTCAGCATCGGTGATCGTGATCTTGTTGTATTCTGCCATCACAACCACCTCAGATGATCGCCCTGCCAACGGGCCGGGTCGCTACCCGGGCGGGAGCCTGGGCGGCAACGTTCGCCTGGACCTGCTTCGCTGCCGGCGCGGCCGCAGCACCCGGGAGCCCCGGGATGAGGCTGCCGAGATCCGGCATCCCCATCGGGAGTGTGGGCGGGGTCGCGAGCGCACTCGCCAGCGTCGAGAGATCCGCGTTCATCTGTCCGATCGACTGCGAGAACTGCTGAGACATCAGGTTCATCGCGTTCGCCGGCGCCTGAGCGAGGACATTCAGGACTGCTTCAGGCCCCGCCATCAGAACCGCCTCCCCATGCTCTGCGCTTTCCCCTTGATATCGTCCGCGAACCCTTTGATAATATCTCCAGGCGTCGGAATACCTATCTCCTTTGCGACGTCGGCGGGAACCGGGATTGCCTCATGGATCTGAGGCAGACCGAGAACATCCAGCCAGTACGACACAGGATTCATCGCTGCTCTGTCTGTCATAACAATTCCTCCATTCAAAGACCCTTGTTCTGTTGCGGAAAATTATTCACTCATATAATATATATTTAACCGAAATAAAAGATTACAGGGGCCGGGGGGCATACCCCTCCCCTGTGCCCGAGTATTTCCGGGGAATACGGCAGGATATCAGGGGGTCGGAGCCTCCGTCAAAACGCACCGTAAGCCCTTCCGACGGACGGAACGCACATCACACCCGCATAACGGAAAAAATATAATAATAGGTACAATAAAATTCCCTCTTTGTTGTATGACTGACGAAGATGTAGACTTCTTCACGTGTAAGCGTGCAAGCAAGGGTGGTGGGAAATGCGAGTATGAGATTCCCCTGGTACAGGAGCATCTCAGCATCTTCAAGCCGGCTACCCGCCAGCTCTCGGCGATCTGTCCCGAGTGCGGGATGGTGAATATCTTGAGCAAGGAGCAGAGCGCCCCGTTGATCGAACGGTATTTTGCCGGCGAGATCGAGGCAGCCCTGGCAGAGCAGGAGGAGGAGGAGGATAGTGGCGTCCTGGCCCTCTTCCCGTCGACGTCCTATGCAGATAGGGTGATTGAGTCACTGGAGCTGCTCGGATACACCGGGAAGAGCTGGAAACCGAAACTCAAGACGATGAGGGAGTTCCTCACGGACATCCCCGCGTATCAGACGGCTGACGGACTCCACAGTTTCCTTGCCAAATTCAAGGTGGACGTGCAGATCATCCCTCTGGTGATCCAGCGAGTATTCGGTGCGCGGGCGGAGGAGTCTCGCCCGGACTACTCCGCACTCCTCGGCGGCCAGCCGTCGTACCCTGCCGGCCCCGGGTTCCCGGCGGACCCATCCATCCAGGCATACCAGGCCCAGGGGTACCGGGTGCAGCAGGCGCCAGGCGGACACCTGATCCTGATCCCGCCGCAGCCCTACCCGCCTTCCCCGTCGCCCCGCGCCCGGGACGATGATACGATCGAGATTGAGGAGAAACTCGACAAAGACGGGAACGTCATCGGGCGGATCTACCGGGGATCGGCGGCGAAGGCCATGCAGCAGACTTCACGTGAACCCTCGGAGATGGATATGCTCGGGAAACTGATCGTGCTCCTGAAAGAAACGGGCGTCATCAAGCCGGACGCGCCGCAGCAGAAGAGCGATCCGGCGCTGGCCGAGCTAAAGGCAGGTCTTGAGGGGGTCGGCAAACGGATCGCCCCACTGGCGCAGGGAGGGAAG
>Ga0172381_10007723_pt1 | contig 10611 bp, 7 predicted proteins | sample Leawel6488metaG_FD_119754 | JGI IMG/M metagenome (GOLD analysis project Ga0172381, IMG submission 119754) | Leachate microbial communities from a municipal landfill in Southern Ontario, Canada - Leachate well 64-88 metaG | ecosystem: Engineered > Solid waste > Landfill > Unclassified | place... | reverse complement strand
TGGTGGTGACGGTGGTGACGGTGGTGACGGTGGTGACGAAGATTGCTTGATGATAGCCCTTAGGCGCTTCATCTCCTCCACGCCGAGCTCTCTAGTTAGGAGCTGCATGTCGCGGTATGCGATAACCCACTCCCTATAAGCTTGCACTGATGGACCATAGTGCTCCCCATTGAGATGGGCCCAACGACGAGTCAGAGTGGCAGTGGCCTTGTACATGGTGTTGGGAGTCTCACCGAATCCTAGCTTGGACGTGCCATTGACCGCGATGTAGCCATCAGTACACTCTATATAGCATAGTAGGCATTTCTTCCCTCGCACAGGCTTGGCTCGTTTACACTTCGCGCAAACGTCTCCAGCCTGGCTGACGGTTTTCTCGATAGCGTCTGCAGTCGGCGCAACGAGGCCACAGAGTGCTATAGGATCTGCGTTCACCTTCACCTGCTCGTCCCATTGTTCCAGCAAGACGTGTAGTGCAGGAACGTCCTTCCCCAGGAATCTCTCAACTTCCTGAATCCGTTGGGACAGGGTGGAGCGGAGACTGGAGAGCTGCAACCGGATATGCCCATGGTGGAACCTACCTGGAAGGGACGACAAGCACTTGGCACAGTAATGGCTCGATCCCTTGAATACGCTCTGGCATCGAGAGCACTCGCGTGGTAACTGGTCGATCCGTGCACGAATCTGAGACAGCATCTCGCGTGTAGTGTAGTGTGTACATTCCTCTAGTAGGTTGATGCGTGGAGTTATCCTCGCCTCAACCTTATCAACCTCCTTCTCACATGCTGCCCGCACATCTGGTGGCACTCCTTTATTGGCAAGTCGCTCGCGGAGCTTCTTAACTTCTCCCCTCAGTAGCGCTAGATACCTAGGGACGCCTCCCCATTTGGCACCCGTTCCAAAGCGATGGCCTATTGTGGTTCGGCACTCGCGACAATAATTCTGTTTACAACCCCGGAGGGGGTTATCGCATCCTCTGCATCTCCTATCTCCTCCTGGGACGAAGTTCTCTACGCAGTCAGAGCCTAGTTGTGCAATGCTATCGTAGATGCGATTCCCGTTAGCGTCCACCTTGGCGACGAAGTAAGGGAATCGTATTGGGTGTCCACATATGCAGTTCGTTGCTGGCTTAGGCATAGGCAGATCACCAAAGTAGTCGTGGAACTCCTGCTCCAGATGTGGCTTACCATGCCCTCCCGCATAGTGCCACTCTGCTGGGTTTCCAAGGTAGCTCTTCACCCGTTTCTCCGCGGCGCTATCAGTGGATGAAGCTTCCATTAGTTGCGGCTGGACTCTCGGCTGTTTGGAAGAGCAAAAGAATCACTTCTGTAGATGGCAGGTGGAAGGGATGTGCGCGCCACAGTACGTCCTCCCACCTAGCAGAGACAAAAAGGTAGGGCAGATGGGCTAACCCCGGAGCTCGGGTAGCCGCGACTTTTTCCGGGAATGCCAAACGTAACGATGAGCACTCCGTACTATAGCATAGCGACTAGCCCTAGTGACCTTGATATGATACTCTACAGCACGGGCGCGACAGTAGCGCCACCACCAGTAACGGCCCATAACCCTGCGGGTGGAGAAGAACCTCAGGGGATTGGCAATTCTTGGATTGAAGAGGCCGAAGGGCTGGCCGAAGGGCTAGATGATCATGCTGAATCCAGCGATGAGGAGAGTGGTGATGATGCTCCCACTACTCCTGGTGCCTAGTGTGGCATGCAGATACTAGTGTGGTGCACTACAATGCGTTCTCCCAAACGTACTCGTCCATAGTGGCATCGTTCATGACATGCCTGATCGGTATTCCCCATCAGTCCTTCCCTCGATTCTGTCCGAGGCCCAAGAAGGCTACTTGGGCAGAAGCTCCCATCAGTGGAGGAAAGGAGGATCCTCTAGTTCAGGGTAGACATAGAAGTAAGCGGTTAGTGTTGGATCTGGATCGAAGGGATCTTGGTAGTTTACCGGCACCTCGACCAGATCTTCCTGATCTAAGACAGTTTTGATGGGTGCTGGCGGTGGGTGCGTGGACGCCCAACACTCATTCCAGGCTACCACTAAGGCGCCGCGGAGTTCGTCCACAGGCGCAGCAGTGTGCACTATGAAGTACTTTATCATTTCCTTTGGGTTGCCGTCGTCCCATATGCTATACTCGCAGGAGAATGCCTTGCCGAGGTACTTGCCGAGGTAGTCGAGTGCCCACTCCACGTGGTCTGCCGCGTGATAGTGATGCATGACCTGCATTTAGGCCAGAGAAAAAAGAATGTTTTCTCTCCACCGACCCGTTTTGCCCACCAGCCGAGGCGTGGCCCTTAATGCCCCCCTGCCAGAATAGGCACATCTACGCTCGTCGAGCCAACCATGCCAGACGTTGGCGAACAGTAGAGATCAATCCCGGGGATGCTCTTCATGAGTACATATCCTGCCTTCTTGAACAGGAGCTTGCTCGCTTCCACATCGCACCATGCGTTTATGTCTAGGCCATGCAGTTGGCTGACAATGCTTAGCCCATATCCATGCCTACGGTACTCTGGCAAGACGTACAGGAGATCCAGCAGCAGCGGGCTCAATTGCACGCCGCAGGGATCGTAATCCATCTTGGTCAGCAGCGCCACGCCCACCATTTTCCCACCCACGTATGCTACCAACGCTGCAGGTCGTTCTTGATCTGGGGCATGCGCCCATCGCTCCGCTACGTCCTTATGGTTGGCGAGGGGTAATGCCAACACTTGTTCCGTGAGCCCTCGCACTGCGTTTCGCTTCCTGAACCACGTAAACGTGGGTGGAGGTAGATGAGACGACGAGGAGCTAGACGACGAGGAGCTAGACGACGAGGAGCTAGACGACGAATGGTACAAGTGGGACAGGCCAAGCTTCATCAGCGCCTGCATCCAAGCTGGACTGCCACTCAGCGTGTCAATAGTGGTGACGATTGGGAACGGATTCGCTCGGCCTCTCGAGCGGAGCTTGCATATCTTCTTGATCAGATCGCTCAGTGGGAAGCAGAAGAGCATGGGTGCGCGATACTCGCCACGCTTCCCGTCCACTATTAGGTGCATGACAACTCCATCAAAGTCCTCGTCATCAGTATAGTCGTACTTGGGATCCTTGGCTGCTGGGTACTCTTTAGAGTCTGCCTTCCTCAATGCGCCATACTGGGGAAAGTGGTACGCGCCCAGCTTCTCCACGACCACCTTCTTCCCAAGCGGCGGTAGTGGCAGATTTACGTACTGCGCTACCGACTCTTCAAGGCCATCGCTTTGCATCCTACCTGTGCGTGCAATCGCGTCCGGAGATAGGGCGATACGAAGAAGGGAGTGAGCAGAAGTATTGTCCATTGACGAGGCCTCCATCTTTTGGGAACCGTACGCGTTCACTTTTGCTACTCGTGTCCATCCCTACCAAAAAGGAAGGAGGCCCCAGCCGCCAATGGGCTGGGGTATCCGAGAAGGAGATAATGTTAGACAGCAGGCAACAGCTGGAGTGTTGACTACATATACTCGCACTCTCGCGGAGAGTCTTCTTCCCCACCTATGGCCGTGGCAGGGAGAGGAGAGGAACCGACGGCCCTGTGGACTGGAGGGTAACGGGGCACCTTGTCCCTGTGCGGGCCGGCTGATCGGTATTCTCCGTCAGTCCTTCCCTCGATTCGGTCCGAGGCCCATAGTAGAGCCCGCACACACGTAGTATCTTTTTGATCGCGGACGCTTGCCCCCTCCTGTGCGTACATGGGATAGAAGAAGGCGCCCTCTATCAAGGTGGGGGCCATCGTGTTCATAGTGTTGTACACGCTGTCCTTGATGGAGGCAGTGTCCATACCTGGGTACTTGGTAGCGATGCTCTTCTCCCATTCCTCCATGGGAAGGTATGACTGGAGAGGAGCCTCCTCGTCTGCGTCCTCTACAAACTTGGGCTCCCATGATCGCTTATGAGGCGGCCTCTTCCTCCTCTCCATGCCAGTGGAGAAGAGGAGCTCCACGAAACTCTGGCATGCCCTCCACACTCCCATCATATCTCCCATGCGTGCTGGAGGGTTCTTCCCCATGAAGGACTTGTCGGGGTAGAACATCTTCACCGAGTCAGACCAGTTAGCCCGGTTCCCGAGCTCGGTGGCCATGAAGGACTTGCGTGAGATGGTGCAGAGTAGTTCAATGTCGAAGATGTTGAAGAAGGAGGCCTGCAGGTAGGAGCGGAGAAAGCTCTCGGCGATACTTGGGCTCTTGAAGAAGGCGAGCTGGAGTCCCATGAGTGTCAGGGCACCACTCCTGTCGGCTAGGTTGAGGGTGAGGAGACGATGCATGGCGAGGATGGACATCTCCATCGATGCTGGGTGCAAGAGTTCCAGATCGTTCACTATATCGATGCTAGGCTGGGGGAACTTCGAACGACGGAGTGCAAGGATGAGCGCGACAGCGAGGGGGTCACCAAACGCCTGCAAGTACTTCTTCGTGGTGAGACTTAGGATGAGGTTGAAGATCACCGTTGGGACGTTGGAGCTAGTCAGTGTGCTCGCGTACTCCAAGGCAGGGAGGACTAGCTTACTCTTCTCCGTGAAGAGGCCTTGGTAGACACCGGGCGCTACCCGGCCTACCCTTCCCATACGCTGGATGCGACTGAGTTCTGAGATAGGGAGGTACATCCCCGACATCTGCCTAGTCAGTGGGAAGGGTATTGGTGCGAAGCGCTTACCTGTGTCAACGACTCCATAGAGGTGGGGAAGGGTGACACCTGCCTCCATAGTGGGGGTAGCAGCGATGATGCGGATCTCCTTCGGCTCCTGTGGTTTGTAGGTGTTGATGAAGTGGACAGACTGACGGATCACTTCTAGCCTGGTGTACTCGATAGGCAGGTGCTTCCAACCTGTCTTGTCCTTGAAGTCCTTCAGTCCCTCGTTCACTGCCTGCAGGTATCGACGGATCTGGGAGAGGGTCGGCCAAAACGCCATGATGTCAGTCTGTGTGAGAGGGGCTGCTCCTTCCTTTGCCTCTAGTGCCTTACTCTTCTCCACTATCTCCCCACACATGGCAATGGTCTTGGATGCAGCTGCCTGGATGGAGTCCGTGAACGCTGCCTCCTCCTGGGTGGTCAGGTAACGCTGCTCGATTGGGAAGGGAGTACTCCCAGCGATGAAGCCAGCGTTGTATGGATCCTTCGGGTCGGCCAATAGGTACTCGGAGAAGGTTGGCGGGTAGATGGTGGCTGAGGCGATCAGGAAGAGAGGCGAGTGCTCCGTGTAGTAGGCTCTGATGTGCGCCCGGATACTCTGTAGCATCACCAACATCTCGTTCGAGGCATCGTGTGCCTCATCTATCACGATGATGGGGTAGTTGCGCGCGAACTTGGCTGGGTCGGCAGTGATCATCCGGTTCACTAGCGTCTGTGTGGTGCAGTACTCGATCTTGTTGTTCCCGGTGGCAGCCAGCCTCAACCTAGTCCCTGTGCTGTAGGCAAGGTTCTTCCCAGCGACGATGTCTGGGAAGAGAGCCTGTATGGAGGCAACCTGGTTCCCAACAAGGTTAACTCTGGGCTGTGTGCATAGTATCGTTCCCTTCTTGTCCCTCCTCCCCAGGTAGTGTAGGTAGAGCTCGTATATCATGGTGGTACTCTTCCCAGTACCAGTGGCCGCCGCCATCGCGTAGGAGTACCTGTCTGGCTTTCCCTCCTGTTCCCACTTCTTGGAGTCTAGCACGTGGATGAGGGCATCGATGGCCCTCCTTCCAGCAAGGCTCTTGAGAAGCTTATCACGCCTAGCGCTCGGTTCGGAGTATGGCAACTGGAAGGCATCGACCTGTAGGATTCCGGCCATATTTGGGCTCTTGCAAAAATGAAGGTTTCGTCGCTACTCTAAACCGGATTAGACAATGGCAGACACCAGCAACAAGTTTACCAAGCCTAGCAGCGGTCTGAGCGATGACGGCGATGAGCCAGAGGTCGGCGGTGAGGTGGTTTCCAACTCGGAACTGAAGGAGATGCTCGATGACATCACGGGCAAGCTCAACGTTCTGACCGACCTGGTGGGTGAGGTGAAGAAGGGCCAGACTTCTAGTGGCGACGCCATTCAGACACTTCGCAAGGACATTGAGGATCATGTCACGGTGCCTAGCTCCAGCAGTGGAGATGGCAAGAAGGTTAACAAGGCCAAGGCTGATGGGCCCTTCGCATTGGACTTTGCCATCAATCAGTTCAAGGCAAAGAAGGACGGCATCGACCTCAACGGTCCCACTGTCTCCAAGGCGCTCTTCCTTATCTGCCGGTTCGTCCAGCATGGGTACACCCAAGCGCCTAAGGCCTTGGGTGAGGTTATCGAGTGGTGCTTCTTCAAGGAGGCGAAGCTTGACAGGTGTGACTACAAGGCTCAGGCGGAACGCAGACTCGAGGAACTGAAGGCAAAGGGCGCTACGCAGGACGAGGTCACGAAGGCGCAGGATGCCGTGTACGCTATTATTTCCATCCACGAGAAGGTAACAGCCATCACTAACGCGTTCATCGAGGTGTCCACTGTCAAGGAGGTCAACCCAACGAGTGGAGCGGTGAAGGATGCGACGCAGAAGATCAAGGATGCTCTTGCTAACAACATCGAGCCGTATACCCAAACCTTCATCCGCAACCTTGGGTCTCTCTTCCAAGTTGTCGCTGGTACGCCGAAGTTGGGTGCTGTCAACATTCGAAATCAGCCGGTGAAGGCGAAGTTCAAGGATACCTTCCTGTGTGCTGCATGGGCCCAGCGTCTCTCTCGAGACAAGCAGGGCATGTTTGGCCAGGCATACCTCGCGCCAGGTATCACGGTACCATCCGTGGAGCCGTACTTGGACTCGATCAAGCCAGCCAAAAAGGTAGCGCAGTAATGCTAGCATAGCTATGCTAGGAGGGTAGTGCCTGCTCATTGCAGGTAGTATAGAGTACGCCACTCTGTTATCGTTCCAGTTATGGAATACAATTCTTTTTGGTCGGGCTTCCTCCCTCCTTCCTCCATGGCCCACCTACGATACTTCTGGTAGACACTATTGACCCACTTGTACCTCTCTATTCCCTTCCTCTCCATCAGCCAACTGCTCAGGCATAGGTGCGCGAGTGTGATGAACGGCGACGTGATAGATATAGTGCTCTTCCCCATAGTGCCGCTTGTTCCGCACGGGAAGAAGTGCGGACTATCGTAGCACATCAGTGCGAGTTGCCCATCCACTACTATCTGACTGATCCGGATGTACCAGTGACCGGAGGGATGATTGATAGGGAACTGACGCACCTCTATCTTTCTCCCTCCACTACTCTTCTCCCCTCCCTTCTCCCCTCCCTTCTCCTCCCCTCCCTTCTCCCCTCCCTCCTTCTCCCCACTTAGTGCCAGCACTACCTCGTTCTCCCATGCACGTAGACTCTCGGATACGCACTCTATCGGCTGGGGGAGGTCTGCGAAGGATACGCCCATGTGGAAGAGAGCAGCACTACCACTGGTAAGCGTGACCTTGAGGTCACTGGGAAGAGACAGCCTGGGCCGACTAGGCACACGGGGACGGTCCATCCCCCCACCTCGTTTGGAAAGGGGCAAGCTGAGGTGCACATCCCCTCGCATCTGACTGGACCACTGATCCTCCATCTCGAACAATGGTGATGACACGCTACTTCTACTCAGAGCTGCTTCCTCCATGAGCCTGTAGACTAGTGGCAGATAGTACTTGGGAGAAGCATAGCGAACAGTACCCTTGTCTGCGGACACGGTGTTGGCAACGTCTATCCTCTCCTCCCTAACTGGGAAGATGTCCAGCACTGGCTCCTCCATGTAGGTGACACCAGTGCCTGGTGTGCTATAGTAGCGATACTTCTCCATGCCTACGATACCCTTCTCCCCCATTAGTTTGTCGAGCTTAGCGTACAGCATCATGGGGTCACTAGTGAGGACCACTGGTAGGAGGTGGTTACCTAGTAGCGCGCTAAACTGTTCAGGTGGAGTGGCCTTGAGCGCGAATGGATCCAATATGTAGGTGTTGGGAGAGGCCACTGCCACCTCCGCTACTAGTCCTAGCATCTTTTTCCTCCACTCTACACTGAACCTATTACCATCGGCTATAGCTCGGTTGCCGATCTCTACTAGTGCATCGTTGGTCGACGAGGCCATTTGGGGAGAGGAAAAGTAAGCATTACCTCTCCCCACCCCTCTTCTCCTCACTTCTCCCCACCTCTCTTCTCCTCCCTCTTCTCCTCCCTCTTCTCCTCCACCTCTCTCCCCCACCTCTCTTCTCCCACCTCTCTTCTCCCACCTCTCTACACCCATGCGTGGAGAAGGGTGGAGAAGGGTGGAGAAGGGTGGAGAAGGGTGGAGAAGGGTGGAGAAGGGTGGAGAAGGGGAGCTGCACAAATGAAGTTTAGTAGGGGTGATCAGGGTCTGTTCAAGAACCTAAGATGGCGACGATTAGTTTGTCAACATCCTCTAGCTCGACGTCTTCCGCCATGGGTATTATGAACCCATCTACGAAGATGAACGGCCAGAGTGCCCTTGCTTTCACCTCTACGGAGGATGCGAAAGTGAACGTACTGGAAGCTAAAACTATGGAGTCTGTGCTATCGACGTGCACGCCTACACCGCCCAGTGAGAGTTGCTCCTCGACTACTTCAGTGAGGAACATGCAGAATCGCCCACACCGAGGAGATGACGATGACTATGGTGACCATGGTGACCATGGTGCATACCGTGGTGATGTCTATGGTAATGACTATGGCTACATCTATGGCAGTGACAGTGACCGTGAAAGGTATGATAGCGATGGCGACGATGATGGCTACGACAGTGGGGCTGCAATCTACTGGGCTTCTCACCCAGGGTGCAAGCTGGAACAGTCAGACATGGCTAGCTTACTGACGAAACAGCTGAAAGCTCTCAAGCCATCGTCCCTCGTGAGAGATGTGTTCTGCAGTACTAACCTTGGTGACGATGCGCCAGTCCACATTTGGCTCGATGATGGCACGTATCGGGACTATACCCTCAAGGTTGTGGAGGAATGCAGCGTAGCGTTCTTCTCCATAGAGCAGGCTGCGTCCGTCTTGGCTGCAGCGATGCTCAGTGGAAGCACCAAGGAAGGTGGGGAGATCTCACAGTACGGTGTGGTGGTGATGGGGGCGGACAAGGTGGTAGTGATGCTCCCAGTCGAGGATAAGTACCACATCGTAACCCCTGGAGAGAAGCTGCCGATAAGGGTCCACTTCGCGGGAGATGTGTGTCACAAAGGGACGGCCCCGACACCCAGTGGAGAGAAGATTCGAGAAGCGATTGCACGCAGCCCCTCCATGAGTAGGCCTCCGTTCGAACTCTACTCGAGCATGTACGAGCCTGCTCACCTAGAACCCCTTTCCGATCACTACTTCGAAACTAGCCTACCGGTGAACCGGGTAGGAGAAGTGTTCGATGCCCTCGTGACCAACAAGCCTGTCCCAGAATTCGATGCCGTGTATGCAGAATTGGTGAAGGCACTACCTCCCCTCCACTAGGGAGAGTGCCATTACCTTTTTGTGCCTCACCCAAAAAGAGATGGACTCCCCTAGTCGTAGATGGTCATGACGTGGGACACAGCCGCTCGGCATACGGAGCACACCCTCAGCGGCTGTGCACACTTGGCACAGTAGTGGGCATGCCCACATGGGACAAGCACCACCTTCTCTCTTGGCCCGAAGCATATGCAACACTCTTCCCAGTCCTCCGCCTTCTCCTCCTCCGCCTTCTCCTCCTTCTTCTCTTCCGCCTCTGCCTTTACACTACTAGAGGAGACGACTGGCTGAGTGATTAGGTGTGGGGTGAGCAACATGCGAGCTCGGGCTTCGAGTCCTTCCTTACTGGCCCAAGCTAGCAGCTCATCCGTATAGAGGCTAAAGATAGGCTTGTCGAAGATGGTATTGATGCGCGGAGTCGTTGGTCGCTTGATCGCCGTCTTGAAGAAGGCGTTATCACTGGCGGTAGGGTTTAAGCCTAGCTCATTGATGAGCACGTAAGCAATGTCTATGTTGCCTCGGCTGCATGCAAGCCCAAGGGCAGCGTCTAGTTCGTGGGTAACCTTCCCAACGAACCTTCTACTGGCCAACTCGCGCACCACCTCTCCCTGGTTAATCAGGCAAGCTGTCTCTATCGCCGCGACAGCCGCCTGTCTGGACCCGGAAGTCTTCCGTAGAATGGTACCAGCTAGTTTGGCATCTCCGTTATGTACTAGGGTATCTAAGCACTCGAGCAGTAGCTCCTGTGATATCGGCCCTGTTGTTCCCGTGTACCATCGGCACAGCGCGACTACAAGCTTCCTGTGTGACCCGACGCAAGCCCAACGGAAGAGGCCAACAGCATATGGTGTCAGTGGCTCTTTGTGGCTCCGGATGTATTCCGACAAGCCTCGCTTGTCCTTCTGGGTCAGTTCCATTACTACCTTACAGTTAGGATCCTCTTGGAGTGGAAGCTGCGCCGACGCAGTGCTTGGGCTTGGTACATCCCGGCGTATGCTACTAAGCGCCTTCTCGGCCTTTACCCTCTCTAGCTCGGCCAGCACTTTCTCATACTCCGCACGAACGATTCGGTGTTGCCTCCTCTCCACCTCTAGTGCCTGGACAAGTGCCTCTTCCCTCGATGGCGATCGTGGCAGCTCGATG
>Ga0172381_10007722_pt1 | contig 10611 bp, 9 predicted proteins | sample Leawel6488metaG_FD_119754 | JGI IMG/M metagenome (GOLD analysis project Ga0172381, IMG submission 119754) | Leachate microbial communities from a municipal landfill in Southern Ontario, Canada - Leachate well 64-88 metaG | ecosystem: Engineered > Solid waste > Landfill > Unclassified | place... | reverse complement strand
TTTGCAAATCGAAGCGCATGCATATCAACTTGATAATTTGGAGCGCAAACTGAACCATGTTATTGATGGCGCGAATCAGGTGTCGCGCAAAATTATCAATGGTCTTCTTGCGATTTTCGCGGGTTCCAAACAACACGAAGAGTGTAAAGTCGCGGATCTCGCGGGTACAATTTCCGCGACACAACAATATCATCATGGTGAAGCGTCAATGCAAGATTCGATAACAAGGCGCGGATTTATTGCGCCTGGCGGTATTCAACTTCCGTTCATTATTCCGCTTGGCGGATTTGGGACGCGCATGATGGGTGGACAAGATGCATCAAAACCGCGATATCTTCATGCGACTCTCAACACACATTTGATGTCGCGCATCTTTTCGGATGATGATTACGCGCTTCTTTCCGCGCAAATTGTCGAAAGTAAGCCGTGCGAACCGCAATACTTTGCGCCAACTATTCCGCTTGTTTTGCTTGAGACCGTGTCAGTTCCCGCGCATGGATGGAATATTTCTATTTGGGCGCGCGAATTTGTCGATGTTCTCGCGAATCTGCGCATTCTCATTCGCACAAATGGAGCAGGACAACTTTTCAAAATGCGTCCATGCGTGTTTCCGCGCGGACAATTCGCCGCGCAATGTGACATAATTCCTGCGCTTCGCTGTTCAGATGGGACGCGCGTTATTTGTGACGCGCGCGAAATGAATACGATGTGGCATGGTGTAATTTTCGAAAATGAAGATGACGAAGTATGGTCGGTTGGGACATATTACTGGGAAAGCGCGGATACGATTCATATCATTGAACTTCCGCTTTGCACATGGACGACACCTTATACAAGAGAATTGGCAAAAGTGAAGGTGATTCGCGGATTCACCGCATCACCGAATGAAGGTGTTGATATTCATGTGACGCTTGACGCTGATTGGATGCGCGAAATGAATATTCGCGCAACACCAATAGGAACAGGTCCCGCGCCTGATTTGTATGATCCGATTGTTATAGCGCTTCATTTGCGCGATCGTATGTGCGATTCGCTGAATCTGATGGACAACGCATATGTTCATTCATTTGTAAGTTACGAAGATATTCTTGAATATTGGTTTCCGATAAAGCGCGACTTTTATGCGCGAAGAGTCGCGCGACTGCGCGATCATTGTTGCGCGTGGATAACATATTACGAAAATATCGTGCGATATCTTACATCGCCAGGTGATAAAATCGCGCAACATATGAGTGATGAAGATGCGGACGCGCATCTTGAGTCGCGCGAATATTCGCGCATGAACGCGGGCGCACTTCATTCTGCGCGTCTCAAGTATGAAGAATTCATTCGTCCCATTATCTTTGGTGAATCCGCGAATTTCGATTATATTTTGAATTTGCGCGAACGCGATCACACAGTTAATGGTCGCGCGATTTTCGCGAAACATCTTGATAAGTATCGCGCACAGTTAGCTGAGTTGGAAGAAGATGCGCGAATTATACCAGGTCAATTTCCATTTATTGGCGCGAAAATATGGTTGCGCGAATTGGAAGAATTGGAACGCGCTGTGATTCGTGGGCGCGAAACGCAATGGCAATACGACAACTATAATCGATACGATTATCGCGCGACATAGCGCGCGCATCGTATACTCGATCTTTTTTGAATTATCGTGCGACCAATATAAATCAAGCACATCTGTACGCAATGGCAAACGCTCAACCATCTGATATTAGCGTTTCTATAAGTTCGGAAAGTTGCGCGCCACACATTAAGAATGCGCAACTTGCCGCGAAATATTTGCCAAAACACGGCGAACATCCCATCACATCGGCTGTAATTATTCGCGGCATTAACAACGCGATCGCGAATGGATTGCGCCGCATATTATTGACCGAAATGGATAATTTCGCGCTTCAGATGGACGCGGATTCGTGGGAGACAGATGATCCGTTTGTGATGGTCGATATGATAATGCGCCGTTTGTTACTAATTCCGCTTGTACAAAAAAATGTACATGAAGGTGATGAATTCGCGCTAACATTCGCGAATAATACGGATGCGACTGCGGATGTTATGAGCGCGAATTTACGCGCGACACGACCAGGAGAAAAGTCGCGCGCATTTTTCGAAACTATCAATATCGTAACATTGCAACCGCATTGTCGCATCAAGTTTTTGGCGCATGTAACTCGCGGAAATGGATCTCAAGATGCCGCATTTGCAACCGCATCGATGGCTGTCGCGATTCCACTTGACGAAAGACCCGCGAAAAGAATTCCGATATTGACAGAACATCCGGCAGAATCCGCGCAATATGAGTTCGCGCCAACAGTTGCGCCCGCATTCGTACCAGTCAACAAGGATGCGCGATATATAGAATCTGTTTCGCTTAGTGATCCGCGACAATATCTTATTCGCTTCGAAAGTTGTGGCAAAGGTGATACGCGCGAAATTATGGCGCGCGCCACTGCATCTCTTATCGCGCGAATGCGCGCACTAGAACGCGCACAAATTATCGCGGGACCCGCGCAAATTTCGCATGCGCGCGAAGATGCAATGGATATGCACGAAGACGGGATTTATCATATGCGCATCCCCGACGAAACATATACGGTTGGCGAAATATTCGCGAAATGTGCGCTTTCCTTGTTTCCGGGTCTAAATTTCGCGGCATGTCATGTGAACGATCTGAACAATGAGCTTATTATTCGCATATTTTCACGCCAAGATGATGTTCATACAGTTGTTACGCGCACAATAACATACGCGATTGGTATTCTTGAAACAATTTTGCGATATTTTTGAAGAATGACATCAAGAGTATAGAGTCATAATGGAAATGTCTGCAATTCTTATTATTAACAACGCGCAATCTGCAGTCGATATTCTCGCGGTCATCGCGCGAAACTCACGCATTTTTGCGCGCCATCCAATTCAAGTATTGCGCAATGACGATGCGCGCTCTCAATCAACCATCGCGCAACTTGTCGCACAATATAATATTCGCAAAGTTCCTGTTCTCATTGGAACCGATAATACGATTACGATTGGTGTCGCGCGAATTTGCGCGCTTCTCGATAAATTCGCGCAAAGTCTCGCGTATTTCGATTCGCGCACCCGCGCGCGTCCTGCACGTCATGTTCCGGCGGACGAAGGCGAACTTCACGAATATCAATTGTCTATGTGTCAACAATCTGATGCGGATGAAGATGACGCTGACACTGCAAAAACATCCGCGGAAGGGCGACAAAAAGAAATACAACAGCGTGTTGCACGCGCGAAAGCGCGCGAATCTTACGCGCGACATACACCATCTACATCAAGTTCCGCGGAATCAGACGATGAGATTGTTCCGCGCAAAGAAGAACCGCAACGTGTTCCAATTCCGCGTCGCGCGGGAACTGGCGCTCCACCACGCGCGCCCGCGTCATCACAATGCGCCCCCGCTGGAATTTCTCAAGCTGAAGACGCGTTCGAAGCTCGTCTTATGGAAGGTGCAGATTAATTCGCGCACAAATCAGCGAATTAAATTTTTTTTGAATCTCCATATAACAATGGAATTGGTTGACCCACAGCGCGCGAATTCGCGCGAAATGTGCGCGAAAATGTTTGGATCGATGTTGATGCGCACAATCACATATGTGCGAAATGAATGTTCGCGTCGCGAATGTGCGCGCATGCCAATCGCGCTCACTATGGAAGATGCACATCAGAAATTTCGCCTCGTATATGGTAATATTGTTTCGCCTGTTCAAGTTCTCAACAAAGTAGGTCCGGTTTTGTTCAAGTGGCGCGCGAAAATTATTTCGTATGATGAAGCATTCTTTCTCGAAACGAATATCGCGCAACTTCTATCAGATGCGGGCGCGGAGGATAAAGATTCGCCAATTCCGATAAACAATTCGACGCGCGATGAATTGATACGCGCACTTAACAAGAATGCGATTCGCGAAATTTTCCGCGCGTTTAATGTTATGCTGACACTCTTTGCAAAATATAATGTTCTTGAATGTTAGAGAATCGCGCATGCAAATATAACATAAATGGCGGCACGTGTGCGGGTTGTCAAAAAGAAAATTGGTTCAGCAAGTACATTGCTGTCATCGGTCGCGCCAGCGGGAATCACATCAGATCTTTCCGCGCAACTTAATAATTGTTTATTTGAGCGCGAACGCTCGTTGCGCAAATTCGTGCGCATTATCAATAATGTTCAGCAATTCGCGCGAATGCTCGCGACTGTGCGCGATGCAGGCGTATTCGCGTCTATTTCGCAACCCCAATGCGATTTCGCGCGGAAAATCGCGCAATATGATGAATTTGTTGCGCGAAATTCCGCGCAACTTTTTAATTGTCCGACAATTCCGCCAGAAGTTACCGCGATTTGCACCGCGGATGATACACAAAAAAGTGTCGAATCTTTTATTGACGCGAAACTTTTCGCGCCGCCAACTCCACCAGAGACCAAAGAAGCATTTTTGCTGATTTATGAAGAGGCGCGCGAATCCGCGATTGTGCGCGAAATTATTCAGACATGCGATATTATTGCGCCATACAAAGTACATATCAAGGATGCGACCGCACTAACAGGCACATTTCTTGAGAATATTCCAGGATCTAAATTCGCGCCTTTCGCGAATCTGGATATCGCGGACGCGTATCTTCAAGCGGAATCACTACCACCAGATGCGCGCAAGGGTATGCGCGAATTCATTCTGATCTTTGTACACAAGCTTTTTACATATGGATATCAACTATTTACGATCTATACCGCGCCTGATATGAATGTCGAACAAATGATCGCTGTTGTTCACGATTCGATTTCGCAATTGCGCAGTGTTCCGCAACTTTCGCGTTGTGATATCGCGTTCGATACAATTGAAAAATCCATTCATTTGTTGCGCGATAATTTCGGATCATATTATGTTGATTTCTTGCAAACAAAAAGTCCATCAACTATTTTTGAAAACTTCATTCTTGATGTCGCGAAGCAACAATCGACCGCGACAAGTGAAGCGGAAACAAGCGGATCGTCTGTTGGTGGTGCGCGACGCGAACAAAGCAAGAGACGGCGCGAAAAAGTGCGCAACGCGAAACTAACACATCAATTTAATGATATTATTCGATTCTACCAAGATCAAGTGCGCGCACAAGGTGCGTCCGCGAATTCGCGAATGGCAAATTTTGATCATATGTTTGATCAATATCAACAAATTCAGTCGCATTTCAATTTGCAACACTTAGGTCGCGCGGAAACAAGCGGATCGTCCGCGCCTGCGACTTCCCAATAAAAAGACGCGCAACATTCGCGCGCATAATATAAATTACGATTCTTCCATGGATACACCATCATTCATAATCGCGCTTGCGCTAATTATTATCGTCCTACTTATAATTCGCGCACGCGAAACCGAATCTTTTGAGCGCGCGCAATCTGATCTCACGACACCTGATATGGAAATCGAAGATGTTATTCCGCCCGACAAAGTCGACGACAAAGTCGACGACGAAACAAAACCAGATGAAACAACCGATGACGCGGAAAAATTCGCGCCTCTTGTAGTTGGCGATGATCGCGCAATTTCGATTGCGGATGGTGCGCGCGCTGTTGCGTTAACGTATGATGCAGCTGTCGCGCAACACGCAATTGCGCGACGTCAAATGCAACAGCGCGCCGCAGATGCGAATGTCGCGCGAACTGTAGATTATTGGCGCCCAATATTCGAAGAGGAACTTGAGCAATGCGAAAATCGCGATTGGTGGGATGATATTTTATATCCGGGTGCACCCATCTAAATGTCGCGGCGTGCATTTCGCGCGCAATGTTTAACTTTTTTTGTATCAATATACAAAAAATGATTCCGCGTCCTCAACCCGCGATAATCCCATCTCAATCTATTCCGCAATTTCCCGGGCGGATACGACGAACAACACCCGCGCCGAATGCGCGCGCTCCTACATCCGCTCCAGTTCAAACGGTCGAAGAGCGAAATCGCGACGCCATGATGAGGCGCGCGCGTGCCGGTGAATGCGATGTTAATATGACATCGTATATGCTTGGTGTTCTCGCGCAATATCCAGACGAAAGCGCGATTCTTAATCCAAATGGTACACAATTGCGCGCGGAATCCTCGGGCGCGTCATTTGGTCTTGAGGAAACTACAGTCGCGATGACATCGACTGATGAAGAGCGCCTAAATTTATTGCGCATTATCGCGGCGCGATCTTCTTTTGGTCTTACACTTCCGATTGGTCAATCCGCGATTGTCGATACGCGCATTTTTATTGACACATCGGTATTGGCAACCGCGTACACAGGATTTGTGAATGGCGAAATTCCGCTTCAGTTTAATATGTTTACTGGAACATCAGGAATTCCCGCTCCTGATCGCGTGGTTAAAATTATGCTTTCCAATTTCTATTTTCCGCATATTCATGTCGCAAATTCTACGGTGTTTGATTTCTTCTATAATCGCATTGTTTATGTTTCGCTACGCTTTATTCCGATCATGCAACAAGTACAAAGTGCGACACCAAATGATATGTTTACATTCGCATGTGATGTCGAAGGTATCGATGGTCAAGCGGTATATTTGCGTCCCCAAAATCCGACATTTTCTCTAAGTCGTCCCATTACGATGACATCGGACATAATTATTCGCTTTTCGATCGCATCACCGCGCGGATTGGGATTTGTTGTTTGTCCAATTCCACCGACGCGCATTCGCGTAACTCGGATCGCCGCAGATATAGTCGACTCAACATTCCGCCTTGAAGATGGTGTATTTATTGGTGCACTCGCACCAGTTGGCGCGACTTATACAGTTCCAGTATTATTCCAGCGATTCACAGTCGCGCCTAATCCGTTATCGGCTATCGAAGATGATTATGTTAATGATGTCGGATATAATGCACATACATTTAGCGCGACGCCCAATTCATTCATAATTCCGACACCAGTCGGTGCGGCAATAGTAGCAGATGATCATTCAATGTACATTTTTGTACCAAAAAATTGTATCAGCACAACGATACGATTGTCATCTTTGCAATCTTCGCGCACAAATGATCTGTTGCCGATACACGAATGATGTGTTTACTACGCATACAATGCATCATTTTCGCGCACGAATCTCTGCAATAATCGCGCCATATCGCGGATCATTCGCGCCTAATTTGCGCCACGCGTGAAGTGCCACGTCTTCAACATATAATTCGTACCCGTACGCGCGTTCCTCAATAGATCCAGGAGTCGCGACGCGATAATAAAATGTAATATCGCCAATTTTTATTTTTTGCGCACGAATCTGAACGCTTGCGGTTTCGCGACACGGATCAGATGATTCGATATCGCGCGCAAGATTATCAGTAAAAAGTTCCGCGGAGTTTGGCGCGCAAATTCTGCAAAGTTTCGCGCGATCCGCGGAAGTGTGGTTGAGCGCGCATTCAATAGAAACTTCGCGCAACGCTGATTCGAATGAATCGATCAAAAGTTGACCAGTTCGCGCATTTTCATATAATTCTTCGTCACTTGTCATTTCTAAATCGATGCGCGACACCGTTTCTTCGCCGCCCGCAGGAATGAGGCGCGAACGTGGCGCAATCACCATATAAATATATGTCGCGACATTTCGCTCATCCTGCGGCAATTCGGTATGCGATCCATTTCGAATCGCGCGCGCTTTTACTTGTTTGATGCGACCATAATTCCAATATGGTTCAAGAATATGGACGTGGCGCACATTTTTTAGATCAATACCTTCCGCGCCGGTCGCGCTAATCAAGAGAAGCGCAATATGTTCGGCATGCGCGTTATCCGGTGCGCAAAATCGCGCAATAATTCGCGCGCGCTCATCAACCGCGACTTCTCCTGAAATAAGCGCCCATTTTTGCGCGAATCCATTTTGATCAAGAAATCGCGCGAGTGCCGCGAGACCACCAATTCCGACAAATTGCGAATATATGATGCCTAACTGACCAGCGTGGCGTCCGCGCAACTTTTCGAGAATCGCGCGAAACTTCACACTTTCAATATTTTCTATTTGTCCAAGGATTTGCTCCCAATCGCGCTCCGCATGTTCTTCTGACAGGGAGCGAATTAACTTGCGAATATTCGGCGGCGGACAATAATTACCAATTTGGCGACTATGTACGCGATACGTCGAAGAGAAATCGGATCGCGGTTTCTGAAGTGCGGGTGTTTCGCGCGACATCCACTTGCGCATTGGCGTAATAACTTTAACATGCGCCGCGCCTCCCATTACACGCTCTGCATTTTGCATACCTTCCGTTCTTTCAGTTTCGCGCGCCACCAAATAAGCATTCCACTGATCCATATCCATTTCGACACGCACCAATTCAAGTGGATATTCTTCAGGAAACTCTACGCGAATAATATCGTTTTCGCGCGGTTTTGTCGCACCCAATCCAACTTCAAGCGCGCGATCATTCGCGCTTATCGCGTCTACGATATCATTCGCACCAATCCCAGGTGTCGAAGACGATGACACATATGATACAAGACCAAGAATACGATTTTGAAAAGCCGCGCGATTTCGCATTGTGTGCGATTCCGCGGAAATGAAAAATCGCGCGAAATCATCAAAATGTATAGGAAACAATTGCTTGCCAGCCAACATGTTAAAACACATCGCGAGTTCAAAGGGATGCGATGCGATTGGTGTGCCTGTGAGGAAAGCGATTTTTATATTTTTTGCAGCCATAACACGCTCATATAATGCGGCAGCGTTGCGCGATCCATTAATAATTGCGCGAAACAAACCGTGTGCTTCGTCCACAATAAGTAGGCGATTATCTAATTTGGTTGCGCGCGATATGATCGCCGCGGCTTTTTCGTCGACCAACAAATCTTCATCTTCTTCCGCGAGAGATGTTACGCGTCTCATTTGTTCCATCATATTTGACGCATTCATCGTGACAAAACTTATACCACCGCGCGAGATCCATTCGCGCCTTTTTTCGCGGGGAAGTGCGAGAATCGCGCCAAGTGTACCGCGCGGTGTTTCCGCCGATGGTTCGGCGCTCAAACTTCGCGCAAGCATATCAAGATAGTCTTCTATTGCGCCCATCATATTTGACGCTAATGATTTCGCGAGAAGTATTACCACTTTGCGCGGCTTTACATCTGCATCAGGCGGAAATACAGCGTCGATAACAAGAGATGCCGCTAAAAATGACTTTCCCATACCAGTTCCTTGATCAATTAAGAGACCGCGCGTCTTCGGAAGCCCAAAATAGACACGCGCGATATTTTGATGATAGTAAAGACAGTTAAATCGCGGCGACCATTTTACTGTCGCGAGAAATCGCGCGAGTTCAAGCGGAAAATTCGTAGATTCGCGATCCATTGGATCTATATCGTACGCGCGTAGATATAATCCGCGATGTGATTCGCGTAAATAAATAAAAAAATATTGCGCGAATCACATCGCGGATTTAATTATTTACTTGCGCGAACGGCGCGAACCCTTGCGCGATCCTTTGCGCGAACTTTTACGCGATCCCTTAGATTTGCGCGATCCCTTAGATTTGCGCGAACCAGAATCCGCGGCATGGCGCTTACGAGCTGCGCCCGCGACACCTCCCGCACCATATGCGCAACCTCCACGCTTAGCTTTCCTAGAACTTTTCTTGCCCGGCATTACCGATTTTGTCTCTGTGCTCACCTCCTTTTCTATATAACACGTGATACAAGAAGGTGCGAAAAAAATAATTAATCGCGCGCGAATTAAATCACGCGCAATTTTAACATTCGCGCCCTCAACGCCGAACAGGAGGAATGCGCCGAGCCAGAGGAACAACAGTTGCACGCGCATCCCGCAGAGGTTCTGTCGAAGACATCTTCATCTTTCCAGACATGCTCAGATAGAGCAAAATAATGATGACCACAATTGCAAAGATATGCCACGATTCCATTTTCGCAACCTATATTGCACGCGAAAAATTGATATATGAAAATATTTATTCGAAAGGAACCGCGTCTGAAATTGAGCGCATTATCGGCACATCATCCATTAGCGGAATCGCGGTTCCTAGTGGAGTCCAAAATGGGTTGAGTTCCGCGGTGCGACATGGTCCGCATGTCCCATCTTCGCGCTGCCCGAAAGGCGACAATCCGCGGAAACGCGTCGCGCAAATTGGCGCGTCATGCGCGGCGAGACTACTTGCATAATGTGCGCAATTACATGAATATTGCGCGAATGTTTCGCGAATTATCGCGGATCGCGCGATACAAAGACATATCAAGATGATAATAGCGATTATTATCGCGATTTTAATTTGTGGAGACATCGCGCTTTTCTTTTCCGATATATTGGTCGCGCAATAAAATTACTAACTATGTGATGATTCTGAATCCCAACGTACATGAACGCGCTTTGCGTATTCCGCGAAATTAAATGGTTTTCCCACAGCCTCTTCGCCGAATAGATGTTGGCGAAACTCAAGTACAATTTGATCAGGAACAACATTATCGATAAAATATTGCGCGGGAACATCATTAAGGCGCGCCCAAATATAAAATAGCGAATATGGTCCACATTCCGATTTTGTATGTTGATGCCAAAGGCGATCAACCCATATACGGCGGACGCGCGCTCGTGGATTCGC
>Ga0172381_10007721_pt1 | contig 10614 bp, 9 predicted proteins | sample Leawel6488metaG_FD_119754 | JGI IMG/M metagenome (GOLD analysis project Ga0172381, IMG submission 119754) | Leachate microbial communities from a municipal landfill in Southern Ontario, Canada - Leachate well 64-88 metaG | ecosystem: Engineered > Solid waste > Landfill > Unclassified | place... | reverse complement strand
TCCCCGCAACCGTTCCAGTCCCTGCTGCCCCGATCTGTGCCGCCGTGACGCTATGCGGATTATTCGTCTCGCCCTCGTGGTCTGATAAATCACTCGCCACCGCCGCCACCGTCGCCGTTCCTGCCTTGCCAGCCAAGAGCAGGTCGGAGGCCGCCGCCGTGTAGTAGTCGCCTGTGCCCTGCGTGGACATCGTGCCAAGCCCGTGAACCGCCGTGCCTTCAAGCCCCTCATGCGTTGATAGGTCAGAGGCCACCTGCGCCACGCTTGCCGTGCCTGCCTTTGCCGCATCAAGCGTGTCGTATAGCTGAATCTTCGTGCTGCTGATACTGGTTCCGTCAGTGAACACAAGAGAGTTCGTGGCAATGTTCGTTATGCTATACCCGCCCATATTCAGGTTCGCCTGCATTCCGCGCACGCCCGTTCGGTCTACGGTGTTGGTCTTTAAGGACTCATACTCTGCTATGTCATTCTCAGTGGCAAATGGCCAATCTTCAAAACTACCGGTAAAAGGACCGTACTCATCACCGTTGATCGCACGCGTATAGAAAAATACCGCATTCGCATTAACTTCGGGCGCCGGATTGATGGTCACTGTCCCGTATGCAATAGAATAGACTCCGTCATAAAACAGAGTCTCGTTCGTCCGAGTCAACATCACAGCGCCATACCAGCGCGTAATTGGATACGCAAAGGTGTTGGACTGTATCTGGAAGTCAATGTACGTGGAATAACAGGTTCCGGTAGTGACTACCATATTGGTCGTATTGTAGTCACGCCCGAAACTGAAATAGGCATTATATCCGGCAGGATTCCACACATTCGTGCCTTGATACGTATAGACACGAATGATCGGCGTGTTAAGCTGCTTGACCGTTAAGTCAAACTGGGATGCGCTGTTTTCAAAATTAACCGTGATCGGAACATACGGTGTAGCTGCATATACCTGAACACCTATCGCCGCAATAAGGGACAGAAGGCAATTACGCATAGCGACCTCCTAAAAGAGAGGCGCTATCCCGCGTGCGACAGCACCTCGATTAACCTACTATAAGATTCTTCAAGCGCACCAAGCGCCTGATCGCGAGCCACTCCAATACCATTTATCTGAACCGCACCCGTCTTCCATGAGACTTGTTCGGTAGCAGTAAAAATAACAGGCTGTTGCGATGAAAGCGCAATGTTCACATTTCCACGCTTCACCGCCAATGCCGGCTGGCTTTCCTTCGCTCCCGCATCCGCTATAGTCTGATCGCTCATATTTCCCCCTTATCGAGTTGTGTCAAAGAAAAGCACATTGGTTGACGTGTCGCTAAATGTCCAGCGAATCACATCCCCAAAGTGTATCCATATCTGCTTTATGTCACTGCTGGTGTAGACTAAAGCACCAGAGTTGGTAGTGGACAACAGGTTGTTTGTGGCAGCCACTGTTACAACGTTAGTCACCTGATGGTAATAGTTGCTCTCCACATCACCCATATCGTTTGTAGTAACTACCCAGCCCACCTCCTGATTGACTTTGTAAGACCTCACCCTGTTCACGGTCGCAGTGTTGGCAACACTAGAATTGAACACCATCGAGTCAAACTTGAACGGGTAGGCATTGTCATTAGTCCACACATACGATCCAGCAACAGGCGTAACGTATGTAAAACCATACTCGCTCACAGCCTGCTGACTATATGCCGCTCCAGCAATCATCATCAGTGCGGCTATCAAGAATCTCGCTCGTTTCATAAACACCCCTTTCGAGAAGGTTGGGGCGGCTCCCCCGCTATCCAAGAGGAGCCGACCCCGTCCCACTGGCAAGGTCGAGGAGAAAGCAGAAGACTCAACCTTACCACCTAGATCAGATATTCGCCTGAATTGCAGCGATCTCCGCCGTGCACGCCGTGAGGTCGGTCGAGCTGATTTCCAGCACCACAGGACCCTGTATCGTCATAGCATTAGAGATGTCCTTGTCAACATAATCCGTCAGAGTCGTGTCCACCAACGTCTCGTTGACGTACATCTGCTTGTTAGCCATGCAAGTCGCGTGAGTCGCACTGTATTCCTTGCTGAAGTCAGAATACAGGTCACGATACAGACGAACCTTCCCGCCCGTGGCGCCGGTAACAGCCGCCGTCAGCCGGATAAGCTGCATCGAGCCAGCATCCCTCAACTCGGGAATGCCAATACGCATGAACGCCACGTATTTGTCGGTATCAACCAGCGAGGCATCAACGTCACGATACAGCGTGTTCAGGAACTTGCCGGGCTGCATAGGAATGTCAGTCACGGCCACGTCAATGAAGTCGTCCGTATCTACCGAGAGATAGTACGGGCAGTGCATAAGATACGACTGAAGCCCCGGAACCTCGTTGAGTAGATCAATCACGTCCTTCATGTGAACTGCTGTTGCTACAAACGTAGGACTCGATCCGGACCATGCCGCCTTGGCAGCCCCACCACTTATTGAATAAGTAATGTCCGTCCCAGCAGTTCCGTCTTCGTCATACGTCTTGATAGTGATAGTGACAAGCAGCTTGCTTGTGACTGCGCCACCATTCGCATCTACCGTGACCCTTGCTTTCGAGTACCTAAGTGTCGGCAACTCGCCGGCAATAGGCTTTCCTGACCAATTCAGCGCCAGTAGCGGCATCTTGGTATCGTCCAAACTCTCAAGCGTTTTCGTGAATATCGCATTCGCATTTCCATTCCCAATCATATCGTCCTCCCTCATGTTATGAATTGTTCCACGTGGAACATTTTGCTGTTACGGGTTCTGAACCCAGTTGGTCAATAATATTTTTTTCATGCCTGTGCCTCCAAGGAGGAGGGTTGGATTATCTCCACCCTCCTCTCAATGCCATTACGGTATCAGAACAATAGCTTCCGAACTCACATTCGCGCCAACCGACACGTTGAGATAGTTCGTGCCTGTCGCCGTTCCAGTAATCGTTGCGGTCGCTTCGCCGCCACTGGAAGTCACATACCAGTAGTCAGCATTTGCCGTTTCAGTAGCAACCGCTGAACCATCACTCAACACCAAACTCTCGATGTTGTTCGTGGAGGCCGTGCCATACGCCGTCTCGCTCACCCATACACGGATAAGAGCATAGTCAGCTTTAGCAGTACCAGCGGTATCCAGCATGGCAATCGTGTTCGTGGTAATGACCTGTGCGCTGGCAATATCGCCAATCGTTATGTCAGCCGAGCCGAACACAGCGCTGTTGGCTGGACAGTCAATGCTCGCCCGCAGTGTCGCGCCAGTTTCCTCGGCAAACGTGCCAGCACCAGTCCCAACCAGCACCCCGCCATCCTGCGTGAAGTCAGTCACAACAACGCCGTTCGCCGTCATCCGGTCGGAGGCAATGTCACCGCTGTTAATAGCAGAGGCCGCCACTGAAGCCGCGCCTGTCGCGTCAACCGTAACGCCTGACATGGCAACCACGTTCGCATTGCTGTCAGTTGTGTCACCAACAAGTATCTGGCCGGTCGTCATGGCAGGCAACTCACCCACCGCAATGTCATGTGCCGGAAGCGTTGAGCTACTTGTAACAGCCAGCGTTGCCGATGTAATCGCGCCACTAACAGTCACATTTCCAGCAAATTCGCCATCAGCCAGCGAGTTTATCTCAGTCTCGTAGGCATCAAGCGTCTCAATGTTCCGCTCACGATACCTGTCGCCCCACGGCACATTCCACTTCACAGTGTTAGTGACCGATCCAGCATATATATTAAGCGTAGCCGCAATCAAGACAACTACACCTATCGCCCATTTATTCATCATAATCCTCCCTTGAATGACTTCGATTTCAAAGCCCTCATAATAATCACATCTGGCGTGAGAGGTCCTTTGGTCTTGCTGTATTGTTCCTGTTCCAACCCCGAATACTCTTCGTTAGAGAACAATGCAGTCAGCATCATCAATCCCCGCCGCGTCGCTACCCCGCGTTCCCCCGAATACACCAAGTCATTCAGGAACTTGTTGAACTTAGCCAGTTGCGACTCGTCTGCAAAAGGCTCATCCACCACTTCCCTGACATCCTGCACCTTGGCTCTTCGGAGAAAGTCAGCAAGAGTGCTGTCCGCAAGCAAAACGTACTTCTTGAACACGACGTTTGGCTTACCAGTACGCGCTATCTGATGCCTCTCCTTTGTTGACCAAAACCGCGCCACCGACGGCTTAGGAGCGTCAGGAACCCTAGTCATCTCTTCGGGTTGTATCCCCTCTATCTCAATTCCACTACCATCGGACCTCTTTGCCATAATGCTTTTCTCCTCGTATTATCGGTTGATCAGTTCCTTCGTTCCACCACGAATCACGCCCATAGTCGTGTCGTCAAACACATTCAACGCCCAAGAAGCGAAGAACGCATGCTTAACCTTCATAATCTCCGAGTTGGACTGAAGGTTCATAAACCACTGCGGCCCCAAACCTTGGTATTGTCCACCACCGAGATTGTTGCTGTCCAGCACAAATCCCCAATCGCTCAAGCCAGCCTTCAGGCTCCACTTCTCCTCATGCACCGACACGCGCTTGCCGCTGTCAGTCGTGATGTCAAAGGTAAGTGAACCCAGATCAGGACTGTAATACGTGGTCTTGCCTTCAGGATTCAACTCAATGCGTCCGGCAGTCCGAGCGGTATTGAGGAAATCACGGAAGAGTTCAGAACCAGCGAACATATCCTTCTTCATCGCGCTAAGCCTCGACTCAAACATCGGCTCAAGGAAGTCGTTCATCACCGGCCATGTCAGGTTGTGACCAAGCGTTCCAATATCCAGCGTATGCTTCTGCAACTGGAAGTTCAGACCGGCGCCAATGTAGAACTGCTTTTCGTCGCTGTCAAACCACGTAGTCCGGTTTGAGAACAACATAGCGGTCTGCATCTCCTGAAGGAACTGGAACTTGATGTTCTCCATCTCCTTCGGAAGCGTACCGAAGTCCGAAGTCATCGCAGAGTTCAACTGCATGCGAGACATGACGAAGTAAAGACCCGCCATGCTGATGAAGTTGTACTGCGGATCGCCGGGAACGGTAGTCGTACCTTCCCTCGGCTCTGACAGCTCACCCATGTAGGCAGACGAAGCCAGAACTGTAGCACCCTCGCTCGCAATAACCGCAACCCCACCAAGTTTGGTACGGTTGACAGTAATGTTACAAGTAGCAACAGAGGCATCATTCGTCCAGCCTTCGCTCGCATCATCATCCACGGCAGTCACAAGCATCTGCTGACCACTCTCAGGAAGCATGATAACATTGCCAACCCGCACAAGGTAGGGGTCGTCAAGTTTGATGTAAGTGTCTGAGGCAGATACCGCAGAGGCAAGCGTTGTGTAGTTGTCCGGCCTAGTATCCACGCTGAACCGCATGATCGGGTTCGTCCATTCGCGTGTGGCGCGAGGCAGCTTGTTCGTAAATGTGATCAGTTGCGCATCGTTCTCAACCTGACGCATCCGAACCTCTTCCGGTGCATCTTCCCACAACTGAACACGAAACCTATTGTCCCAATCAAACGAACCGATTTCCGACGGATTGGTCGTCAGAATAACCCCAGTTGATCTTTCCATTTTTCGGACTCCTTATATGCAATTTAATGCACTCTGGAATCCTCTTGCGGTTCATTCTTGTTTGCAAATTGACCAGCAATCCCAAACCCTGAAACACCGCTTTGAGGCCCCGGAGGCACGAAGCGAGCTTGTCGCTTCTTTTCAAAGATGCGGTCAAGAATACTCTTGTAATTGGACGCATCTTCAGTTTTTTCCTTTTTCGGTGCGGTCTTCCAAGGGGATCGCGGAACTGCGGGTGCGTCTTCTTGTGCACGCTTAAATAGAGAAGCCCTAAACTCCGGGTCTTTATCGTACTGCTCCTTCTCGTCATCCGTAAGAGCCTTCCACGCAGCTTCAACTACGCCTCTTTGCTCCTGAGTCAGTACTTTTTCGATGTCTTCCGGTGTTTCGGTCTCCTCCTTTTTACCCGCGCTGTTTTCCATCATCTTCCCACTCGGCGCGTTACTCTTCATCTGTGAAATTATTGAACTGATTTCGGAGAATTGAGCCTTTGCCGCATCAAGCGTTTCTTTCAACTCGCCGCCGACTTTCCTGATGCCTCCGACTTCATTACTCCACTCGTTAAACTTTTTTTCCGCATTCGCTACTCGGTCTTCTGCCTTTCGCTTCTCTTCCTGCAACTTCGCTATCTCGTCATCCTTCGCCTTTGCATCTGCTTTCTCATTTTCATCTGCCATGCGAAACCTCCGTTTGCTGGACACTACTTTCTTCTGATATACGACTTACCATTTTTCGTGCATGTGTCAAGAAAAAAATAAACTTTTTTTTCATCTCGCATTTTTAGGCTTCTTCGCCTCGGCTATCGCAAGTACAACTTTCTGATAGTCTTCGCCCAGCCTGCGATTCAATGCAGCCGCTTGCGCAAGTACTTCAAGCTCTTCGACAAGCTGTTGTTCACGCCCTTGCAGTTTATGAAGCTGTTCGAGTTGTGCGTCAGGGCTTCCTTTGATCCCCAGATACTTTCGTCTTATGGCATCTGTATCGTCCTTCAAGCGCTTGATTAGCTTTTGCCCGGGCACGCTATCCATCAACATGCAATTCTCCGACGCTACCGCGATCATCCGCTCAATGTCCTGTCGCATTGCGTCAAGCTCATCTAACGTCTTTCCTACCACATCGCTCATTGCATTTCTCCCATCATTTCGCCAGCCATTCCCTGCGGCATTTCTTGCGAGGGGTTAGCGCCCGGCACTCCACCTTGCGCTTCTGCCAGTGCCGCCGCACGCTCCTGCTCTGCCGCTTGCTGCGCTCTCTCTTGAATCGCTCTGATCTCTTCAGCCGGCTTCAACTGCCGCTCCGCCTCTTCGGGACTGCTGCATAACATTTCTTCCGATACTACTTCGTGCCTGAAATACGGCGACTGTATCTTTCTGTCGTAGACCGCAAGCGACATCTGGCTCTCTATTGAGCCGAATCGCTTCTTCTCACCCAAATCAAGCGACGCTTCATAGCCATGAACCAGATCGTTCTCGGTTATGGTAACACTCTCAAACTCTTCCTTGTTGGTAGTCTTGTTGAGTTTGCGCTTCTGAACAACATAGCCTTTATCTTCAACACTGCTTTGCAGGAATATCAGCGCGTTGTTGATGAGACTCTCAATAAAGGTCATCTCCAGTATCGTCCACTGCAACCGCGACATGCCTTCCGTGGTCGCCAGCAAATCGTTAAATGCCATGCCGCCGCCTCGCGTGAAGTTCTTTTCCATAAAATCACGCTGGCCGGTCAAGCTCGCCCCAAGCTGATTGACGTATTCATAGAACGTGAGCGTGGTCGGCTGCACGGTAGGGCCTTCAAGATATGTAGCACCAAGCCGTGCGTCAGGCGCCGTAGTTCTTATTCGATCATCAGGACCAAAGGTGGGCTCCTTGTCAAAGAAGTCCTGATTGTAGATCAGTGGCCGCTTCAGTTGCTTTGTAAGAATGTCAAGGAAGAGGTTGATGATGATGTTCTTCGTCCAGCCTATCTTCTGGAACGCTTCAGGCGTGCTCATCGGGTAGAACCTTGTGCTGTCCATCCACGCCGTAGCCTTGATCAGCGGACACCGCATCGTCTGAAACTCATCGGCCTTGTCATAAATAATGGTGGTGCCGTTCGCAATCCATAGATGCCGGCGCTTGAAGGTGTCGTAGCATTTAAGCACCGGCACGCGGCATGGCACCCGCGCATCATCAGGCTTAAGCTTGCTCGGCGCAATGCCGCCTGTCTGCTTGACAAGCGTCTCTATTGACGTGTCAGAAGTAAAGCCCTGCGACCGCGCTTCCTCTATTACCGTTTCCACGTCACCAAGCAACTCCGGCTTTTCGCCGTCAAGCACCGATGAGTTGTACATGTCACGCAATTGATTCTCATTGTAGCTGTCAAACAAGAACGCAACACTGACCGGATTGCCGCCGCAATCTGAATTGAAATTGGAACCGTCGGGCGTAACAACAACTTGCCCCGGCGTTACGTATCTCATCCGGTAGCCAAGTCTCGACTCGCTAACCTGCATGACTCGCGTAGTCTTGCCGCCAGTAGTAAGCTGAAAGCTGGACGGCAACGAAAAATAAAACGGCTCTACTATTGAAAAGCCCACCCCGCACTTGAACACATCATTGACAACAGGTATGGAGTTGCGATGAGCTTTCATGCGGTACATGACTTGATCGTGCAACGCCGTTTCAGCTCGCTGTATCTGGTCAATAGCCACACCCTCTTCAGTAGGATGAAGCCTGATTCTGTTGGACGGAGAAAAGATACCGTCCAGCGCAAGCGGCACCGCTTTTGATGTCGCCTCATAAAAGGCAGCTATCGGAACTTTTGAAACGGTAGGCCACGCCGACTCTAGAAACACATTGTCATAAGATTGCTGCAAGCTGACAATTCGCGCCGCATCACTGCTCGTCTTCTTGAACGCCCACGCAAATATCTCCATATACTCATCAACATCAGCAACGTATGCCCCGGACTTACTGCTTGTACCCTTTTTTTGCTTCGCCATTAGACAGCCTCCAGTCGGTTTGTCTTTGTCGTTACTGCATCAATCTGTATTTGTCAAGTAAAATCTTATCTTAATTTTTCTACCGACTCGCCCAGATATACAGGCTGAACTTTCTCGCGTGCCGCCACCTTAAACAATTCTCCGAACCCACCCCGCCTACGTGTAGGCGCACTGGCTCTGCACTTGATCTGTTCCGGGCTATGCTTCCACACATAAAGCCCCTGCCCATAGCACACCGCAGTGTCGAGCGTGCTGTCGTTAGTATGGTCAGGTCTGAACTTGCCGCCATGCTTTGCCAGCACACATGCCGCAAGCTCTTGCAGCAGAGGAATGTCTTGAATCTCCGGCTTGTCATCAACATTAAACTCACTGATGACTTCCGTTATGGCATCAAAGATGGCAGGGCGCGTCGCCACATTCGTATCAAACCCCTTCACCGTTCGATACTTTCTCGTTGACCACCGCTCCGATGGCTGGTTGTACCAGTAGGGATAGTCTTCCAGCTCCGCGTAAAACAGCGCATTGAAACTTCCACGCGTCGGTCCTTCCGCGCATAGCAGCGCATTGTTGTAATGCCGCAACGCCCATGAGCATACTCTGGCAAAGTAGACGGTCTTTAGCGTAGAGCGCAACGTCGCGACAATCTGGGGAAACTTCTCTTCTGCTACAGGCGGTCTCATTATCACCGATGCAAGCACATCCCCGGCTTCTGCTACAGTGTCGGCACCTTCAGCGCTGTCAGCCATAAGGAAATAACCCATGCCCTCTTTTGCCCGCTCATATATCCGCCACACGTTTTGCTGGTTCTCGGCTTCCGTGCTCTCCACCATTATATCAACACTCAACAGGCCCGGCTTGTCACCGTCCGGCTTTGAACGAAACCCTTCATATTCAGCAAATGGCCTGAACCTGCACTTCTCGCAAGGCACATTGTTAGCACGTATCCAAGCGTTAAGCTTCGTCCGCTCAAAGTATGGCTTGCCCTTGAGCTCTGTGTGCAACCCCCATATTCGCGCTCCAATCTCGTGCGGCGGCATCAAGCTGCGCCGATGGTCAATCATTGCCCTGTCCATATACGGCGAGTCGTAAATCGTCGCATGAAACAACTGATTGTTCCGCTTGTTCTTCTTTGAATCGAATATGATGCCCTTCGTGTAAGTCATGCCGAGATACGGCGTCTCCGATAACGCGAAGAACTTGCACCTGTTGACTGCCGCACTTAAACACTTCTGGTCAGGCGGCTCTTCATCAAAGAATACTGCATGTATGCCGGCAGCTTCCTTGCCCGCCGCTTCAAATTTTCTGAACCCAGCCTCGTAAGATATCATCGCTATGCGCGTGCTACGTACACCAAACACTACGTTGTCGGACTTCATAAATCCATTGTACCCGCGATTCCGGTCAATGAAGGCATGAGGAAAGAAGTCGTCATCCGTGTCGCTGTCAAACGCCTGCCACCACCGCTCCGTCAAAGCCCTCTGTGTGCAGCCTACCCAAATCGTGCCGCCAGGTTTTGGTATCTTGGCATCAGGATATATCCCAGCACCCGTTATATATCCACAGTCCCACTCATTCCACGTCTCCGGCCTCATGGCATCCGCGTCATGGTCAATCAGCTTCCCGCTCCGTGTATCAAACCGGCCAAACCGGATTATGTTCTCCTTCGTTACCTTCCTCTTGAACCCGCTCTGCACACCCTTCTCAAGCCGCAACGCTATCGGCAACTCACCAGATACCATTATCGCTATCTCTACCAGATCACAGCACGTCTTGCCATTCCGCGTCCCAGCCAGCAACGTCCTGAACGGCGCCGTAGATAGCAAAAAACCAGTCTGAAACCTGTGCGGGTCTCGCCCAACATGTTCCATCATCTCTTCCGAATACAAATCCACCCCATCCCGCTTGGCCTGCTCTATGACCCACGGCTCGCGCGCACGTACATCATATGGCTCGTATAGATAAAAAGCATTCTCTTCAACAGCACCACTAGCCTTCTTGTCTATGAAATCAATTATCTGCTCCCGCGCATCAAGTCCCATAGCCAGCCCCCCTTGTCCTACTTCGCCCTCTTGCGCCCAGCCTTC
>Ga0172381_10007720_pt1 | contig 10614 bp, 21 predicted proteins | sample Leawel6488metaG_FD_119754 | JGI IMG/M metagenome (GOLD analysis project Ga0172381, IMG submission 119754) | Leachate microbial communities from a municipal landfill in Southern Ontario, Canada - Leachate well 64-88 metaG | ecosystem: Engineered > Solid waste > Landfill > Unclassified | place... | reverse complement strand
TCTCTCCATTTTATACCCATCTATTTCCTCCTTAAATAAATCTAAAACTTACTTAGAATACAACTCGACTATTAACTGTTCCTGTATATTCTGCTGGATATCTTCTTTTTCCGGAAGCCTTAAAACCTGCGCAGAATAATCAGCAGCATTGAATTTAATCCAGCTAGGTATAGACCTCTCCTTAGAAAGCTCCAGGTTATCCTTAATCTTGATTAAGGCCTTATCCTTAGCCTTCAATTGGACAAGATCATCTTTGTCGATTAAAAAAGAGGGGATATTAACCCTCCTGCCGTTGACAAAGATAAAATTATGCCTGACTATCTGCCTCGCCTGAGACCTTGATATACCTAGCCCCATGCGAAAAACTACATTATCCAGCCTTCTTTCAAGCAGCTGCAGAAGTACCTTACCGGTTACCCCTTTAGTCCTTGAGGCAATTTCAAAATACTTACGGAATTGTTTCTCTAAAACCCCGTAAGTCCTTTTAACCTTCTGTTTCTCTCTTAACTGTAAACCATAGTTAGAAAGCTTCTGCCTCCTGCCTTTCCCCTCTCCATGCTGGCCAGGTGCATAAGCCCGTTTATTTATCGGGCATTTTTCCGTATTGCATTTTGTACCCTTCAGGAAAAGTTTCTCTCCCTGCCTGCGGCAAAGCCTGCAGATTGCATCAATATAACGCGCCATAAATTATACTCTCCTTTTCTTCTTGGGACGACACCCGTTATGCGGGATAGGAGTTACATCTTTTATTAAGGTAATAATAAGGCCGGCGGCCTGCAAAGCCCTGATAGCAGATTCCCTGCCAAAACCCGGGCCCTTAACACGCACCTCAACCTCTTTAAGCCCTATATCCTTTGCCTTCCTGGCAGCATCAGAAGCTGCTATCTGAGCGGCAAACGGAGTAGACTTCTTAGAGCCGCTATAACCTACAATGCCGGGAGCAGACCAAACCAGGACATTTCCCTGTTTATCGGTTATAGTAATAATGGTATTATTAAAACTTGCTTGAATATGCGCTATACCTGAGGTTACCCCCCTTGCCAGCTTCTTCTTCTTTGCTTTTTCTTTTGTCGCCATCAATTATCTCCCGTCTTTATTTTACTTAGCAGGCTTTGCCTTTGCCGGCTCGGCTTTCTTAACTATAGCCATCGTGCCTTTACGCGGCCCCTTGCGGGTCCTGGCATTGGTGCGCGTACGCTGACCTCTTGCCGGTAAACCTTTCTTATGCCTTGAGCCTCTCCAGGAACCGATATCCATCAACCTCTTGATATTCTGCGAGATGTCCCTGCGCAAATCACCCTCAACCCTTAATCCGCCCTTTTGCAATGTATTAGTAATACGCGCTATCTCCTCCTCGTTTAAATCCTTTGCGCGCTTGCTAGGATCGATATTGATCTCCTTGAGCAGCCTATTAGAGGTAACCCTACCGATACCGTATAAATAAGTTAATGAAATCTCGATTCTTTTCTCTTTAGGTATATCAACACCCAGGATTCTCGGCATCAAACATCTCCTTTATTGTCGTTAGAAACTATCCCTGCCTCTGCTTATGCTTAGGATTAGAACAAATTACCCTGACTATTCCCTTCCTCTTGATAATCTTACACTTATCGCAAATCTTTTTTACCGATGCTTTTACTTTCATTTTATTTAACCCTAAAAGTTATCCTTCCCCTGCTTAAATCATAAGGGGAAAGCTCCAACTTAACCTTATCTCCCGGTAGAATGCGTATGAAATTCATACGCATCTTTCCGGAGACATGCGCCAACACAACATGCCCATTTTCCAGCTCTACCTTAAACATTGCATTTGGCAACGCCTCTAAAATCTTCCCCTCTGTCTCAATAAGTTCTTCTTTAGGCATATTTAATTCGTTAGTATCTGAGGACCGTCTTCAGTAATTGCTATTGTATGCTCAAAATGCGCTGAAGGAGACCTATCCTTAGTTACCGCGGTCCAGCCATTAGGCAGTATTTCCGCCTCCCAGCTACCTGCATTTACCATCGGCTCAATAGCCAGGACCATACCTTTTTCTAGGATCGGCCCCTGATGCGCAACGCCAAAATTGGGTATTTCCGGCTCTTCATGCAGGCTTAATCCGATCCCGTGCCCGACAAATTGCCTGACCACAGAAAAACCATTTCCCTCAACAAAGTCTTGAATCCTATGGGATATATCAGAAAGCCTGTTGCCAGCTACGGCTTTTTTTATGCCTTCTACCAAAGCCTCTTTAGTGACCTCAACCAGCTTAAGGAGACTTGGATCAACCAACCCTACACCTAAAGTAACAGCTGCGTCGGTAAAATAGCCTAAATAATTTACCCCCAGATCAATACCTATAATATCGCCTTCACAAAGAGCCCTCTTGCCCGGTATCCCGTGCACAATCTCTTCATTAATAGAAGTGCACACTGCTGCCGGAAACCCCTTATAACCTTTAAATGCCGGCTTAGCGCCTTCTTCAACGATAAGCCTTTGGGCAAGAGCATCAATCTCGCTAGTCAATACCCCAGGAAGAATAACCTCCTTAAGGCTTGCCATTACCCTGCTTAAAATCTTTCCGGATTTACTTAACCTCTGAAGATCCTCATCAGATTTTAAGGGAATCATATTATTGTTTAGCAAGAGCAACTATCTGGCTAAGCACAATAGTAGCTTGGCCATCCGCATCCAAACGATGCAGCTTATTTTTACCCTGGTAATATTCTATTAAATCACTGGTCTCTTTTTTATAGACCTCAAGCCGTCTTTTTATCGTCTCCACCTTATCATCGCTTCTTTGATAAAGCGCTGCGCCGCACTTATCGCAAATACCATCCCTTTTGGGAGGCATATTTGTCTTATGGAAGTTTGCCCCGCACTTAGAGCAGACCAGCCTTCCGGATAATCTCTGTATGATGACCTCCTCGCTGGAATCTAAATAAACCACCAGATCCACATCTATACCTTGAATACTGAAGATATCTTCAAGCGTCTTTGCCTGAGCAAGGTTTCTGGGGTAACCATCAAGTATGAAACCCTTTCTTACATCAGCCTGCGCAAATCTCTCCTGCAGCATTTTAGCCATAAGTTCATCCGGCACCAGCAATCCGCGATCCATAAAATCCTTTGCCTCTTTGCCCAAAGATGTGGCATCCTTTACATTCTGCCTTAATATATCACCGGTGGAAACATGGGCAAGGGCCAATTCTTCAGCCAGGGATTTTGCCTGCGTCCCTTTGCCTGCACCCGGCGGCCCTAACAATATAATTCTCATTATCTCCTGCCTCGCATATGCCCGCCTTTTATAAAACCCTCATAATGATGGGTTAAAAGATGGGATTCAATCTGTTTTAATGTATCCAGCATAACGCCGACTACAATCAATATTCCGGTCCCGCCGAAAAAAGAAGCAACCAGATAAGGAACCTTTAACCAGGCCATCACAAAATCCGGGAATATCGCAATAAAGGCAATAAATAACGCTCCGGCTAAAGTAATCCTTGTCATTACATAATCTAAAAACTCCGCAGTAGGAGCGCCGGGCCTTATCCCGGGGATAAAGCCTCCGTATTTCTTCATATTCTCCGATAAATCCTGCGGATTAAAGACTATTGCCGTATAGAAATAGCAAAAGAAAACTATCAAAAGAGCATAAACCGCAGTATAAAGAACCTGCCCGCGGATTAAACCCTGCGCCAGCCTTTGAAACCCGGGATTGGGTATAAATGATGCCAGGGTAGCAGGAAATAAAATTATTGACTGCGCAAAAATAATCGATATAACACCGGCAGTATCAACTTTTAAGGGGATATAAGTAGACTGTCCCCCGTAAATCTTTCTTCCTACAATCCTGCGTGCATACTGAACAGGTATTTTCCTCACTCCCTGAGTGATCAAAATAACCGAGAATACCACTGCCACTAAGAATAAGGTCATAATTATCAGCGTAAAGGGCTGAATCTGCCTGCGCGAAGCGGCAAAGGGAGAAACCAGAACAAATAACTGATGAATAGCTGCCGGGATTCTGGAGATAATACCTGCGGTAATAATCAAGGAGATACCGTTACCTATCCCCCTTTCCTGTATCTGTTCGCCTAACCACATTATGAATATCGTCCCTGTGGTAAGGGTGAGTACGGTAATAATCCTAAAGCCCCAGCCCGGATCCATGACTATCTTTAAACCCTCAAAACGCGCCGGATTCTCTAACCAAAGAGCAATAAAAAATGATTGGATTACAGCTAAACCTACGGTTCCATAGCGGGTAAACTGATTTATCTTCTCGTAACCGGCCTTACCCTCTTTAGAGATCTTCTCCAAAGCCGGAATAACTGCAGTTAAGAGCTGCATAATAATAGAAGAAGAGATATAAGGCATTATCCCTAAGGCAAATATGGTAAGTTTCTCCATTGCGCCTCCGGAAAACATATTAATTATGCCAAAGATCGTCCCGCCCTGAGTTTGGGCAATACGGGTAAAAAATTCTGCTAGAGCCGCCCCATCAATACCCGGAGTAGGAACATAACAGCCTACCCTGTATATAGCCAATAAAGCTCCGGTGATAAGCAGGCGCTTCTTTAAATCAGGTATTTTGAAAGAATTAATTAACGGGCTAAAATCAACTAATGACATTAGTTATAACTTCTACGCTACCGCCTGCTTTTTTAATACATTCAGCGGCCTGTTTGGAAAAGGCATGGGCTTTGACAGTTACGGCTGCCTTTAGGTCTTTATTGCCTAGGATTTTAACCGGTTTTTCCTTATCCTTAATCATGCCCTTAGCCTTAAGCAATGCAGGATCAACCATTCCATCTTTTATCTTAGCGATGCTTTCCAAAGTAACAATCTGAAAACTTTTCTTAAAAATACTTACAAAGCCGCGCTTAGGCATCTTACGGATCAAAGGCGACTGGCCTCCTTCAAAACCTAAATAAAAGTGCCTTCCGGCCCTTGATGTCTGCCCTTTACTGCCGCGGGTAGATGTCTTTCCATGCCCCGAGCTTGAACCCCTGCCCAAATACTTTCTTTTCTTATGGGCTCCCCTGGGAACACTTAAATTAAATAAACCTACCCTCTTCAAAACCTCTTCTTTTTCTTCTTTGGCAATTTTATTTTTCATTCTAAACCTTTAGATTCCTCAAACCGTCAACGGTTGCCTTAATAACATTAATAGGGTTATTAGATTTTAAACACTTGGTCAGAATATCCTTGATACCTGCAGCTTCGCAGATGGCGCGCACCGGCCCGGCAGCAATAACACCCGTACCTTCAGAGGCAGGCTTAAGCATAACCTTAGCTGCACCGTATTCGCCAATAATTTCATGAGGGATAGTTGAACCTTCCAAGGGGACCCTAAAAAGGCTCTTCTTAGCCTTGGTTAAAGACTTTCTTATTGCATCCGCCACCTCATTTGCCTTATCCAAAGCAAAGCCGACCCTACCCTTAGTATCTCCCACCACAACAAGCGCGCTAAAATGCAATTTCTTTCCGCCCTTGGTAACCTTAGTAACTCGGTTAATCGTAATCACCTTTTCTATCAACTCTTGCTGCTGCTCAATATTAATTTCCCGCATAGATTAAAACTCCATTCCGCCTTTTCTTAAAGACTCGGCAAATGCCTTTATCCTGCCGTGATATAAAAACCCCGCGCGATCAAATACGATTTTGCTTATTCCCTTTTCTTTCGCTTTAAGCGAAAAAACCTGGCCAAACAACTCTGCGGCCTTAACGCTGCCGGAATTCTTCATCTTCTGCTTAAATTCCTTGCTGGCCGTAGAAAATGAAAAAATTACCTTTTCCTGGGTATCATCTACTACCATAGCAGAAAGATTATTCAAGCTGCGCTTAACTACCAAGCGCGGCCTCTGCAAATTACCCTGCATTCTAAGTTTTATCCTGCGATGCCTCTTTAGCCTGGAAAGTTCTTTTTTATTCATTTTATTTACCACCGCCGGTTGCCTGTGCCTTACCTACCTTCTTCTTTACGTGTTCTCCGAGAAAACGCACACCCTTACCCTTATAAGGCTCAGGGGGATAAATAGAGCGTATTTCGGTAGAAACCTTGCCTATTAATTCTTTATCTATGCCGGTAATGACCAATTGGGTGGGCTTAGGCGCCTCGATCTTAATTCCTTGGGGGATTGCAAAGTTTACAGGATGCGAGAAACCCAGGTTTAAATTTAAGCTGCTTCCCTGAACTGCGGCCTTAAAGCCTACCCCGATAATCTCAAGCTCCTTCTTATATCCCTCAGTAACCCCCTTAATCATATTAACAATTAGTGCGCGGTACAATCCGTGTAAAGATTTATCCATTTTAGTATCGGCAAGCCTCTTTACCAGGATCTCCCCTTCTTTTATATCTAAGGAAATACGGGGGGAAAGCACCCTGCTCAACTTACCCTTGGGGCCTTCTATAAAAATAGTATTATCCTTAACCTCAACCTTAACTTCTTTTGGAACCGCTATAACTTTCTTACCTAATCTAGACATTAATTAATCCCCTATAACTTAAGAATTACCAAACGTATCCGATAACCTCTCCGCCTAAGCCCTGTTCGCGCGCAGCCTTATCAGTCATAATCCCTTTAGAGGTAGAGATCAATGCCAGGCCCTTACCCCTTAAAACAACCGGCACCTTCTTATGCTTTACGTAAGAACGTAATCCCGGCCGGGAAATCCGTTTAATATTTCTTATTGCTGATTTTGCCGCGGTATATTTAAGATAAATCCTGCCTATACCCTGCTTTTTATCCTCAATAATCTTAAAATTCTCAATATAACCTTCCTCTTTTAGTATAACCAGTATTGCTTTTATAGTATTGGATACCGGGACATCCACAATATCCTTCTTTATCATTACGGCATTACGTATTATTGTGAAAACATCGGCTACCAAATCTGTCCTAGACATTTATTCTCCTAAATTTTTTATTTACCAGCTCGCTTTTTTAACGCCCGGTATAACGCCCTTCCAGGCCAATTCCCTGAAACACAAACGGCAAAGTTCAAACCTGCGTAAATAACCGCCGGACCTTCCGCATATCGCGCATCGGTTATGCTTGCGTGCAGAAAACTTCGGTTTACGTTTCCATCGAGCTATCTGTGAATTTTTAGCCATATATTTTTACTTTAATCCTTTTCGGTTTTAAACGGCATCCCGAACATCTTTAAGAGTGCTCGTGCCTGATCAATGGTCTGGGCATTTTTAATAACGAAGGTAATATCCATGCCTTGCACACGGGTGAGCTTATCGTATTCTATCTCGGGAAAGATACCTTGTTCGCTTAAGCCTAAGGTATAATTTCCTGCTTTATCAAAGGCATCAATTGATACCCCGCGGAAATCGCGTATACGCGGCAAGGCGACATTAAGTAACCTGTCCATGAATTCATACATCACACCCTTACGCAGCGTTACCTTGCATCCTACCGGGGAACCCTGCCTAATCTTAAAATTAGCAATAGCCTTTTTAGCCCTGCGCATAACCGGCTTCTGGCCGGTTATTAAAGCCAACTCATCGATAGCCTTTTCCAGTATCTTGATATCCTGCAGCGCTTCCCCTACGCCCATATTAACCACTATCTTATCGACGGAAGGAACCGCCATTTTGTTTTTAATACCGCATTCCTTCATCATTGCGGGGATAATTTCTTTTCTATATTTCTCTAGGAGTCTCGGGGTCATATTTATACTGCCTCTTTGCAGGCCTTACAGATTCTTGCCTTTGTGCCGTCTTTTAGTATTGAAAAACCCACCCGGGTTTGACGATTACAGTTTTTACAGAGCAGGGCAATATTGGACATGCTTATAGGCATCTCTATGGAGACAATCCCGCCTTTCTCATCCTGGCGAGTCTGACGCTTATGCTTCTTGGCCAGGTTTATACCCTCAACCAGCGCCCTGCCCATAGATAAATTAATAGCTAAGACCTTACCGGTCTTACCCTTATCCTTGCCCTTAATTACGGAAATTGTGTCGCCCTTCTTTATTTTTAACATTTATATTACCTCTGGCGCTAAAGATATAATCTTGGTGAAATTTTTCTCCCTAAGCTCTCTTGCTACAGGGCCGAATACACGGGTACCTCTGGGATTTGACTGCAGATCAATAAAAACTATTGCATTACGGTCAAACCTTAAAGCAGAACCATCCGCCCGCCTTATCGGCTGCCTTGTTCTGACGATAACCGCCCTGGCCTTCTCGCCCTTTTTTATTGTTGCCCCGGGAGAAGACTCTTTTACGTTGACATTGATAATATCGCCGATTTTAGCAATAGGGGAATTCTTTTTATTCAAAACCCCTATCATGGCGGCCCTTTTAGCTCCCGTATTATCCGCCACATCTAGTATAGAACGCAACTGAATCATTACTTAATCTCCTCAATTTTCTCAATATGAAGGACCTGGGCCTTTTTAACTACCTCTACAACCCTAAAACGTTTATCCTTTGAAAGCGGACGGGTTTCTTCAATACGCACCGTATCTCCTAATTTTGCGATTGCCCCGCTGTCATGCGCCTTAAACTTATTGTATAATTTCATAATGCGTGAATATTTAGGGTGTTTAACTATCTGCAAGACCCTGACTACAACCGTCTTTTGCATCTTATCGCTTACAACTTCACCGATAAACTCTTTTCTCTTACCCATTTTATCTTTCTTTCTTAAGGTTGAGGAGAGTCTGAACGCGCGCGATATCCCTTTTCACCAAAGAAAACATATGCGGCTTCTCAACTCTTCCAGAATAACGAGCCAGGTTTAGCTTAAAAAGTTCTTCTTTTAAGGACTTCTCTTTCTCTAGAAGCTCCGCTCTTGAGAGATTAACCAGATCTTTTGCCTTTTCTTTATTTGCCATTTTATTTATGTATTCGCGATATAAATTTAGTCCTTAAAGGAAGTTTATAGGCCACTAAACGAAAGCATCTACGGGCGTATTCCTCAGGTACACCGCCTATCTCAAATAATATCCTGCCTCTTTTTACTACGGCAACCCAATGGTCCAAATCGCCCTTACCTTTACCCATGCGAACTTCCGCCGGCTTCTTGGTGATAGACTTATCCGGGAATATCCTTATCCAAAGCTTTCCGCCTTTATGCAGCTGGCGGGCAATAATAACGCGCACGGCTTCAATCTGATTATTCTTAATCCATCCGTTATCCAGGCACTTTAAACCAAACTCTCCAAAGGCTAATTCCGCACCGGTTGTAGCAACGCCCCTGCGCTGGCCCTTTTGTAATTTGCGGTATTTAACTCTCTTGGGCATTAAAGGCATTTTATTTTGTCTCCCTAGAAGCTTCGTTCTTCTCTTTTGACGCTGCTTCAGTTCTTATCTGTCTTTTGCCCAATATATCTCCCTTATAAATCCAAACCTTTACCCCGATTAAACCATAAGTAGTTAAGGCTTCGGCAAAACCATAATCGATATCGGCACGTAAAGTCTGAAGAGGAACTTTACCCTGCTTGTACATCTCGGTACGGGACATCTCCGCTCCATTAAGCCTACCTGAACAAACTACCCTGATACCCTTCACCCCGGAGTTCATAGACTGTTCCATAGCGCGCTTTACTGCCCTGCGGAAAGCCACTCTCTTCTCCTGCTGAAAGGCTATGTTCTCGGCAACTAATTGGGCATCCCAAGAAGGGTTCTTCACCTCTTCGATATCAATAGCTATCTCCTGCTTAACCATGCTATTTAAATCTTCACGCAAACGCTCAATATCGGCTCCGTGCCTTCCGATAATAATCCCGGGCCTGGCGCTAAATATCTTGATCTTAAGTTTATCCGCCAAACGCTCGATAACTACATTAGATACAGCAGCCTGTTTAAATCTTTTCTTTATAAACTTGCGGATATTGTAATCCTGGAGTATAAATTTAGGGTAATCCTTGGTAGAGGCAAACCAACGGCTATTCCAATTACGGATAAAACCTAATCTTAATACTAAAGGACTGACCTTTTGACCCATTATTTATTCTCCTGATCTTTGAAAGCCAACTCTATCTTGATATGAGCGGTTCTTTTAAGTATTGACTGTGCCCTGCCGAAAGCCGCCGCCTTGAACCTCTTCCATCTGGGGCCGGGATTGCATGTTATCTTTGAAATATAAAGCTGCTCCATATTAAACCCCTTAACCTTGGCATTAGCAATGGCGGATTTAAGTATTTTTATAAGGAATTCCTTCGGGCGCTTATTAAGATGTAGAAGTATACTTACTGCCTCTTTGGCATCTTTGTTACGTATCAAATCCATAACCTGCGATACCTTTGAGGGGGATATTCTTAAGAATTTTCCTTCAGCCTTGCTTATCATATCTTCCTTTTATGTTTTCTCTGCTGCCTTTTTAGCCTTTACGCCGCCGTGTTTCCTGAAAATACGCGTGGGGGCAAACTCACCCAGCTTATGCCCTACCATATTTTCGGTTACAAATACCGGTACGTGCTTTTTTCCGTCATAAACAGCAAAGGTAAGCCCAACGAAATCAGGTATTACGGTTGAGCTTCTCGCCCAGGTTTTAATCGCCTGACGAGTACCGGTTTTACGCTGCTGGTCAACCTTTCTCAATAATCTTTCTTCCACATACGGGCCTTTTTTCAATGAACGTGGCATATTTTATTTCCTTCTCTTAAGTATGA
>Ga0172381_10007717_pt1 | contig 10615 bp, 9 predicted proteins | sample Leawel6488metaG_FD_119754 | JGI IMG/M metagenome (GOLD analysis project Ga0172381, IMG submission 119754) | Leachate microbial communities from a municipal landfill in Southern Ontario, Canada - Leachate well 64-88 metaG | ecosystem: Engineered > Solid waste > Landfill > Unclassified | place... | reverse complement strand
TGCAAAGAGGGTAATATGCATAAGATTCTCGAAAAAGAAAAACTCTCCGCTGAAGTATTCAGAATGGTTTTTGAGGCTCCTCTGATAGCCAAGGTCCGCAAGCCTGGCCAGTTTATCATCATCCAGCTTGGAGGTGATTTCAATGAGCGTTTCCCCCTTACCATCGCCGATGCGGATGCGGAGAAAGGTACGATAACCATTATTTTCCAGGCCGTGGGCGAGAGTACGCACCATTTGGCATACCTGAATGTGGGGGATGAGATTCCCAATGTGCTCGGGCCCCTTGGAAAGCCGACCGATATCCATAAGTTTGGCAAGGTCGTCTGTGTCGGCGGAGGCATCGGGGTCGCACCTCTTTTCCCCATCGCCCAGGCAATGAAACAGAAGGGCAACGAGGTGAAGATTATCATTGGTGCCCGGACCAAAGGCCTGCTCATCATGGAGGAGGCCATGAGACGGATCGCCGATGATCTTATTGTGGTCACGGATGATGGTTCCTATGGTCGAAAGGCCTTGGTTACCGAGCCGTTGAAGGAATTGTGTGAGACTTGGAAACCCGATTGCGTTGTGGTCATAGGGCCTCCAATAATGATGAAGTTCTGTGCTTTGACCACGAAGCCATACAACGTGCATACAATCGTTTCCCTGAACACCATCATGATCGATGGGACCGGTATGTGCGGAGGATGCCGTGTCTCGGTTGGCGGAGAGACCAAGTTCGTGTGCGTCGATGGCCCTGAGTTCGATGGGCATCTGGTTGATTGGGACAATATGCTTAATCGTCTTGGGACCTTCAGGAACCAGGAAGTGGAGAATCATCATCGTTGTCATATCGGGCTGAATATTCCCCAAGGAGAAGCGTAATATGTACAGGGATCCCAAGATATTGGACGAGCAGGCTCGGGAAATAGTCTTGAAGTACAGCAAGAGGGAACCGAGTCCCAAGGAAAAGGCTGCCATCCCCCCTCAGGCCATGCCCAGCCAGAAGCCGGAGCAGCGGATTCGGAATATGGACGAGGTGGCCCTTGGATATAGCGATAACGAGGTCCGTGCGGAGGCCCTGCGTTGTTTGCAATGCAAGAGCAAGCCCTGCATCCAGGGTTGTCCTGTCTCCATCGACATCCCCTCCTTTATCGCTGAGGCCGCGAAAGGGAATTATGAGGCTTCCCTTGGCATCATCGGCCGGAGTTCGTTGCTTCCCTCCATCTGTGGGCGGGTCTGTCCTCAGGAGAGCCAATGCCAGAAGTATTGTACGATGGGCAAGCTTCTCAAGGATGTCGACCAAAGTGTCTCTATAGGAAGGATTGAGCGTTTCGTAGCCGATTGGTGCAGGGAGAATGGCAAGGAGAGCCTTCCTTTTGTTGCTCCTGCCACCGGGAAGAAAATCGCAGTTGTGGGGAGCGGTCCGTCCTCGATCGCCGCTGCAGCCGACTTGCGCAGGGAAGGTCACACTGTGGTGATGTTCGAGGCTTTGCACAAGGCTGGGGGGGTATTGGTGTATGGCATCCCTGAGTTCCGTCTTCCCAAGGCCATCGTGGCCCATGAGATCGATAAGCTCAGGCAGATAGGGGTGGAGATCAATCTGAATTACCTGATAGGAAGGACCCGCACTCTCAAGCAACTGGTTGAAGAGGATGGCTTCGATGCCGTATTCATCGGCAGCGGGGCGGGCCTTCCCAATTTCATGAACATTCCCGGGGAGAATTCCGTCGGGGTGTTCAGTGCCAACGAGTATCTTACCCGTAGTAATCTGATGAAGGCCTATGATACCGTTGATTCGATGACCCCGGTGTTCCCTGCAAAAAGAGTGGCGGTATTCGGAGGTGGCAATGTCGCCATGGATAGCGCCCGTACCGCAAAGCGGCTGGGTGCCGAGGTGGTGGATGTCATCTATCGGAGGACCGAGGTTGAGATGCCGGCCCGTAAGGAGGAGGTGGCTCATGCCAAGGAGGAGGGGATCAACTTCCTTTATCTGCATGCCCCTCTGGAGATCCTTTGTGATGAGAAGCAGAAGGTTACCTCAATCAGGCTTATCGAATGCAGGCTCGGCGAGCCTGATGCAAGCGGGCGGCGCTCTCCCGTTGAGATTCCAGGTTCGGAGAAGGTCTATCCCTATGATGCTGTCATTGTGGCGATTGGAAACACTTCCAATCCGCTTATCAAGGCGACCACACCGGAGATTGAGACTAACAAGAGAGGTAATTTCATTGTCAATGAGGATACTTGTGAGACCAGCATGAAGGGTGTGTTCGCCGGTGGCGATATCGTCCTGGGTGCCGCGACGGTGATCCTGGCCATGGGGCAGGGACGCAAGGCTGCGAAGGCCATCAACGAGTATCTTGCAAAATAGTCCGTTCCGTTTTCAAAAAGAAAACCGTTTTCCCCAAAGGAGACGGTTTTCTTTTTCAAGAGGGCAAAGGTCTTTACAATCTTTTGGATTCTCCGATGTTTCTTCCCTTGCTTGATAGGAAAAACTTTGTCATTGTCCTATACTTCCTAATCTATGGATAAGAAATACTTGGGAGTGATTTATATCATTATCTCGGCCTTGGGGTTCGCCTTCATGGATTTCTTTGTGCGTCTGAGCGGAGACCTTCCCTTTGTGCAAAAGGTTTTTTTTCGTAATATTGTGGCCTTGGTCATCGTTTTCCCGATCTTGATCAAGGAATCACATCCAAAAGTAACAGACAAAAGCTCCTGGGCCCTGATGGTGCTTCGTTCCCTCTGTGGCACCATTGGGATATTCGGCAATTTCTATGCCATCGACCACCTGGTGCTCAGCGATGCTTCCATATTGAACAAGCTCTCGCCTTTCTGCACCCTTCTTTTCAGTTGGTGGTTCCTCAAGGAAAAGATTTCTCCCGTTCGGCTGTTGTTGGTCATTGGGGCCTTCGTGGGAAGTCTGTTCATAATCAAACCGACAGGTTTTGGCAATGCCACATTCCTTCCTTCCCTTGTCGGACTACTTGGAGGAATCGGTGCGGGAGCCGCCTATACCTGTGTGCGTGCTCTTGGCAAGCGCAATGTCAACGGGACCTTGATAGTGTTTGTCTTCTCACTCATCAGCTCGCTTATCTCATTGCCTTTCTTTATTCATTATGGGATTCCCATGAGCAGGGGGCAGCTGGTCTGTCTCCTTTGTGCCGGCCTGGCTGCAACCGTGGGGCAATTCGGTATCACCACGGCTTATCGATATGCCCCCTCGAGGGAAATCTCCATCTACGATTACACGAATGTGGTGTTCACCGCCATCCTGGGATACTTGTTTTTTGCCCAGGTGCCTGATTTCTGGAGCTTCACAGGCTACATGGTCATTTTTGCCATGGCCCTGCTGATGTTCTTTTACACCAAGAGGCATGATGATCAATAAAACCTTGTACGTCCAGAACTCCTTGAGTATGATTACCTCCGTGGATATGCATGCATCACAGGTTATTTGCTCCCTCGCCTCAAAGACGAAACACGCTGCCATATTGGAAGTGATAGACACCTGTACGATTTTTTCCTCACTGCCTGATTTGGAGCGCTTCAAGCGCGCCGTATTCCGTCGTGAGCATATAGAGACCACCGGCATAGGCCACGGGGTGGCAATCGCCCATGGCAAGATCCTTGGTCTCGATGACGTGTATGTGGCTCTGGGGATAAGCAAGGAGGGTATTGCCTACGACAGCATCGATGGCAAGCCGATACACTTGCTGTTTGTCATCGCTTCCAGTCCACGGACCCAGTTGCTTTATCTTAAGAAGCTGAGCAAAATCCTCCAATGTGCCCGCAAGGCTTCTATCCGTGAGGCAGTCGAACACCTGGAGATTGATGATTACTCTTCTTTTTTCAGCAAGATGGTGAATGACGAGTTCCCGTGGCTTTGGAAGAGTACTACAGCACCCACTTCCCTTTGACAACCAGATGGGCGACCTTCCTGTCAAACTTTGAGGAAGGAAGGTCCTGAAGCACTTGATAGCTTCTACAAATCCCTATGGAGACGACCTGGGGGAAACGGGAGAGATACCGGTCATAATACCCCTTGCCTCTGCCAAGCCTATCGCCTTTGGCCGTGAAGGCCACCGCAGGGACGAGGATCACTGATTTGACAGAAGGGTAGACTATCTCCCCTTCTGTCGGCTCCTTGATTCCCAGCTTGCCTTTTCTTACTGCTTCGTGCCAGTTCCTTGGCATTTTCACAAACTCCATGTCCTGCCCGTTCACGCAGAGAGGGAGGGCCAGAGGGAAGACATCAAGCAAGGCACTTATGTCGACCTCGCTTGCAAGCGGTACAAAAGCGAATACCCTGTCAGCATCTCTCAGCAAAGGGCTCGCAAGGAGCAGTTGCACACTCTTCTCATCCTCCTTCGACCAATCGCCTTTGATTGCGAGGATGCTTGTACGAATCAGTGCTTTCTCGTTTACCATAGATATCCTCCAGCCACCGACAGGGAAGCCACCATCACCAGTATAGGGTCTCTCCAGCTAAATCCCAATCCCTTTTTTTTGTGGTCACCATCAAAAAGCCTTGCCTCAAGGCTATCGGAGAAATCCTCACATTTGTCCAGTAATTTTGAGAAGATCCCCACACCTGCGTTTTTGAGATAGGTGAGAGGCCTTCTCTTATTGGCAAATCTCGCATTCTGGGCATCAAGGACACATGAGGTGACATCGAAGATAAGAGGAATCAGGGAAAGTGTCAGCTGGATGCTTGCAGCGATGCGATATCCATTGAGGAAGGGTATTTTATCAAGGAGGGGGCCAAGACATTGCGCCAGGTCATCCATATCGGTGGTGTCGGAGAAGAGGATGCTCATGATGATGAAATCCAGGAATCGGAAGATTGCCGCGAATGTCGCCTGAAGACTGCCTTTCGCATGGTATTCGGTAAGGGCTATCAAAACGCCCATGATGAGAAAAAAGGTAAAGTCCCTCACATACTGGCCGAAAGGCAGGTGAAGAAGCATCGCCGTGACAAGAAGAAGCGAAAGCAAGCCAAGCGAGAAGGAAAAGGAAGCATGCATCAAGGGAAAGCACAAGGCAATGAGGAATAGAAGTTTTGAAAGGGGGTTTGCCTTGTTGAGAAAGGAAGAGCGGGAACGGAAATGAAAGATTACTGGTGTAGCCATGAGAGCTCCTCAAGGGAACACGAGCGGGGGATGTAGATGCCATGATTGCGATAGACCTCCAGCATGTCCTTGCTGTCTCCACTGGCTAGGAGCCTGCCTTTTTCAAGAAGCATCGCTTTCTCACAGTGGGCCAGTATCTTCTCCGCCTCATGACTTACCAGCAGGATGGTCGCGCCTTGTCCTTTCAGTTCCAGCAGGCTTTGGATCACTTGCCTGATTGAATAATAATCCAGATTGGCGAAGGGCTCATCCAGGATGAGCACCGAAGGATGCATCACCAGCACCCCTGCGATGGCCAGCCTCCGCTGTTCCCCTCCGCTTAGGGTATGGGGTCGGTGCTCCAGCAAGGGAAGCAGGTCCAGCAGGGTGGATATCTCCTTGAGCCGTTTCTCTTGCTCCCTCTTGGGGATATCCAGATTCTCCAATCCGAAAAGGATATCCTTGGACACCGTCTGCCCCACGATCTGGGTGTCCGCATCCTGAAAGACCAGGCCGATGCTTCTCAGTCTTTCCTTGGGCTTCTTGCTGAGGTCTTTTCCTTCGACAAGTATCTCACCGCTCTTGCATTGCAAGAGGCCTTTGAGGATTTTCATGAGAATGCTCTTGCCCGCTCCGTTTGAACCGGCAAGCAATGTCATCTCTCCCTTTTTTAGGGAGAAGGAGACATCCTCCAGAAGGTTTTTATTGGAATCGAAACCGAAACTGAGATTTTTGACCTGAAGTACCGTTTGCATGACAGGGTGACTGTAGCAAGAAATTCCTGGAGAAGCAAGAAAACCCATGAATTGTAAACCTTGCAGTGGAAGGTCACGTCTTTCCTACCCTGATCCAATGAAGTTAAAAATGGATATCCATATTCTCTAAACCGATAAACATATGTTTTTGCATGGGGATTTTTACTTCAATTCCTTGGGGTGCTTCATTTTTCCATAGGGGAAAAATGTACAACCTGCAGGGTGGAATATTGAGCCAAAAGAAGGAGAATTGTTCGTTTACAAGGGGGAGAAACGGAACATATCATATATTTGCACATTGAGAAATGAAGGGGAAAAGTTATGGATCAGTACAAGATGAGTCATGCAATCAAGCAGATAAAACGATGCAAATACCTCTATTTGATCATGTTCCTGCCTGTTGTTTATTTCCTTGTATTCCACTATGCCCCGATGTATGGCATCATTGTGGCGTTCAAGAACTATAATATTGTCAAAGGCATTTTCAAAAGTCCCTGGGTGGGTCTCAAGTATTTCAGGAAATTCATCGGGGAGCCTTATTTCTGGCAGGTTGTCCGTAACACCTTCCTGATGAGTTTCTACAATATCCTTTGGGGTTTTCCTGTCCCTATATTCCTTGCCGTGATGCTCAATGAGCTCCATAACGGAAAATTCAAGAAGATCATCCAGTCGGTCACCTATTTGCCGCACTTTATCTCCACGGTGGTTCTTTGCGGTATGCTGGTCAACCTTCTTTCCTCCGATGGGTTACTTAATCAGGTGATTAAGTCTTTGGGGGGGGAGACCAAGCAGTTCCTCATGTATCCTCAGTATTTCAGGACCATCTATGTGGCTTCGGGGATATGGCAAAGCGCAGGATGGACCTCCATCATCTACCTGGCTGCCTTGACCGGCATCGATCAGGAGGTATTGGATGCGGCCACCATCGATGGCGCCAACCGGTTCCAAAGGATACTCCATGTCACCATCCCCGCCATCACCCCTGTGATTTCCACCATGCTGATCATGAACCTTGGGAAGATGATGAACCTGGGGTATGAGAAGGTCCTGCTGCTCTACAACGGTTCGACCTATGAGACGGCGGACATCATCTCCACGTATGTGTATCGCCGAGGAATATTGGGCAACAGCTTCAGCTATGCGACCGCAGTAGGCTTGTTCCAGTCGGTCATTGGGGTTGTCTTGCTGGTTATTGCAAATAAAGTGTCCCGCAGATTAAGCGACACAAGCCTGTGGTAGGAGCCTTCATATGCTAAAGACAAGAAATGGTGACAGATTATTTGCTGTCTGCAGTTATCCTTTTTTCATCCTTATCGGCTTTATCACGCTCTATCCCCTGTGGTATATACTGGTGGTATCACTGAGCAGCGCCCAGTATATCAACATGGGGAAAGTCTCCTTCATTCCTCGTGGGTTCAATTTTGATGCCTATAAGATTGTCTTTGCCAATGACAATATTTGGCGTTCCTATGCCAATACGGTTCTTTATACCTCTCTCGGTACGTTGATTAATGTGGTGATGACCATCCTTTGTGCCTATCCGCTCAGCAGGAAAGACTTCTATGGACGGAGGTTCTTCACTGTATTTGTGACTCTCACAATGTTCATCTCCGGGGGCATGATTCCCTTGTATCTGGTCATCATGAAACTTCATCTGATCAATACCATGTGGGCGATTGTCCTGCCTCCCGCCATCAGCACCTACAACATGATTGTGATGCGGACCTCGTTTGAGGCCATTCCCATGTCCTTGGTTGAGTCGGCTTACCTTGACGGGGCGAACGATGCCCAGATCCTTACCCGGATAATTGTTCCTCTTTCCAAGCCCATTATCGCCACTATGACATTGTTCTATGCCGTTGCGCATTGGAACAGCTTTTTCCCTGCCATGCTCTATCTTAACGAACAATCGAAATATCCAGTGCAGGTGCTGATGAGGGATATTGTCATCGCTGGCGATGTGACCAGTGACAGTGGAGACCTTGCCTCCAATGTCAACATCCTTGCAACAAATTACAAGTATGCGGTGATTATCATCTCTGTCGTTCCTATCCTTGCTGTCTATCCTTTGCTGCAAAAACATTTCACCAAGGGTGTCATGGTTGGAGCGGTGAAGGGTTGATGATATTATTTTGGAGGTTGCTATGAAAAGAAAGAAGATTCTTTTAGTGTCTCTTCTGGTGCTGCTCATGATTTCTGGCGTATTGTTCGCCCAAGGAAACAAGGAGATTGGCAAGCAGGAACCTGTTGCCGCTGAATCTTTCAGCGGGAAACTGGTCGATAAGCCGACCACGGTCCGGGTGCTGATGACGGACTCCCCCACTCAGCCTCTCAAGAACTATGCCCCTGCCCAGCAGGAGATTTTTGAGAAAACCGGAGTGAAGCTGGATTATGAGATCGTCCCGTCCTCCAGCTACGATGACAAGAAGAACATCCTGCTTGCCACCAACAACTGGCCTGACATCGCCTATGTGAAGGTCGAGGATGTGGCGACATACGCCCCCACGGGTATCTTCCAGCCGTTGATGCAGTATGTGAATCCTCAGACCATGCCCAATTTCTTCAAGTTCTGGCAGCAATATCCCGAGATGAAGAAATATCTGCTGGAAGGCGAGCTGTATGTGTTCCCTGTTGTCCAGCGCGAGGAAAGCGCCAATGGGTATGGACCGGTCATCAGGACTGACTTGTTGAAGAAAAACAATCTTCCGATCCCCCAGACCTTCGACCAGTTGCTGGATGTCCTCGCCCAGCTGAAGAGAATCTACCCCGATTCCATTCCCTGGACGGGAAGGAAAGGGACCAAGCAACTCTTGAAGACCGCCAGCTATATGCTCGGCTCCGGATATGAGCAGGTCGGCATCTATTATGACTTTGATAAGGGTAAGTACCTCTTCGGACCGGCAAGCCAGGAATTCAAGGCCGTGCTCTCGTATCTGAACAAGGCCTACACCATGGGAGTGCTGGATCCTGATTTCGCAACCACCACCAGCGAGCAGATGGAATCCAAGCTCTCGACGGGACGTTCATTTTTCTTTCTGGACAACAGTGGGTTCGGGGTCAACTATACCAAAGGCCTTCATAAGGTCCCTGGTAATGAGGATGCGGTGCTTCAGATTATCCCTATCCCTGAGAACAGTTTTGGACAGAGAAGGGCGATTAGTTATCCCAAGGAGCTTCCTGGCCGTTTCTATGCGGTGAATGCCGGTAGCAAGAATATCGATACGATTATCAAGCTCATCGACTGGTTGTATGGCAAGAAAGGTTCCGACATCTCCAATTATGGCAAGGAAGGCTATAGTTTCGAGTATGATGCCAAGGGAAATGCACAGTTCAAGATGGATTATGTGCAGAAATTCAAGGATGCGACCCCTTCGTCCTACTATGCAATTTACTCTGACCTTGGTATCACGAAATTGAATTTCAGCTTCTATGCCTGTAATACCAAAACATGGTTCGAGATTGAGAAGATGTTAGGCAATTGGGATGAAGTCTCCGAAGAGTATTGGAATATAATCGATAGTGACAAGGCCTATCATTCCCCTGTGATCAATCCTCCTCTCTCCGTTGAGCAAAGCGAGCGTACTGCTGATATACTGATGGAGCTGAATACCATGCTCGAGCAGGAATACAATAAGTACATCATGGGATTGGAACCGATTGGGAATTGGGATAAGGTCATTGAGCGCTGTGAGAAACTTGGTGTTCGTGAACTTGAGAAGATTTACAACGATGCGAACGACGCGCTTAAGTAATCGACGGACAGGCAGGGGAGGATTACTCCCTTGCCTTAGGTGAGGAGATGTATGAAACAACCCAAGCATTATGCCTCAAGTATGTTCTTCTTCCGCCTCCTCGGTTATTTCTTTTTGTTTTTTGCCTTTTGTGGCATCGTGCTGACTGTTTTCTATCTTGTATCTCGCAAGGACATCCATGCCCAGTATCTTGACAGGATTGACAACAACTTCTCCTCCGTTTCCCAAAGTGTCGACGACCAGTTGCTTACAATCCAGAATTTGGGTGCGAATTTCTTCCTTGACGGGGATGTCATCATGTATTTCAAGAGCGAGGGCACCAAACGTCCTGAGGAGAAAAGCGAGCAATGGCGCATCCATCGTCTGATTCAGCAAAACGAGACGCTGCTGACTTCCACCGTCAGGGATATCTTTGCTTTCATACCCTCTGACATCTTTGTACTGACCAGTGCGGGGCATTACGACACTCCTTATTTTTTCAGCACGATTGACTGCTACGACGATTATGATACCGCATATTGGTTGCAGAACTTCAATCATGGAGGCCTGCGCCTTATTCTTCCTGAGACAAGGCTTGTCACCAGAGGAGGAGCTGTCGAGGTGATCCCTGTGGTGTCGACAGCCCGGCTTGACTCGAGGATAGCGGTGCATGTAAGTAACATCAAGGTGAGCAGCATAGAGAAACTGCTGATTGACAATTCACTTTCAGGACGGACTGCCTTTGCCTTCGTCCGTGATGACGGCAAGCTTGTCTACAGTTCCGATAGCTCCCTTTTTAGTCCTGGGCATCTTGATGCCCTCCAGAAGCTGGAAAGCAAAACCCCCTATGGCGAGTATTTTCTTTTTAAGGAAGTCTCGGAATCCTCAGGTTGGACTTATCTGGCCCTGGTCAATAAAAAAGATATCAGCGGAGCTCTCAATGGCAGTGTTCCTATTGTCATCGCGCTGGGTCTGCTCCTGGTTTTGGGCGGCATCGGCCTTGCCCTGCTTTTTAGTTTCCAGATCTATCTTCCGATCA
>Ga0172381_10007716_pt1 | contig 10616 bp, 10 predicted proteins | sample Leawel6488metaG_FD_119754 | JGI IMG/M metagenome (GOLD analysis project Ga0172381, IMG submission 119754) | Leachate microbial communities from a municipal landfill in Southern Ontario, Canada - Leachate well 64-88 metaG | ecosystem: Engineered > Solid waste > Landfill > Unclassified | place... | reverse complement strand
GGCAGCATGTACAGGATATCGACGGGTAATCCCGTGCGGCCGGCAAGCATGTATTCGATTCCCTGTACCCCGGCAACATTTGCAATTTCGTGGGGGTCGGCGATCACGGTTGTCGTCCCGTGGGAAGCAACGAGCCGGGCGTATTCCTGCGGGACGAGCAGAGAACTTTCAATGTGGACGTGGGCATCGATCAGGCCCGGGACAAGGTATGCCCCGTGGAGATCCCGCTCGCGGAGGCCCCGGTACGATTTGCCAATCCCGATGATGATGCCGGATTTTATCGCGAGATCGCCCTGTTCCCAGGTACAGGAAAATGCGTCGAAAATCTCTGCGTTCCGGTACACCACATCCGCCGGCTCCGTACCACGTGCCGCCGGGATCAGGTCTGCATATAACCGGGTCATAATCCCACCGTAATGTCACGGATGACCGCCGTCTCGCGCTGCCCGTCCCGGGTCAGGTATACATAAATTTTGTACCTGCCCGGGTCGAGCCGAAGCGGGATCGTGACCGTGGTCTCAGTACCGGCAAGCGTGACCGTTGTTCCGGCAGTCAGTAGTTCGTGCTGCTCGAAGTCAGTTAATGAATAGACCCGCACCTGGACACCGGTATCGACCGGGTCGCCCGCGTCCCTGATGGGTATGGTCAGGTTGCCGGCTCCGTACGAGACGTCTCCGACAGAGAGCATAGTACAGCCGGCAGCCGCGAGAAGCAGGAGCAGGAAAACGCCCAAAAGCAGGCACGAACGTCCGGTCATATCTCTGTTGTCAGACTGTATCCATAAAAACCTATACCCTTGGATAAAAAACAGGAATTGTCGTGATCCGGCCTCAGGGAAATCTTCATAAGATCCCTGATCACTTCCCAAAAAGAACCAGAGTCTCCGGCACAGGTGCCTGAAGGGGGCCAGAGAATTTTTTTTAGTTTCTCGTACTCACTCTGTAAAAGTAACCGCGCCCTCAGGTATTTTTCGTGGGGTCTTTGGAAATTTCGCCGGGTTTGTGCATCCCGGATTTTCATGGATACGGCAGAACACAATTTTCCTCTGCATTAAGCATTCACCAGATGCCCCCCGACAGGACGCCCGGTAATGATTAAATACCTAAAACACGCCGAGATTATTTAAATTAAATAAAAATTAAATTTCTATCCGTCGATTCCAGAAAGCAAACCTATTAAAGGAACACTCCATAGAATTCAATAAGGTGATATCATTACAACCATCGCATTCTCCCACCATAAAGGCGGAACCGGTAAAACCACATCATGCCTGAATATCGCCGGGTTCTGTATTCTGGCGGGAAAAAAAGTGCTGGTGGTTGACTGCGATCCCCAGGCCAATGCAACAGCCGGTCTTGGTGTCAGCCCGGAATCAACCCAGAAAAATATGTATGATGTCTTCATGAGCCGGGTGGACGGTTTTCCCCAGGTTAAAATTACCGACATCATCATGTCAACGGAATCCGGGATCGATCTTGCCCCGGCAAGCCTGGACCTTGTCGGAGCTGAGCCATACCTGTATGGGATTGCCTCCCGGGCGGAAGTGTTGCGGGATGCACTGGTACCCCTCCGGGAAAAATACGATTTTATCCTTATCGACACGCCCCCAAGCATGGGTCAGTTCGTAATTAACGGACTCTTTGCAGCAGATCATATCATTGTCACGCTTGATTCCGGGTCATTTGCCCTCAACGGCGTGGGACCGCTTTTTACTATTTTTGAGGATATGAAACAGGACCTGGGAAAAACGCTCCACGTCGATATGGCCATTATTTCACGCTGGGGTGAAGGCGGGGAGATGGAATGCAGGGTACCGGACGACAGTAAAAAGAGCGATCTGGTCAGCTGGTTTAGGGCGCTTCTTACCCCTCAGCATGTCCCGACAGAGGAAGAAAGGACGGCAGGAAAAGAACGCGCAAAGGAACATGAACGCCTGGCTGGAATGCTTGCCGAGATCGGTAAAAAGTTTCCGGAAGTACATACCGTACCTTACTCTCCCGAAGTCTACGAAGCCCAGAAAAAGGGTATGCCGATCTCGCACGTCTCCCCTGCTAGCAGCGCAGGTGGCGTATACAGGGCAATTGCTGATGAGGTTATGAAATGGAAGTAAAGAAAATCAAAAATGTGCATGAGAGTGCAAGTGCCTCTGCCGGGATTTCTCGTATGGCTGAACATCTGAAACCTTCAACCTGCATATCCAGAATGGGGTGAGACATGGCTGCAACGATCGAAGTCGTGGAGTTTGAACTGGGCGGGGAGCGGTATGCACTGGATATTAATCTCGTCCGTGAGATCGTGGAAATGATACCAATCACTCCCATTCCCCGGGCACCGCCGTTTATCTCCGGGGTCATCAATCTCCGGGGAGAGATTACCAACATTATGAACCTCAATACGCTTCTGGGACTTCCTGATAAGGAGATACGGGACAACCAGAAAATTATTGTCCTTGTTCCCGAGGCGGCAAACGGGAACAATGTCGGAATTATTGTCGATGATGTCTCCAGTGTCCGCCAGGTGCCCGAGTCGGATATTGAGAACATTGGCGCCGGGATCTCTTCGGAGTTTTCCCGGTTTGTCAAGGGGATTATCAAGGTTTCTGGTGACGATACAGAGGATACGAGAAAAGATCTCGTCATCTGGCTTGATATGGAAAAGGTGCTTGCAGATCTGGCTGACCGGTCAAAAGGCGGCCCGGCCACGGGCATCATGCACGAGGCGGAGTGAACATTTTAAGAGATTGCTTAAGAGAGGGATACGTATGACGGAACAACGACCGGGACGAAAGGCATTATTTATCGGAGCTCCTGCTTCAGCAGGACGGAATTCTCCTGATGAGATCGCGCAGCACGTACGGCAGCTGAACGAGGATCTTGCCCTTGCGCTTAAAGGCGCCGCTGCAAAAAAAGAAGTCAAGCCCCTTGATGCATCACATTTCGGAAGCGAATATGCGACGCTGGTAGACGCCGTCAATGCCGCTCTTTTGCAGATGGAAACCGCAGCGTCGGGTATCCCGGCACCTGCGGGAGAGTCTGCATCAGGTGTTGAGGAGTACGTGAAGAAAATTGACGTACTCGAACGGCGGCTTGAGTTCATGGAGAAGAACAACCCGGTGCCCATGCTTATTGCTACGCCTTCATTTGATATTGTTGAAGCCAATGCCGCATACCTCACGATGAGCGGGATTCCCGAAAGCGAGATCATCAGGACAAATATTCATAATTTTGCCATCACCGGGCGTTCCGGGGAAGGAGCAAAGGTCGCACTCGAAAAGAAACGGCGCGCTGTCGGAGAACTTACCATTACGTTCCCTTCGGGGGTGCATACCCTTGAGCAGTACTGCATCCCGGTGCTTGACAGCGCAGAAACGGTCACGTCTCTTGTCCTCCTCTACGATGATCTTACCGCAAAACACAAAAATAATGAAGAAATTGAAAGGCTCAAGGCAAGATCGGAGACGATCGTCCAGCAGAACCCGATGCCGATCGTACTTGTCGATACCGGTTTTAAAATCCGGGTAGTAAACAATGCGTATGTCACGCTCAGCGGAATCGAAAAAAGGCAGCTGCTCACTATGTCGCTGCGGGATTTCAAGATCCTCGAACAGACGGGGACGGGATTAAAGCAGGCCCTGGAGACCGGGACACGCTCCACCGGAGAAGTTGTCGTGGAATTCCCCGGGGGAATCCGCCGGCTCCGGCAGTACGGCATTCCCATACCCGGTCATCAGGGCACCATTGAGAGTATCCTTGTGATATACAACGATATCACCAAAGAGAAAAAAGAGATGGACGAGGTCGTTGCCGCCCGGCGTATGTCCGAGACGATAGTCCGGGAGAACCCGATGCCGATCCTGATGACGGATCGCTCCTTTACAATTATCACGGCAAATACGGCCTATACACAGATGAGCGGATATGCACAGGACAAGATTGTGGGTTTGAGCCTGCGCGAAGTCAAAATCCTTGAACAGAAAGGCGAGGGGGCCAAGGTGGCGATCCAGACCAAGCGCCGGGCGTTCGGCGAGGTTACCGTGGAGCTCCCGAGCGGCACCCATATTCTCGAACAGTACGTGATGCCGTTACTTGATAACAAAAACGAGATCGACCACATTCTTCTGGTGTATAATGATGTAACCGAAGAGCGCACCAGCCAGCAGAACCTCGCAAAGAAGATGGAAGAGGCAGCATCTCTCAAAAAGCGTTCCGATACGATCGTTATGCAGAACCCGATGCCGATTATGCTTATGGATCATGCTTTCAAGATCATCATGGCAAATGCGGCATATATGTCCCTTACCGGCCTTTCAAAAGACAAACTGATTGGCATGAACGCAAGGGAATTCAGGATCATTTCACAGACGGGTGAAGGCCTCAAAAAAGTGCTCACCGAAAAGAAGCGGAGTTTCGGGGAGATCACGATAGAATTCCCGACCGGAGTTCGTATTCTTGACCAGTACGGCATCCCCATGCTGGATGCGCAGCAAAACATCTCCACGATCCTGTGTGTCTATGTTGATATTACCGCCCGGCGCGAACAGGAAAAGAAAATCCAGGCAATGATGGATGAGGCAAAGGCCGGCGCGGAGTTGTTATCTGCAAGTGCGGCAGAACTCCAGACCGGCCTTACAAAGATTGCCGGCGGGGATCTCACCTACCAGCTCAGCATCGATGATGCAGATCCTCTTGTGCGGCTCAAGACAGATTATAACACATCTGTTGTAGCAATCCATACCGTTATTGTCGAACTTATGCAGGCCATCCGGAAACTGGATGAAACCATTCAGGACACGATCAAAAGTTCGGATGAGATCGCAAAAGCGACCGAACAGGTGGCAATCTCCTCCCAGAAAGCAACGGATAATGCAAAAACACAGCTTACCGGTGTTGAAAAAATATCGGGAGTCATATCCGACATTTCAGCTTCCATCGAAGAGATCGCAAGCACATCCCAGGATGTCATGACCCATGCGGAGAAGGCTGCACAGGAGGGTGTTCGCGCCGCCGGTATCGGGAAAACGGCAACTGACAAGATGCAGGCCGTTGAGAAGATATCCCAGCGGAGCGTCAATGATATCACCGCCTTAAACGAGCAGATGCACCAGATCTCAAAGATCGTCAACCTGATCACCGATATTGCAAACCAGACCAACCTGCTCGCATTAAACGCTGCGATCGAAGCGGCCCGGGCTGGGGAGCACGGGCGCGGGTTTGCCGTTGTTGCAGGAGAAGTAAAGAACCTTGCCGGGGAATCAAAGAAGGCCAGCAGCCAGATCGAGACCCTCATTAAATCTATCCAGGCAAAGAGTGAGGCCACTGCCTCATCCATCCAGAACTCGTTTGACGAGATCAAGGCTGGTATTGAGAGCGTGAACATGACAGTTGAGGCCCTCAACGAGATTACATCGGAAGCAAACGTGGTATCCAGAGGGGTCAATGAGATCACAAAGGCAACCGAAAGCCAGGCACAGGCCACTTCAGGCCTGATGTCAGGCATCGAATCGGTAAAGACCTCTACCCAGGACAATCAGGAGCGCATGGAAGACATGGCTGCGCTTGCCGAGGAGACCAGTGCCTCGACCGAAGAGATCGCAAGCGCCTCTGCGGAACTCTCATCGATGGCAGAGCGCTGCCGGGTGATGATGGAGGAGTTCCATACCTGACAGGGGTTTAGCGGTGTGCCAATGTAAAAGGAGAGTGTGAGAAAATCCTTTTTATCGTTTATTTTGCCGCTATCCCGAATATATGGAGTACTCAATGATAACAACAAAAGATGACGGTTTTTCCGCTCTGAAGCGGTATATCGAGCAGACTCTCAAAATCCAGTGTTCCAATTACAAGGAGGATTATATCAAGCGGCGCCTGCTCTCCCGCATGCGTTCAACGGGCACTACAACGTACGAAGAATACCTGAGGTACCTCCATGAACACACGCCGGAACTCGAGCCATTAAGGAATGCACTCACGATCAACGTGACCGAATTTTTCCGGGATACAGATGTGTACGATCTCGTCAAAAAGGAGGTACTTCCCGCACTGTTTCACGGCAGAAAGACGATCCGCATCTGGTGTGCCGGTTGTTCGACGGGTGAAGAACCGTACTCCCTAGCAATGATCCTCCACGATATTATGATCGCCAACAAAACACTTTCAGGTCAGATCTTTGCAACCGATATCGATGAAGTCGTGCTGAAAAAAGCAAAAGAGGGGATCTACCCGGAAAAATCAATGGCGAAACTTTCCGAGACACAGATTCACCGGCACTTTACCAAGCTGCCTGACGGGAATTACCAGGTAAAACCCCATCTCCAGGAACTGATCCGGTTCCGTCCCCACGACCTCATGAGCGGTCAGCCGGTCTCCCGGTTCCTCGATATGATCAGCTGCCGGAATGTGACTATTTACTTTACTGAAAAACAGAAAGACGAGCTTGCACGGATGTTTCATGCGGCGCTCGTGCCTGGCGGGTACTATGTGATGGGTAAAACCGAATATCTCGGCCGCGAGGTAGACGGGCTTTTTACCCCGGTCAATTCCATCCAGAAAATCTATACTAAAAAAGACTAACCAACAATTTTTACGGTATCAGTGCTGCGGGCGGTCGTCCGGTTCATTGTTGGTATTTTTCCCTATGTTTTTTGTCAGTTCGGACTGGATGGCTTTACGAGACGTCTGGATTTTAATCTGGTTATAGACCGTGACAAAGTTGACACCAACAACCACAATTACAAGCGTCATACTTACCCAGAGCATCGTGCCGTTTACCGTTAAAAATGCCGCCCACAGGAGGACAACAAAGGAGATCAGGTAAAAAATTACCCACGTCCGCAGGCTGGGAATTTCCATATCCATCCATATGTTCCATGGCGATACTAAAGTATTCCTTTTCTTTCGCGTATTCTATGAGAAATATAGAATTGTTATTAAAAAGCTGCCTGATATGACCTTCTTTTACAGGATAGTATGCTCTCTTTCGCGCTACGTTGTCCCCCGGGTGAATTGTGCACAGTACGAGGAGTTAGGAAATGCAGGTAATACATCGTCATCGCGAATGGGGTTGCCACACACAGGTGGGCATAAATCCCCCGAGAGCACCGGATATAGTTTGAAGATTTTAACAGGGCAAAAATACTATTAGCCACGATACTTCATCCCCCGCCTGCCGTTCGTTCAGGTGCATTATCAGCGGGTCTGTATCTCAAAACATTACGGTTTTTATACGCGACACTCCAGTAGTACGTGTGGACAAAGGGGATCTCTACACGTTTATTGGCGGTTTTGCGGTTATCCTGGTAATTGCCGTGATCGCAAACCCCGGCGCAATTTCAAACTTCCCCTCGCTGCCGTTTATCGGGAATACCCCTGTCACGCAGGTGACCGAAATACCCTCCCCGCAGGAAACGGTTGTGAGAGCACCGGCCCCAACGCAGATTCCTGAAACGAACCTGACTCCCCGGCTCCCTGATCCACCGTACCGGATTTTTTATACGAGCAACCCGTTTACGTACCCTGTCGTCCACCTCCCCGCGCATATGGAGACCTTTGGAGCTTCGGATATTCCCCTGCGCGAGGGAACCAGTGTTCCCTTTGCCTATGTCGAGGAAACGCGGGGCGGTCTTACCCAGGCATTTTCTGTGCCCTATGAGGTCTGGGTGTTGAATATTAGCGTCACCGCGGACCATCAGCCACAGTATGCGATGTTTCGCATGGTACTCTGCGATGCAAAAGGGAATGTCCTGGATGGTGCTGAAATCCAGTATCCCGGTACCATGTATAGGGTCGTCCGGGCTACAGGTACGGGGATGTATATGATCATCAGCACAGATTCTGTCGATTCGTTCCGGATCGGTCTGGAGACACCCTCACGGATCTATGAAAAAGACCGTCCCGGTACCTGACCCCGTAAACGATTTCATACCTGGAGCCGGATGCATAAGCCGCGAGTGTACACCGCAACAGCAGGATTTTTTTCACTCGATCTTTTCTACAATCACCCGGACGCGGTCGCCGGCCTTGAACAGATGCCCCTTGGGGATGTCGATGTTGAACCAGAGGACACCGGGATTGTCCTGCGTCGGGTCCTGGGACATCAGGCAGTCCTTTTTCTCGTTGATGTCAGCGACAAAGTCAAGGGATGATTCAAACTCTAATTTTGGCATAATAAAAGAAGGAGGTGATGATTAAAAAATTTACAGGGCACGGGGCGTGACCATCCACGTCGTGCTGTTCGAATAGCTCCACCTTTTAATAGACAACTCCTTGCACATGTCGGCAAGGATCGCCATGTTGGTTCCCACTTCCTTAGGAGATAACCCGAGATCCTTTGCTATGTATTTTGACTTGAAGTAGTGTTTTCCTTTGGTTATCCCTGAGTTAAGGTAGGAAACAATTTTGTGCTGGGTTTCGTTGTACTTTTCACGTATCTTCTTACCTGTTGACATATTTCGCCTCAGCATTAGGAATGCATATAGAACAACTCCTATATATATATAGCGGACGGCACTGGTTAAATTCATGCTTTTTTTGACAACTGTGACCAGATTCAAACCAGAAACTATTTAATTCGGCTGGATTTTGAGCGGATTTCTATCCGGTCGAGATTGTTACAATTTTCCCGATTCCGGGAAACGGATCGCATTTACGCGGGAAAAAATGATGAGGGGGGTTTATTGTTGTACCGGGGCTTCGCCGATCTTCTTGATCAAGGCTTCCAGCACCACTTCCCGCATACCCTCTACAAACTTGATACTGCCAACTACAAGGTGTCCGCCACCGGAAATGCCGCCACCGGGGAGCTCGTTGTGGAGGTCACGGACCATACGGGGGATGTTCATGTGCACGCCCCGGGAGCGCAGCACGGCAAAGTCCGGGCCAAAACCGATCGTGACGACCGGTTTTCCATCGTTCTGTTTACAGAGCAGATCGTGCACCTCTCCGGAGGTCTTACCGGGTGGCGGGAAGGTGAACTTGTGGGCATGGATCTCCACATCGATCAGGAAGAGGTGGGCAGCGTTTGGCAGTACGCGGGCGACGACATGCGGCATGCAGGCACTCATCTGGTCCTCGATCATCTTATTCGCACCTTCGACAAGAAGGCCGACCAGTTTTGTGTGACGCTCACTGTTCCCGAGAAGGTTCAGCACGTCCTTGACGATCTCCCGGCCGTCGTTGAACCGGAGCCAGAACTGTTCGTAATCGAGTGCGAGTGCGATGTCCTTGCAGGCCTGCTCGGAGTACTGGTCGCGCACAAGCGCGAGATACAGTGCCCGTTCAGGGGCCTCGCTCCGGTCGCCGACACCGGCAATCGCCGGGAGGTGTTTTATGAGGGGCTCGACCTTGGGGTTGATGAGCCGGGCGACTTCGGTGCCGAGCATCCCGGCCGTTACTCCGAAGTCCCCGCCCACGTGGTACGGGTTGACGTGCCCGACCAGGTACTTGTCGATGGTTGCATCCGGGTGGTGGTGGTCGATGACGACAAAGGGAATGTCGTAGACGCTTGCGATCTTATACGATGCTTCGTCTTCCTCGGTGGAACCGTTATCGGTGAGGATCACGAGCGGCATCTTCTGGCCGAACCGGGCGTGGTCTTTGAGGGCGAAGTCCAGGTCTCTTGTGATATCCTCGATCTCGTAGAACGGGGCCTTCGAGGGGGCACGCTTGAAGAGATAGTAGTCCGCGTCAAAGTCCCCGCCCGACTCCCGTATGAGCGCGACGACTGCCTGCTCGATGGCGACCGCCGAGCAGATACCATCGGCATCGGCGTGGTGCCGGAGGATGATTGGCTGCGCGGTAAAGACGGCTTTCCTGATGATCTTTGCAACCTTGCGCATCTCGGGCATGAGGCTGTCGAGCACGTCGCTTTTTACCAGCGGCTGAATAATCTCGGGCTCGGCACGTGCGTCGAGCGCGGTATCGATCCGCACCCGGACGGTTGCTTCTTCATCCCCGGCGAGAGCGGCAACTGCATCGGCCTCTATCTGGAGCTGGTTGTTGCGCATCATGACCTCGCCGATGACCTTGACTATCATGTTGAGCTCGACTTCGGGGAATGCCCGGACACCTGCTTCCACGAATGCGGCGACGTTCTGGGTACCGGATTCATCGACAATGGTAAAAATGGTGGGGCCGCTTGTCTGCTTGATCTGGGCGACTTCGCCTTCGATGGCCACGGTCTTTCCCTGCTTTGTTGCAAGGTCGGCGATCCTGACCGTTGTGGATGTTCGCTCGACCTGCTGGACCTGGTAGATCTGGATCAACAGCTCCTCAAGATCGATGTTCCCGTTGGGCCGGATCTGCCGGACCCGGACAAGGACGCTGTCTTTTTCCTTGTGTTCGGCTTTCATGCTTGTCTTGTGCACAAGTCCCTTGATCCGGTCGTTGAGCTGGACAAACATCCCGAACGTTGCAAAACCCTGGACCTTTCCCAGGTAAATATTTCCTTCCTGGACATCGGACAGGTCGCATCCTGCGGCCAGCCGGTAGACAATCGTATCAGTATCTGTTTCCATCTTCTCTCTCCACACGCAAGCGAAACGAAACGATATGGTTTGCGGCTTATTTTCTCTATCTGGTATCGTTCAACGTCAAGCACGCGGCAATGCTGCGTGTACCATGAAT
>Ga0172381_10007714_pt1 | contig 10617 bp, 7 predicted proteins | sample Leawel6488metaG_FD_119754 | JGI IMG/M metagenome (GOLD analysis project Ga0172381, IMG submission 119754) | Leachate microbial communities from a municipal landfill in Southern Ontario, Canada - Leachate well 64-88 metaG | ecosystem: Engineered > Solid waste > Landfill > Unclassified | place... | reverse complement strand
GGGCCTGGAATTGGGCCTGGAATTGGGCCTGGAATTGGGCCTGGAATTGGGCCTGGAATTGGGCCTGGAATTGGGCCTGGAGTTGGGCCTGGAGTTGGGCCTGGCGTTGGCGCACCTCCCTCAGATGGATTCGCCGCTGCAACCACTGGTGCTGCTGGAGTAGTAGCACTGTTCACAAGCTTCAAGTCAACTCCCTTAGAGAAAACCGTTCCTTTTGGAATACTACAAGTAATTTTATATGTACCTGGTTCACTTATTTTTTTATCAGAAACTTTATAATCGGCAGTTTGTCCAACTTTAACAATTCCACTCATAACATCTGCTCCAAAATTAACCTCTTCCCCATCTTTATCTATCGTCACTTCCAAATAAGAAATACTCCCTTGGGTTGAATCAAAATCTTCAGTAAATCTCAATCCCTTACTAAATTGTCCATCTTTAGCAGTATAAGATTTTCCATCAGCAAGAAGCTGAAGGATTGCATCATTCTTAAACCCAAGACGCTCCGATAACTCTTTGTCACTACCCTTTACCTTTTTTTCAATATCCTCCATCAACGGCTGAAGATCTTTAGGAACATAGCTTTTTACAGCAAGCCATGTCTCTTCAAATCCCGGGATCATTCTAATACTCGCCACTATCGCAATCAAAAAACCAAAAAATCCAGCCGGCTCTTTTCTAATCACTTTCCCTAAAATTTCTTCCCCTTCACCGGACATCCCCACCAAAATTCCTATCAATGAATCTTTTTTTAAGGCTTCTAATGCCGACTTCTGATTAACATCCAAAGCGCTTGTTTCCTCTGTTTTCTTTACTTGTTCATAAGCAGCAGTAAACTCAGTAGAAGGCGTAAACGTTATATTTTCCACACTAAAACGCCCACCAACAATTTTTAAATCATAATCAATTTTATATTCCGCCTTAGTAGCCCAATCAGGTATTAAAGCCATTTTAGCTGGCTCATAAACCTTATCAAACTCAGCCTTCAAGGCTTGCATATAATAAATAGCAGCAACTTTCGCAACAAACGCAATAAAATTAGGCGCTTTATCAACATTCTCAAAAATATCCCCTACTGAGCCCTTCCATTGTTCTACAATTTTTTGATTATCAGGAATTAATAAAATAGGCTTAATTTTATTCTCCAAACCAGCCGTTCCACTTTTAACGAAATCAAAATCTTTAGGAACAGATCCTGTAACCGCTGCATTTAACCCAGGGATAGCCTCAAGAAATCCACTCATCTCACTAAAATTTCTTTCCTTCTTTGGCGTTATTCCACCCGCTTCAGTAGAACCAATTGGCGCTTCTGCAGGTTTTGCTTCTTTTTTTGTTATTTTTATTTTATGTGCCGTTCCTTCCTCTACTTGCTTAAACTCATAGGATTCCCACAATTTCTTTTTGTCAGGAGCACTTTCTTTTGTTTCAAATTTATCGTTAACAAAAACCAAAAGTCCAACCTCTTCCCCTATTGTTATCAATACTCCCTCGTTAGTTTTTTCCAATTTTGCCTCTGTAGGCTCAACTTCATAAACAACCTCTGCCGCCCCTTTTGGAGTAACTTTCACTTTATTACCCTCAACCACATATGAAACTTCCACCCCAATTGCTTCTTGAGGTGCAGGTGCAGGTGCAGGTGCAGGTGCAGGCGTAGGCGTAATCAATGCATTTCCTGCATCAACAAAATTAACCGACACAGTTCCGGAAGAATCAACTTTCATCGAATAAGAAGCTACTTTTGATTTTTGAGCAGGAGATAATTTATCATAGTCATCCTGAACAATCCTCAATAAATAATAAGCATAGACAGATGTAACAACTGCCGCAGTAGTCTTTACGTCCATAGATTGTTGTTGTAACAACTCCCCCCCCCAAGGTCCTACAAATTTTTCAACTTGAGGATAAATAGTGTCATATAATCCAAGAATTTTATCTCTACTAACAATTTTCCCATCAATAGGAACCCCTTGCTTCTCAGAACTCAGCACAACTGAAAGTTCTACCGCTCTTTCAGATAAACTTAAACCGACAGAAGGATCAGGAGTTTCAATAAGAGCTTTAGCTATGGTTGCAGATTCTAGACCAGCCTTCTGTCCAACAGCAGCCGTAATATCAGCAACATCATCTATTGAAGGATTTAGATTTGCTTCTTCAAGTTTTGTCTCACCCATATCTACTTTTGTTTATATTTTTATCTCTGAATTATACCAAAAAATTAGCTTTTTTTCAAGACCAAGGACTTGGGTAAGTATTTTAAAGAAAACTTCGTTGTAATTTCGCGCATCATGCATGCAAGAAATTCGCGAGGGCGTACACGCTAACCCGAGCGAACTTTGCAACAGTTTTTAAGAAAATATCTTGGCCAAGTCCTTTACCTAGTACTTCAACATATCCCCAAAATGTTTTTCATCAGTATATGGACCAATCACCGCAATTTTCAATTTGTCCTCGACTAAAACATCCTGGGCTATTCTTCTGATATCCTCAACCGTCACCTTATCAATCAATTTCATAAGGTCATCAGGAGATTTTATTTCTCCATGTAGAAGTTCATATTTAGCAAGCAGATGAGCAAATTCTTCACTGTCTTCCAAGCTCAAAACCATTTTTCCCTTAAGATAAGATTTTGCCTTTTTAAGCTCTTTTTCAGGAACATCTTCATTCACAACAGTTTTGTATTCAGCCACAATTCCTTTAACCGCCTCATCAATTCTAGTCAAATCCACTCCCGCATTAGTTACCAAAACTCCTCCATCAATATAACTATCCGTAGAAGTATGAATATAATAAGCCAATCCTTTTGCCTCTCTCACTCCCAAAAACATTCTGCTACTCATATTCCCTCCTAAAATCACCGACAAAAGTTTTAATCCCCAATGATCTTTGTGCGTCTCCGCATACCCCGGAACCCCTATCGCAATATGCGCCTGCTCTGTTTTCTTTTCTTTCAAAGAAATTTTTCCACCCTCTTTTGCTTCCATAGGCAAAAATTCCAACTCCTTTTTGGCATCTTCCATCACAAAATACTTTTCCACCAAATCCACAGCCTCTTTATGTTCAATATTTCCGGCAATCGCAATCACTGTATTTCCTGGAACATATAAGGATTTTTGATATTTTACAAAATCATCATGATTCACAGTTTTTATCAATTCTTTTGTTCCAATTTGATCCCATCCCATTGGTTGATCTCCAAAAATTAAATTCTCAAAGTCCCAACCAATTTGATACATCGGAGTATCTTGATACATATTATACTCTTCCAAAATCACCCCCCTTTCTTTTTCAATTTCTGCCTGTTCAAACTTTGAATTGATAAGCATATCAGCCAAAACATCAGCCGCCACCCCCACGCTTTCACTAGCCACTTTTACAAAATATCCAGCATACTCTTTTCCGGTAAAAGCATTAAAAACTCCTCCCACGGAATCAATCGCTTCCGAAACTTCCTTAGTATTTTTGAATCTATTAGCCCCTTTAAAGAACATGTGCTCCAAAAAATGGGAGATTCCACGTATTTTTTCGTGCTCATAACGACTTCCCGCCCCCACTAAAACAAGCATCGTTACAGCCTTGGTCCCCGCAAGTTTCTCGGTTACAACGCGCAAACCGTTCTGCAAAATAGTCTTTCTAAACATCTTTTTGTGTATTATTGATAAATCGGCGCTGATTATACCAATATATGGAAATTTGGGAAATATTTGCTAGAATAGCCATATGAAATCATATCGTCCAAAAATTTCAGTAAACAAAATCACCCTCCTATTCGTAGGAAGTGCTTTCGTCACGGCAGTTATCATAATCAGACTATTTCAACTTCAAGTTATTCAGCATAGCTACTATGAAAACGTCGCCCAAAGATCCCAACTTGGTTCTAGCGAAATCCCAGCCGAAAGAGGTGAAATTATTATCAAAGATCTCCACTCTGATGAAGAATTTTTATTAGCAACAAACATCACTTTAAATCTTTTATATGCTGACCCCACTTTAATAAAAGATCCCGATTATCTCACCGGGAAATTAATTCCATTACTTTTCAACCTCGAAGAAGAACGTGCCACCGATGAAGCTAGAATCCAAAAAATTGCCAAAACTCTTCCCGCCGACATTACAGAAGAAGAAAAGACAAAACTATTAAAACCACTGACCGACGACGAATTAAAAGCCAAGTTCGGAGAAAATTTCTCAGCTAAAATAAGCCAAAAACAACGTCCCGAGATTCTTCTCGCCGAAAAAATCTCTCAAGATAAATTAGCAAAACTACATCAAGTAAATATCTCTGGAATAAAAGTAATCGAAGATAGTGTTTATGCTTATCCTCAGGACATCACAAACACAACTTCCACCGCAAAAACACTCGCCCCGCTCGTAGAAATTCCAGAAACTAAACTCGCAAAAATTTTAAAAGGAGAAAACCGTTATGTCCCTCTACAAGCACGTTTGTCTCCAGATGTTTCAGATAAAATTTCTCAAATGATTTCCGAAGAAAAATCAAAATGGACAGGCATCGGCATGCATGAAGAATATTTCAGATATTATCCAGAAAATACTTTAGCAGCTAGCATCGTCGGCTACGTCAGTAGAGATAATATTGGCCAATACGGCATTGAAAGCACTTTCAACACTGAACTCCAAGGAGTCACCGGAAAATTTGAAACCAAAAAAGATTCCGTCGGTAGACAAATCACCGTTGGGGACAGCCTTCTTAAACCCGCAGTCGATGGAGACGACATAGTATTAACAATAGATCGCTCTGTACAACTAAAAGCGGAAGAAATAATTGCTGCAGCCGTCAAAGAATATAATGCAGATAATGGCCAAATGATCATCCTAGACCCCAAGACCGGAGCCGTAATCGCAATGGCAACTTACCCGGCATTTAATCCAAATACTTACGGAGATGTTTTTAAAAAAGTAGAAACATCTTTTACTGAAGAAGAAATGAAAAATTTATATCCAACCAAAACCGAGGGATTGTATTACTATTACACAAACCCTCTAACTCTTTCTCGCTATCCAATATTCGAGATCAAAGATAAAGAAGGAAAATCTCACTACACACGTTACGAAAACTTCGTAGGTCCCGAGGTTTATCACAACAAAATTGTCTCTTGGCCTTATGAACCAGGATCTTGTTTTAAAGCTATTGCCATGGCCTCTGCAATTGATGACGGAGACGTCACCCCAAACACAACTTATAACGACTATGGCCCAGTAGGAGTAGATATGAATGTCTATACCGGAAAATATGATTTTGAAATTAAAAACTCTTCCGGATATTACGGATTAGTAAATATGTCCACAGTTCTTGCTCAATCTCTTAACACAGGTATGACTTTTGTTTCCAAAAAAATGGGAGGAGCACTTTTTTACAGTTATCTCAAAAAATTTGGTTTTCTAGACAGAACCGATATTGAGTTCGACACAGAAGCATTGGGGAAAATCGAATATTTTGATGGCTGGACCGAATCCGAGCTCGCCACTCACGCTTTCGGACAAGGTCTTACAGTCACTATGATCCAAATGGCAAATGCCTACGCCGCAATTGCCAATGGTGGAATCTTAATGCAACCACATATCATTTCGGAAATTCGTCATGATGACGGGACTGTAAATGTAACAGATCCTCATGAAATCAGACGCGTTATTTCCGAAGATACTTCCGCCAAAATGACCAAAATGCTAATCAATGCCGTAGAAAGCGGAGTAGCTAAAGAAGCCCGCATAGACACTCACTACGTCGCTGCAAAAACGGGAACAGCCCAAACTTACAAATACAATCGCGTTCTTACAGGCCTTGGAACCACTATCGTTTCCATTGCCGGATTTGCCCCAATTGACGACCCTCGATTCGTAATAGTAATCAAAATGGATTATCCACGAACAAACATGTGGTGCTCCGCTACCGCAGCCCCTACCTTCCAAAAAATAGCCGCATATTTATTCGACTATTACAACATTCCTCCAGACAGATAAACCTCTCACCCCTAGAACTCCTAAATTCCCCTCACCACAACTGGCATTTTTGCCGAAGGATTTTTTACTTTCGTAGGAGGAAATTGTTTGAAATCAGTAACTCCCTGCTCCTTATACCATTCATCATAAATCCTAATTAACTGCAGATCCATTAACCTTGGAACTCTAATACATCCATGCGAAGCCGTTGTCCCCAGCAAAGGTTCTTCCCAAGTTGGATGAACTAAATAAGCAGTATATTCATATGAATTTCCCTTCTTAATATAAAGCCTAAACATTTGATATGGCTCTTGATCTCTTTTCACAAATCCTTCCCCATAAATTTCTGCATTCCCCTTTAAAGAAGAATGATCTAACCCTTTCGCCTCTCCAATATAAAAAACTCTCGTAGGAGTAACATGTACCCCCTTAGGCTCATCCTCTAACCACCTCACTTGATCCCCTGTAGAAACAATATTACAAGTTTTGAAACTTAATTTTTTCGTTCTTTTGTCGTACTTATAAACAGCAGAATACTGTTTCTCTGTGCTCTTATTTACAAACATCACATAAGGCATAGATTCTGGAATCTGAATTTCTCCCTTTTCAATACCACTCAAAAGATATCTCTCCACTTCCACCCTATCAGTAGCAAATTTCTCATATGCAGATTTAAGTAAAACCAAATTACTCTTAAACATCTCAAAATATTCAACCTTGTACCTGGAATCTATCAACTGATCACTTATAACTTGCCTTTCCTCAGGCGTTCCACTAAAAGACCTTAAAGCCGCCACAAAAGCCCCCTGATTTAAATGTTCAGCCCTAATTCTCCACTGCATTGTCCCAAGGATTTTTCCGAAAAGATCAGCCTTCGCAACAATATATTCAGGAGCTGATTTGTCCATACAAGCAACTTTCTGAACCTCCTCCATATGCTGTTTCATCACAACAGGATAATAGCTGGCAAACTTCAGAAGATATTCGTCATCCCAATTCACATCCATGTCACACAACATTTCTTTACGCTCAAACTGAGAAGATCTAATAGCTTCTCCAGCCCTATCCGAAGGGGCAGCCTGTGCCACTTCCACTCCGTTTAAACCTTTATTTTCTTCTTCTGGCGACATAAAACACATTTTATAACATCGCATGATTATACCCTTTTTTAGAATAGCCATCAAGCTCTAAGCCTTCAAAAAGGCCTATTTGCCATATTGCCATTTAAAACCATCCATGTTATAATGTAAAACCATTAAAACTATATCAATGAGCTCAAGATTAGACCTCTTCCATCCGAATCCAGTCAAAAGAGCTGAGGCCCAGCATAACGATCAAGAATCAGGTAAATGGAACTACCAAAAAAAAGAAGAAGCTAAAAAACAATTTCAAAACCCAATTAAGGGATTAATTAATAGTGTTAAAAATAGCGCTTTAGGACTTATTCGCGGCACCGGAAACTTAGCAGGAGACCTCTCTACTCAAGCAATTGCCGCTGTATCAAATTACGCTCAATTAGCATGGGACGCAGTCGCAAAAACAGGGTCAAGAGCCTTCGTTATCGGAGCTGATACTGTAAGCAAAGGAATTGGCACTGTTTCCATATGGGCAAAAGAAATTAACGACAAAATTCATAAAGCCCTAGAACCAAAAGCGGCTGGTCATGGAGCACATGGCACTGCCCACGGAGCTCACGGAGCCGCCCCTGCGGCCGATCACGGAGCCGCCGCCGGACACGGAGGAGGACATGCCCCTGCAGCTCATCATTAATAAAACTTTGCGAGAATCTGTCTTAGCAGGGCATGATTTTTAGTTGACACAAACAGCGTTTCGACCTATTCTTAGCCCCGCATTTAATTAAGACTAATTTGGTATGAATAAGCCTAAGCAAAAAAGTGGCTCTCTGAATCTCACAAAAAAAGCAGACTATGGTCTATTCCTTTTAACAATTTTAGCGACTGGAAAATCTGAGATCAGGTCTATCAAAACCATTGCTGATAAAAACGAGCTCTCCCTCTCTTTTCTTCAGAAAATAGCTAGAGAATTACAAAAAGGAGGACTAATAACCTCTGAAAGAGGAAAATTTGGAGGATACCAATTAACCAAAAAACCGGAAAAGATCACGCTCAAAGAAATTCTTGAAACTCTCGAAGGCCCCATCGCAATTGCCCCATGTTTCATGAGTAATCCACACAAACTTTGCTGCTCACACAAGCCATTTTGTGCAATTAAAAATGGCTTAAAAAAGATCAATGAAGAAATCAAAACCACCTTACTCTCAAAAACTTTAAAACACTTTATTCAATAAACATGAAAGATTCTTTAGAAATTAAAAATTTACACGCAAAAGCTGAAGGAAAAATAATTTTAAAAGGAATTAATTTAAAAGTTAATCCTGGAGAAATTCACGCAATCATGGGTCCAAATGGTTCAGGCAAAAGCACTCTTTTGAATGTTCTCTTAGGTCATCCGAAATATAAAATAACCAAAGGCTCAATCTCCTTATCAAATAAAAATATTTTAAATCTTTCACCTGACGAAAGATCACTTCTTGGACTCTTCGGAACTTTCCAACACCCGATTGAAATCCCTGGATTAAATTTTGGCACTTTTCTTAGAACAGCCAAAAACATCCATTCAAAAGCCAAAAACAAACCACGCTTAAACCCCGCCGAATTTATTAAATTTACAAAAAAATATTTAGACCTTTTGAAATTAGATGAACATTTTCTCTCAAGAGAATTAAATAAAAACTTTTCTGGAGGAGAAAAAAAGAAAGCAGAAATTTTACAAATGGCGCTCTTGGAACCACGCATCGCCTTTCTTGACGAGATAGATTCGGGATTAGATGTAGATGCCCTAAAATCCGTCGCAACATCCATCAACTCTATCGCCAAAAAATCGAAAATTGGAATCGTTTTAATCACTCATTATCAACGCTTATTAAATTATATTACGCCCGATTTCGTCCACATTATCAGTGATGGAAAAATTATTAAATCCGGTAAAAAAGACCTCGCATTAAAAATTGAAAAAGAAGGATATAACTCATACATAAAATAATGGCTATCCCAAAAAATACAAAAAGGCTTATTTCAAATACCTTTCAGGATTATAAATTTGGTTTCAAGTCAGATGTCAAAAACGTCTTCTCTGAACCAAAAGGAGTCCTAACAGCAGAAGTGGTTACCTCCATTTCCAAGCGAAAAAACGAACCAAAATGGATGCTCGATTTTAGATTAAAAGCTCTCGAAATTTTTAACAAAAAACCTCTTCCTAACTGGGGCGGAGATCTCAGCAAAATTGATTTTGAAAATTTACATTATTACATCAAGGCCCAAGCAAAAACTCAAACTTCATGGAACAATGTAAATCCTCAAATCAAAGAAGCCTTTGAGACACTAGGGATCCCGGAAGCAGAAAAAAAATTCCTCCAAGGAGTTAGCGCCCAATTTGAATCCGAAGTTGTCTATGAATCTGTTCAAGAAGCTTTATCAAAAAAAGGTGTGATTTTTATGTCCACAGATGAAGCATTAAAACAATATCCCGAACTTCTCAAAGAATATTTCGGAAAAGTTGTTCCTGCAAATGACAATAAGTTTGCCGCATTAAATAGCGCCGTATGGTCAGGAGGTACATTTATTTATGTACCAAAAGGAGTTCACGTTGATCTCCCCCTCCAAGCCTATTTCAGAATGAATACCAAAAACATGGGCCAGTTTGAAAGAACGTTAATAATCGCCGATGAAGAAAGCTCCGTTCACTACATTGAAGGATGCACCGCTCCTTCATATTCCAGCAATTCACTTCATTCTGCCGTAGTGGAAATTATCGCAAAGAAAGGCGCAAAAATCACCTATACTACTCTTCAAGACTGGGCACATAATATTTATAATCTAGTAACAAAACGATCTTTCGTTTACGAAAATGCACAAATGATTTGGGTAGATTGCAATATGGGGTCGAAACTCACTATGAAATATCCAGCGATCTTTTTACTCGGAGAAAATGCTCGTGGCGAAATCCATTCTTTGGCTTTTGCAGGCAAAAATCAGCATCAAGATTCAGGAGGAAAAATTATTCATGGAGCCCCAAATACCAGTTCAATTATCACATCTAAATCCATCAGTAAAGATGGCGGCAGAGCAACCTATAGAGGACTTTTGAAAATTAACAAAGGAGCCTCTGGTGTGAAAAGCAAGGTAAGCTGTGATGCCCTTATTCTCGATGAAAAATCACGCTCAGACACTTATCCAACCATGAAAATAGAAGAAGACGATATTGAATTAGCACATGAAGCAACTGTTTCAAAAATAGGAGAAGACCAATTATTCTATTTAACATCCAGGGGAATCAGCGAACAAGAAGCATCATCGATGATCGTAAATGGATTTGCAGAGCCAGTTACCAAACACTTACCGATGGAATACGCCGTAGAATTAAATCGATTACTCGAATTGGAGATAACTGGATCAGTCGGCTAAAACTTCAATCAACACCATTATTAAAATGACGAAGAAAATTACTATAAAACCAGATCAACAAAAAACTATATTTGTAGAAACTCTTGAAAATACAGAAATTGTTTTAGAAAAAAATTCGCATTTAATTTTTGTATCAATATTAAAAAAAGGCTGGGATAAACCAAGAAAACTCAACTTC
>Ga0172381_10007713_pt1 | contig 10617 bp, 7 predicted proteins | sample Leawel6488metaG_FD_119754 | JGI IMG/M metagenome (GOLD analysis project Ga0172381, IMG submission 119754) | Leachate microbial communities from a municipal landfill in Southern Ontario, Canada - Leachate well 64-88 metaG | ecosystem: Engineered > Solid waste > Landfill > Unclassified | place... | reverse complement strand
TAGCCAAGGCAATTCCGCTTTGGGTGAACCGTTACAGGAGATCCATGATGAAGATAAATACCCGAGGCGGCCTTGCCTTGCTGTCCGCCGCCGCGCTCTCGCTCGCGGTGGGCTGCAGCAGTTTGAAAACCCCCGCGACAGCCGATGTGGCGGTATCGAACGCTGCCGTTGCCAATGCTGCGGGTGCCGGTGCCGCCCAGTATGCGCCACTTGAAATGACGGACGCACGGGAAAAGCTGGCACTGGCCAACAAAGCCATGCTGGCCAAGGATTACAAGCTCGCCATTGCGCTGGCCAGCCAGGCGCAAGCCGATGCCAAGTTGGCGCAGAGCAAAGCCAGCTCCGTCAAGGCACAGGCCGCCGCCGATGTCTTGCAAGACGACATTCGCGTGCTGCGCGAAGAGCTCGACCGCCCGCGTTAAATCCATCAACCTGACAGGAAAAATCATGACTAAAACCCAATTGGCGCCGATCGTTCTGGCGGTTGCCGCCCTCATGGCGGGCTGCAGCTCGACGCCCAAAACCACCTCGATGCTGGAGCAGGCGCGAAGCGACTACACGGTGGCTCAAGGCAATCCCAACGTGGCCACTCATGCGCCACTTGAAATGAAGCTGGCCACCGAGGCCATGGCGCAAGCCAATGTGGAAGCCAATGAGCGCGGCAGCGACGACAAGATCAACAACCTGGCCTACCTGGCCAAGCAAAAAATTGCGCTCACGCAGGAAGTGACCAAACGCAGGATGGCCGAGGCCGAAATGGCCAACGCCGACAAGGAGCGTGACCAATTGCGCCTGGATGCGCGCACCAACGAAGCCAATGCCGCTCGTTTAAGCGCCGAAAAGGCCACGCAGGCAACCCAAGTGGCGCAAAGCAATGCGGCCCAGTCTCAACTTGCCGCCCAGCAAGCCCAAGCCCGCGCCGCGCAGCTCGAAGCCCAACTGGCCGAATTGGCAGCCAAAAAAACGGCACGCGGCATCATCATCACGCTGGGTGACGTGCTGTTTGGCACCGACCTGTCGCGCCTGACGCCCGACGGCATGCGCAGCGCCCGGAAACTGGCCGATGTGCTGCAGCAAAACCCGCAACGCAAGGTGTTGATTGAAGGCTTTGCCGACAGCACGGGTGGCGCAGACTACAACCAGGGCCTGTCGGAACGCCGTGCCGGCGCGGTGCGCACCGCCCTGTTGGACCTCGGTGTGGCGCGCGAGCGCATTGACATGCGGGGTTACGGTGAAGCCTTTCCGGTTGCGGCCAACGACAGCGCCGCCAGCCGCCGGCTCAACCGCCGGGTCGAGATTGTTCTGTCAGACGACAGCGGCAAGCTTATGGCGCGCTAGAACCAGGCGGGGGCGGCTTTCTGGAGCCAAACAGGTTGGCGTAAACCCAGGTAAATTCGGCCCCGATCAAAAAGATCTGGGCCGAGTAGTACACCCACAGCAGCACGACCACCAGCGAGCCGGCGGCACCAAAGCCCGACACAATACCGCTGCGGCCAATGTAGATGCCAATCAAGGCCTTGCCCAGGCTGAACAGCAGGGCGGTAAACAGTGCACCGGTCCAGACATCGCGCCACAGCACTTGGGCCCGTGGCATCACCTTGTAGATCAGCGCGAACATGGCCGTGATCAGCACAAACCCGGCGGCCGCGTTGCTGGCGCTGGCAATGCTGATCCAGCCGCCAAAAAGCGGGCTCCACAAACGTTCCATGGTGGCCAGCGCCGCGCTCAGCACCAGCGATACCATCAACAAGAAGCCGATCGCCAGAATCATGCCAAAAGACAGCAGCCGGGCACGAATAAGATGCAGCCAGCCCCGCACGGGTGCCGTGGCAGGCACCCGCCAGATGCGGTCGAGCGCGCTTTGCAGTTCACCAAACACGGTGGTGGCACCGATCAGCAACAGCGACACGCCCAGCAAGGTCGCCAGGGTGCTTTCCGAAGGTTTGCCCACGCTGGCCAGCAGCGCCTGCACCGCGTTGGCACCGGGCTCGCCCATCAGGGTGCGCAACTGCGACTCGATTTCTCCGCGCGCCGCCTCCTGGCCAAATACCAGCCCCGCCACGCTGATCACAATGAGCAGCAGCGGCGCCAGTGAAAACAACGTGTAGTAGGCCAGGGCGGCGCCCATGCTCGGCACATCATCATCCAGCCAGGCGTTAAAAACCTGTTTCAACAGAACCCAGTACAAGGGCAGGTCAAGGGGCATGATCAAAACAATGGGCGTTCAGTACAGCGTTTGCTGGCGTAGCACTTCAGCGCGCTTCATCGCCAGATAGTCTGCCCGTTCGACTTCATGCAACTGGCGCGGGTAGCGCTCGACCGCGCTGAACCAGCTTTGCAGGCGATGCTCCAGCTGCGTTGCCGGGGGCTCGCGTTGGGATGCCAGATAGCTGTCGATGGCCAGGTAATAACGCATGGTGTTGCGCTCGATCATGCCGCGCACCCCCGAAACATAGCCCGTTTCGCCGTCTGCCCCGGGAGCCAGCCTGCTAAAGCCCACTTTGTCGGCACCCAGCGTGGTCAGATAAGTCTGCATGGCCAGGCGCCCGGCGAAGCCCACGCTGTAGGCGTAGGTCAGATGCACAAACGACTGTTTGACTGGCAGTTCCACCACTTCCAGGCGAATGCGGTAATTGCTGGTGCCAAGTGGCCCTTCTTTTGCGGTGAGCGTGATGGCAAAGTAGTTTTTGGCGATTCTGGTTTCGTTGTAACGAAACACAAGCCGGGTGGCGTCTGCCATCGCCTGGGGTGTTTTTTTGCCAATGTTGACCAGCAGGCGCGTGCCCTGCGGCCCTGCGACCGCGTGGCAATATTTGGTGTTGATGTGCAGGATCATCACCTCGCACCAGTGCTCCGGTGCGCGCATTGCCGCGCTGACGGCGGCAAGACGGTAGGGCACCACGGCGTAGATGTCGCCCGCCAAACCGGTGCTGTTCTCAGACGATTGAAGCACCAGGGGCTGTCCAAACGCGTTGTTTTTCAGGGCGGGCGCCAGGCGTGTGTAATCACCCAGCAGCGCGCTTGCAGGTGCGACGTCATTTGACGCCCAGGCGCTGGCGCAGCCACAGACCAGCGCAAGTGTTGCCAAGCGGTGCCAACGACCTGGCCAGGAACGCCAGAATGGGACGGTTTTCACAGCCGGAAAGCTTCAGTCAAGGCCGTGGCGTGGCCTTGCCGCTGGCCGTCAAGCCAGTTGTAACTGGCGCCACCTTCTGCAGCTTCTGCAAACTGGCCTTGTTATTTGCTCACTTCGTGGCCGATGACGCCCCCCACGGTGGCGCCGGCGGCCGTGCCCAGCAGGCCACCGCCGACGATGTTGCCGGCGACGCCACCCATCACGGCACCGGTGGCAGTGCCTTTTTCCTGATGCGTCATGCCGGCACAGCCACTCAGGCCCAGGGCGGCCAACAACAGTGCGGCGGCAGAAATGCGTTGTGTAAAGTTCATGAGAATGCTCCAGTCAGTTAAAAATCAAATCGTGCAACGCAGAGCTTGCCGGCACGGATGAGAGGGCATTGTTGAATGCCCGCAGCAACAGGTCTGTGCGCTTGCGTACACAGGGCAAAATGTTGGGTGTACCGATCACGCGCCTATGTGCGCCGCCGCACCGACGGCTCAGAGGGAGGGGCATAGGCTCAGCGCATGCCAAATAATGACCATGGCAGACATGCATGACGACCTGAGCAGTCGTTGCGTGTATAAGGGTGACCGGGGGTGCGCTGCACCGCGGACTGCGCAAGTCGGCCACCCATGTCGCGCCCTGTCAGGCCCGCACCACGAGTACCGCATTTTGAAAATTATTCCCAAGACCTTGACCTGGCTGGCCGTGGCCCTGCTGCTGGTGGCCGGGGGCATCGCCTTCATGTTCTGGTCCTACCAGCAGATATCCGACGCCGCCATTCAGCGCCAAAACACCCGCAACGTGATCAGCATGGCCAACAAGCTGTTGTCGGGCTTGAAAGATGCCGACACCGGGCAACGGGGCTATGCCTTGACGGGTAATGAGGCTTACCTGCAACCGTACCTGGCGGTGCGTGACCAGCTGATTCCCGAGCTGAAGGCCTTGCGTGAAGAAGTTGGCAATGCCGACGCCCGCAGCAGCCTGGACACTCTGGCACCGCTGATCGAAGCCAAAATGATCGACCTCGCCAGTGGCATCGCCCTGAGTCGTGCCGGCAATCAGAACGCAGTCCGATTGCTGATGGAGGACGGCGCAGGCGAGCAGTTGATGGGCCAGATCCGCCACCGCATGGACAGCTTCATCCAGATGCAGACCGATGAAGGCTTGCGCAACGAGGCCAGCTTTGATGTCGGCATGCGCCGCTTGTTGCTCATCCTGTTTGTCGTCGCTGCGCTGGCCTTGTTGTTTGCGGTGAATTTTGCCTATTTGATTTACCAAAGGTCCCAGCAGCGGGTCAAGAGTCTGGTGCACCTGGAGACCCTGCATTTGCTGCAGGCGCAGGAAACCAGCAACCTGCTGCTGGAACAAGCCAACCACCGCTTGCAGGAGGGCGAGCAAAAACTCTGGGTCACGCTCAATTCGATCGGTGACGGCGTCATCGCCACCGATGCCGCCGCCTGCATCACGCTGCTTAATCCGGTGGCTGAAGCGCTGACCGGCTGGACGCAGGCGCAGGCGCTCGGGCAACAGATCGATGAGGTGTTTCACATCGTCAACAAGGACAGTCGCACGCTGGCCAGGATCCCTGTGGCAGACGCCTTGGCGCACGGCACGGTGCAGGGCCTGGCCAACCATACCGTGCTGATCGCCCGTGATGCGCGCGAATTTGACATTGCCGACAGTTGCGCCCCGATTCGGGCCGCCGACGGCCAGGTGGTGGGTGCCGTGCTGGTGTTTCGCAATATCTCTGAAGAATACGCGGCGCAACAGGCTTTGCGCGACAGTGCGGCCCTGGTGCAGACCATTCTCAATACGGTGGCGGACGGCCTGGTGACCATTCATGCCCATGGCGGCGTGATCGAGACCGTTAATCCGGCCATTGAACTCATGTTTGGTTACAGCGCCGCCGAGCTTGGCGGCAAACACCTGAGTCTGCTGATCCCCGAACTCGACCAGGATCATCACAATGGCTCGCTGGCTTACTACGGCGTCAGTGCCGAGGACCGCGCCAATGGGGTGGCGCGTGAAGTGATGGGTCGGCGCCAGAATGGCAGCGCTTTTCCACTGGAAATTGCCGTGAGTGAAATGACCTTGCGCGGCCAGCGCTACTTCACCTGCATCTTGCGTGACATCAGCGCGCGCAAGGCGGCCGAGGAGGCCTTGCGCAAGGCCGGCGCCCTGCAAAAGGCGATTTTCGACAGTGCCAACTTTTCCAGCATCGCCACAGATGCCAAAGGCGTGATCCAGATTTTCAACGTGGGCGCCGAGCGCATGCTGGGCTACACCGCCGCCGAGGTCATGAACCAGCGCACCCCGGCCGACATTTCCGACCCGCAAGAGGTCATTGCCCGGGCCAAGTCCCTGAGCATCGAGCTGGAGACCCGCATCAAGCCCGGTTTTGAGGCGCTGGTGTTCAAGGCTTCACGCGGCATTGAAGACATTTACGAACTCACCTACATCCGCAAGGACGGCAGCCGCTTCCCGGCTGTGGTGTCCGTCACCGCGCTGCGCGACGACCAGGAAAAAATCATTGGCTACCTGCTGATCGGCACCGACAACACGGCGCGCAAGCAGGTCGAGGCCGAGCGCGCCCGGCTGGACCTGGTGCTGCAAAACAAGAATGTCGAACTCGAGCGCGCCCGCCGGGTGGCCGACCATGCCAACCAGGCCAAGTCGGACTTTCTGTCGAGCATGAGCCATGAACTGCGCTCGCCGCTCAACGCCATCCTGGGCTTTGCCCAGTTGCTGGAATCCGGTACGCCGCCACCCACGCCGTCCCAGATCACCAGCATCGCCCAGATCCTCAAGGCGGGCTGGTATCTGCTGGAATTGATCAATGAAATTCTGGACCTGGCGCTGATCGAATCCGGCCGCCTTTCCTTGTCGCTGGAGCCCACCTCGCTGCACGATGTGTTGCAGGATTGTCAGGCCATGATCGAGCCCCTGGCCCAGCAAAAGGGCGTTCGCCTCAAGTTTGCGCCGGTCGACAAGGCCTGCTTTGTCCATGCCGACCGCACCCGGCTCAAGCAGGTGCTGGTGAATCTGCTGTCGAATGCCATCAAATACAACCGCCCGGGCGGCACGGCCGAAGTGAGCTACAGGCTGCATTCTGCGGGGCGCCTGCGTATCAGTGTGCGCGACAGCGGTGAGGGACTGAGCGCGGCCAAAATGGCGCAACTGTTCCAGCCCTTCAACCGCTTGGGCCAGGAGACCGGCGGCGAAGAAGGCACTGGCATCGGCCTGGTGGTGAGTCGCAGGTTGGTCGAGCTGATGGAGGGTGAGATCGGCGTGACCAGTACCGTGGGCGTGGGCAGTGTGTTCTGGTTTGAGCTTGACGCCGCCTCGGAACCCAGGCTGGCGCTTGACGCACTGACCGAGTTCATCACGCCGGCGCCGCTGGAGCCGACCGATGGGCGCGTGCATACCCTGCTTTATGTGGAAGACAACAAGGCCAATATGGCGCTGGTGGAGCAGTTGGTCGCCCGCCGTCCGGACCTGCGGCTGCTGGGGGCCGAAGACGCCATGCGCGGCATCGCCTTGGCGCGGGCGCACCAGCCGGACCTGATTCTGATGGACATCAACCTGCCTGGCATCAATGGCATGCAGGCGCTGGCTATTTTGCGGGAAGACGCCGCTACCCGGCACATTCCGGTGCTGGCGCTGAGCGCCAACGCCATGCCGCGTGACATCGAAAAAGGCATGGCGGCTGGCTTTTTTAGCTACCTCACCAAGCCCATTCGGGTGCCGGAGTTCATGGCGGCACTCGACGAAGGTCTGGAACTGACCGACACCCAGGCGCAATAGACTTGCCTGCCATTCAAGAAGCCGGTACTACACTGGACGCTGTTGATCTACCAGGCCGCCAGGCCTGACACAGGAGAAGCTCATGGCCATGCGCCCAAAAGTCAAAGCCGGGGAAACGGCCACCCTGACCAGCGTGGCGCCGGCGGGTCCCCAAGCCTTGCCCATCATTGGCATCGGGGCTTCGGCCGGTGGTCTGGCGGCCATTGAGGCGTTTTTTTCTGGCATGCCCAGCGAGGTTGATCCCGGCATGGCCTTTGTTCTGGTGCAGCATCTCGACCCCGACCACAAGAGCCTGCTCACGGAATTGATCCAGCGGCGCACCCGTATGCAGGTGTTTGAAGTGGTCGATGGCATGGTGGTGCAAGCCAACTGCGTCTACATCATTCCACCCAATCGCGACATGGCTTTCCTCAACGGAACGCTGCAGTTGCTGGAGCCCGCGGCACCACGCGGGCACCGTTTGCCAATCGACTTTTTGTTTGCGTCCCTGGCTTCTGACCAGCAGGAGCGCGCCATCGGTGTGGTGCTTTCGGGCACCGGCAGCGACGGTACCCAGGGGGTGCGCGAGATCAAGGCGCAAGGTGGCATGGTGATGGTGCAAAGCCCGGCTTCTGCTGAATTTGACGGCATGCCGCAAAGCGCGCTGGCGACCGGCCTGGTGGACTTCGAACTGCCACCGGCCGAAATGGCATCGCAGCTGATCGCCTACGTCGCGCACGCCCTGGGCCGACCACCGCACCCTGCCAATGAGTTGTCGGCGATGAGCGGCAATGTTTTGAAAAAAATATTTGTCCTGCTGCGTGCCCAGACCGGGCACGACTTTTCGCAATACAAACCCAGCACCATTCATCGCCGTATCGAGCGGCGCATGGCGGTGCACCAGATTGAGTCGATGGCCGGCTATGTCAAGTACCTGCAGCAAACCCCGCTGGAAGTCCAGGCCTTGTTCAATGACCTGCTGATTGGCGTCACCAATTTTTTCCGCGACCCCGAGGCTTTTGCGGCGCTCGAGGAAAAAGTCATTCCCCGGCTGTTCGACGGCAAACCGGTGGGCAGCGCGGTGCGCGTTTGGTGCACCGGTTGTTCCACCGGCGAAGAAGCTTATTCGATGGCCATCCTGCTGCAGGAACGGCTTGAATTGCTCAAGGCCAGCTACAAGGTGCAGGTGTTTGCCACAGACATCGACAGCCGCGCCATCGCCGTGGCCCGCGCGGGCGTTTACCCGACCAGCATCGCCGATCACGTGACACCGGAGCGGTTGGCAAGATTTTTTACGCTGGAGCCTGACGGCAGCGCCTACCGGATCCACAAGGCCATTCGTGACCTGCTGGTGTTCTCGGAGCAGGACGTGATCAAGGACCCGCCATTCTCGAAGCTCGACCTGATCAGTTGCCGAAACCTGCTGATTTACCTGGGCGCAGATTTGCAAAAGAAGCTGATCTCGCTGTTTCACTATGCCTTGCAACCCGGTGGCCTGCTGTTTTTGGGCTCCTCGGAGTCCGCGGGTGAGCAGGGCGACCTGTTTGCCGTGCTCGAGCGCAAGGCCAAGATTTACCAGCGCAAGGAAGATTTTCAAGGCGCCCAGCGTGCTGCCTTGGGCCGGTTTTTGCCGCCTTTGATGGATAAAAACATGTCGCCCACGCCCACCACCGAAAAAGCGCCCCACCTGGCCCAGCTCTCGCTGCGTGAGCTCACCGAGCAAACCCTGTTGCAGCAACTCGCGCTGGTCGCGGCGCTGGTTAACAGCCAGGGCGACATGCTTTACCTGCACGGGCGCGCCGGCATGTACCTGGAGCCTGCGCCGGGCGAAGCCAGCATCAACAACATTCTGAAAATGGCGCGTGAAGGTTTGCGTCGCGACCTCACGGTGTGCTTGCACAAAGCCGCAGCCAGCCGAGAAACTGTGCGCGTCGCGGGTTTGCGCGTCAAGACCAACGGTCACTTCACGCTGGTTAACCTGGGTGTTTGCCCGGTGCTGGGCGGACCGGCGGCGGCGCTTGAGTCGCCCTTGTTTCTGGTGACGCTGGAACAGGTGGCAGAGAACCTGTACCCCAGCGCGGCGACGCCGTCGGTCGCGCCCGTCATGAGCACAGCAAGCGGCAGCGACACGCTGCAATCGGATGCCCGTGTCCAGATTGCCGAGCTCCATGATGAGCTGCAAGCCAAGGAAGAGTATCTGCGCGCCATCAACGAGGAGCTGGAAACGACCAACGACGAGCTCAAGTCCAGCAATGAAGAAATGCAGTCTGTCAATGAAGAACTGCAAAGTACCAACGAGGAACTGGAAACGTCGAAGGAAGAAATGCAGTCGATCAACGAGGAGCTGAGCACCGTCAACACCGAACTTCAGACCAAGGTGGGCGATTTGTCACGGGCCAACAACGACATGAACAATCTGCTCGCCGGCACCGGCATTGCGACCATTTTTGTCGACTACAGCTTGCGCATCTTGCGCTTCACCCCGTCCGCCAGCCAGATCATCAACCTGATCCTGAGCGACGTGGGCCGTCCCGTGGCCCATATTGTGAGCAATCTGGTCGGCTACAGCAGCCTGGTGGCGGACATTCAGGAGGTGCTCAAAACCCTGATTCCGAAAGAGACCGAGGTACAGACGACGGATGGCAAGAGCTACACCCTGCGCATCTTGCCCTACCGCACGCTGGATAACGTGATCGAGGGCGCCGTGGTGACCTTTGTCGATGTGACCGAGGTCCGGCGAGCGCGTGAGGCGTTGCAAAAGGTCAATGCGCTGTTGCGCCTGGCCGTGGTGGTGCACGATGCGCACGACGCCATCACCGTGCAGGCGCTGGACGGCCGCATCATTGCCTGGAATCCGGGGGCCGAACATCTGTATGGCTGGTCCGAGGCCGAGGCCTTGCGGCTCAATGTGAGCGACCGCATCCCCAAGGCACTGCAAGCCATCGCCCTGGACCAGGTGCACCAACTCAGCCAGGCGCAGACGCTGGCGCCGTTCCAGACCCAGCGTCTGACCAAAGATGGCCGAACGCTCGACGTGTCACTCACCGCCACCGCCTTGGTCGACCAGGCTGGCAACGTGGACGCCATTGCCACCACCGAGCGCGCCAGCGACGTCGATCCGGTGGCCGAGGGAGCGCCACCGCCATGAGCCACGGTGCTTTGACGACCGAGCAGCTGATGCACGACCTGCAGGTGCATCAGGTCGAGTTGCAATTGCAGAACGAGGAGTTGCGACGGGCGCAATTGGCACTCGAGTTGTCGCATGCACGCTATTTCGACCTGTATGACCTGGCGCCGGTGGGTTACCTCACGGTGGCGGCCAGTGGCCTGATTGTGGAAGCCAACCTGAATGCGGCCACCCTGCTCGGCATGGCCCGCAGTGCGCTGGTGAAGTGGCCCTTGAGCCGTTTCATTGTCAAGGCGCATCAGGACAGCTTTTACCAATGCCGTCGGCAATTGCTGGAGACCGGACAGGCCCAAAGTTGCGAACTGCAGGTGTTGCAAGGCGATGGCGTCACGCTGTGGGTCAGGCTCATTGTGAGTGCGCTGCAGGACGGGTCTGATGCGCCTGCGTTGCGCGTGGTCCTGACCGACATTTCCGAGCGCAAACGTCTTGACGAGGCCTTGTGTGAGACCAATAAAAACCTGGAACTGGCCAAGCAGCAGGCCGACCGGGCGAACCTGGCCAAATCCGAGTTTTTGTCGAACATGAG
>Ga0172381_10007712_pt1 | contig 10617 bp, 8 predicted proteins | sample Leawel6488metaG_FD_119754 | JGI IMG/M metagenome (GOLD analysis project Ga0172381, IMG submission 119754) | Leachate microbial communities from a municipal landfill in Southern Ontario, Canada - Leachate well 64-88 metaG | ecosystem: Engineered > Solid waste > Landfill > Unclassified | place... | reverse complement strand
GTGGACTATGGCACCAAGCAGCCGCGCAAGGTCAGCCGCTTTGTTAAAGAAGCTGTTGCCGAGCAACGCGACAAGCCTTTGATCAAGGCATCAGCGATGCAGGCGATTGAACGCAACGCGCCCGCCGTGTCAACTCCGGTTGGCGTTGTCGGCAAAATAAGCGACGATAAGATCTTATCCTTAAGCTATTATCAGATCGATGATTATTTAACTTGTCCTTTGAAATATAAATATGTGCATCTTTTGCATGTTCCTATCATGACGCATCATACGGTGGCCTATGGCAAGGCGTTGCATGACGCGGTTCAGCATTATCATCAATGCAAGATGCAGGCTCGTCCTGTCAGGGAAGAGGACGTTTTTAAAGTTTTTGAAAATTCTTTCCGCAAGGAAGGCTTCATCTCGCAGGAACATATTGCCTTGCGGTTGAAATCCGCGCAGGTCGCGTTAAAGAATTTTTATCGTGAGCAAGAAGCCTTAAAAATTATTCCATCGCTGGTAGAGCAGGAGTTTTCTTTTTTGCTCAATAATAACCGTATGGTGGGCCGTTGGGATCGCGTGGATGTGGTGGATGGCGTTACCACGGTCGTTGATTTTAAATCTTCTGAAATTCATAAACAGCAGGACGCGGATAAAAAGACCAAAGACAATCTGCAGCTTAGCCTTTACAGCTTGGCGTATAAAGAGGCAACAGGTCGATTGCCTGATTTTAAGGAATTACGTTTTCTTGAAACCGGCATGGTGGGGCGTATCGAGGTTACGGAGAAGGATGTTGAAAGAGTGCTTGAGGCTGTGGACAAGGCATCAACGGGCATTCGCGCTTGTGATTTTGACGCCAAGCCAAATTATTTAGCCTGCTCGTATTGTGCTTACAGCCAGATCTGTCCTCGCGCGCAGGTCAAGAGCCCGCGGTAAAATTTTCCCTCTAATTTTCCTTAAAATAGCATTTTTCTTTTAAAGTCTATCGTTGGGATTTTCCTTGTAAAAGAAATAAGTTTATAGATAATAGTATGATACAGAAAAAGGATATTCCTATGAAAGAAATTGTCACAAAGATCAAAGAACTAAAGGCAAAGCGAAACGCCGTTATTCTTGTTCATAATTATCAGCTTCCCGAAGTTCAGGACATCGCAGATTTTACCGGAGATTCACTTGGGCTAAGCACGGAGGCCTCAAAGACAAAGGCTGATGTTATTGTGTTTTGCGGGGTGCATTTTATGGCCGAGACGGCCAAGATATTGTCTCCTCAAAAGACCGTTCTTATTCCTGACCCAAGCGCTGGATGTCCGATGGCGGATATGATCACCGCCTCTCAACTCCGAGACCTGAAAGCAAAACACCCAAAAGCCAAAGTTGTTTGTTACGTGAACACAACTGCCGAGGTTAAAGCCGAATGCGATTATTGCTGCACATCGGCTAACGCGGTTGAAATGCTGGAAAATGCCTTTAGCGCAAAAGATGAAATTATTTTTGTTCCGGACAAACACCTTGGTTTTTATGCCGCTGTTAAGGCAAAACGCAATGTCATTATTTGGGAAGGGTATTGTCCGTCGCATGCACGGATCTTGCCGGAACATATTCTCGTGCTTAAAAAAGAACACCCGCAGGCTCAAGTTATGTCGCATCCGGAATGCAGTGCGGCTGTATTAAGAATTTCCGATGCGGTTCTTTCAACCTCCGGAATGTCGCGCTATGCGAAAGAATCAAGCGCTAAAGAATTTATTGTGGCCACAGAAGTCGGGATGATCTATCCTTTAAAGATAGAAAATCCAGGGAAAGTTTTTATTCCTGCAACCGAAATGGCCGTATGTCCTAATATGAAGAAAGCAACATTGGATAAAGTTTTGCATTCATTAGAAGCGATGGTATATGAAATAAAGCTGTCGGATGATTTGATCGCTCGGGCTAAAAAACCAATTGATAATATGATTTCTTTTCGTAAGAATGCTCAACTGACAAAAAGGTAATCCCGTTAGAATAACATGAGAAAAAGACAAGTTTATTTAGATAATAATGCCACAACGCCTTTGCATCCAGAGGTCAAGAAGGCCATGGTTAAGGCAATGGAAGCGTTTGGTAATCCATCGAGCCTTCATACCTTTGGCCGCGAGGTAGCGCAGCTTGTGGCGCAAGCACGCCAAGAAGTCGCAGCGTTTATTGGGGCGAAGAGTGATGAGGTTATTTTTGCCGGAAGCGGTTCGGAGGCCAACAATACGGTTCTCAATATGGTTTCCTGCTCGTCTCAGCATTGTTGTTCATTTAAAAAAGACGGTAAAACAAAAATTGTTACAACAAAAATTGAACATCCTTGCGTACTTGAGTCGGCAAGATGCCTTCGTGATCGAGGCGTTGAAGTGATCTTTCTTGATGTTGATGAACAAGGAAAAGTCAATATGACGCAATTTGAAAAGGTTGTTGTGCCCGGCGTTTCCATTGTTTCTGTCATGATGGCCAACAATGAAATTGGGACTATTCAAGATATCAAAATCATGAGCCAGATGGCGCACAAAGTTGGCGCATTCTTTCATACGGATGCGGTGCAGGCGGTCGGTAAGATCCCTGTTGATGTGAAGGACTTAAATGTTGATTTTCTAACGTTGTCAGGGCATAAGATTTATGGGCCCAAAGGAATTGCGGCTTTGTATTCCAAGAAAGGAATTCCGTTTTGCCCTTTTATTCGAGGTGGTCATCAGGAACTTGGACGGCGCGCGGGCACGGAAAACACCTTAGGCATTATTGGCTTAGGTAAAGCTGTAGCCATGCGTAAAAAAGAAATGCTTTCTGAGGGCAAGCGTCTTTTACAATTTAAAAATATTCTCAAAGAAGGAATTATCAAAAAGATCCAAGATATTCGTTTTAACGGACATCCTGAGGATTGTTTGGCAGGAACGCTCAATGTGTCTTTTAAAGGCGCTGAAGGCGAGGCGATCTTGCTTTATCTTGATATGGAAGGCATCGCTGTGTCGACGGGTTCTGCGTGCGCCTCAGGATCACTTGATCCTTCGCATGTTCTTTTGTCAACGGGCATTTCCGCGGAATTAGCCCATGGGTCCATTCGCTTTAGCATGGGCCGGTTAACAACGATGGCGGAAATTAAATATGTTTTACATGTCTTACCTCAGGTGATTGATAAGGTGAGAAAAATGTCTACGGCTTATTAGTAGGCATTATGCAATACTAAACGAGAAAGATCATGGAACAAAATTGGGTTTACACAGAAAAAGTTAAAGAGCATTTCATGCATCCGAAAAATGTCTTAAAGGATGGGGAAGACTTTAAGTCAGATGGCGAAGGCTCCGTGGGTAATATCAAATGCGGAGACCAGATGCATATGTATATTAAAGTCGATCAAGATAAGCAAATTATCACGGATTGTCGTTGGCGAACCTATGGATGCGCCTCAGCCATTGCCAGCACGTCTGTTTTGTCTGAGATGATCAAGGGTATGAAGCTTGAAAAGGCAATGATCCTTTCACCCAAAGATATTATGAAAAAACTTGGGAGCCTTCCGGAGCACAAGATCCATTGTTCTGTCTTAGGGGACAAGGCTCTTCGTGCCGCGATCAATAATTATTATGAACGAAATAATATGCAGGATAAAATAAAGAAGGAAGAGGCAAAGATCGTTTGTCAATGCATGAACGTCACGGATGAAGAAATTGCCCATGCGGTCTTGGAAGGCGCACGCAGCTATTATGAACTTCAAGAGAGAACAAAGCTTGGCACCGTTTGCGGCCAATGCCGAGAACAAGCCGAGAAACTTTTGGCAGAATATATAAAGAAGTATTTTGAATAAATAGCGCAATTGATGATCGCTGCTTGAATTGATCATTATCACGTAAAAAATTTAAGAGGTTTACCTTTGATCCCGAAGCCAAAAATCACATCTTTTCAGAATTCATCGCTGATCTCACAATTTAATATCTTATTTATTCTTATTTCTCTTATCCCCTTGGCCATTATCTACTATTTGTATGTTCAGCTGCGCGATACAGGAGAGACTCAATTTACCGCCGAAAATTTAGCTTTTACGCTTATTTATCTTGTTTTGGGTATAGGCATTGGTTATTTTTTAATGCGTTTGGCTGTTAAGAGAATCCTTAATTTGGCTAAAGCGAATCAAGAAGTCTTAAAAGATATTATTGGCATGGACAAGGTGAGCGAGATCAAGGCTGATTCCAACGAGGTCACGATTCTTACCCGTACATTTCAAGAAATTATTGTCAAGCTTGAAGACAACATTAAAAGGCTTGAAGTGACCAAGAGCACTTTGCAGAATGTCCTTACCAAGGTCGGCCAAGGGATTTCTTCTATTCAAAATATTGATAATTTTTTGAATCTTATTGTTGAGACGATCACCGAAGCTATTGCTGGAAAGAGCGGCATTTTGTTGCTTCTGAATCCTGAAAAGACAAGCCTGCAAGTGAAAGCGTTATATGGTGAGATCAAGGGCGTGACAAAAGAGATGCGCATTGACCTTGAAGGAAGCATTTTTGCGAATATGGTAAAAATGAAAGAAAATTTAGCGATCCCCAAGATGAACGAGTCTACGCGAAAGGCGTTCTCTCAAGGTAGTCTTTTTGATTTTCCACTTGTGGCAGCTCCGCTTTTTTTACACGAAAATGTTTTTGGTGTTTTGCTGATCAGCGGGCGAATCATCGATTCTGATTTTACGTCAGAGGAGACATCTCTTCTTCGCAGCATTGCCATGCAAACAGCTGTGGCTATTGAAAATGACCGTCTTAATGTTGACGCGGAAAAAAGCTATTTTGATATTATTTCCGCTCTCGCTCTTGCGGTTGAAGCCAAGGATCCTTATTCAAGAGGTCATCAGGATCGTGTTTCTGAGTATGCGATTAAAATCGCTGAAAAGCTAGGCTTAAACGACGAAGAAAAAAATACGCTACGTGATGCTGCACGGCTTCATGATCTTGGAAAGATCGGGGTGAGTGATAAGATCTTATTAAAAAATGGCCCCTTGAACGAAGAAGAGTGGGGGGTGATGCGTACGCATCCGGCTGTTGGCGAGGAAATTCTTAAGCCGATACAATCGCTCTCTCGTTTGTGCGACCTTGTTCGTCATCATCATGAGAAATTAGACGGTAGCGGTTATCCCGACGGACTCAAAGGTAATCAAATTAATTTCTTGGTTCGCATTTTAGCTGTGGCTGATATCTATGATGCCCTTCGGACAAGCCGGCCTTATCGTCAAGGCCTTTCCAAAGAGGAAATAGCCTCTTTAATGAGAGGGATGGAAAATAAGATCGATCAGAGCATTGTCGAAGCCCTTCTTTCAACCGTTTAATCTAAAAGGAAATAAAAAAAGATATGGAAATTGGAATCGTAGGACTTCCTAACGTAGGAAAATCAACCCTTTTTAACGCCTTAACCGGTGCTGGTGCCGCGGTTGAGAATTTCCCCTTTACGACTATTGAACCTAATGTAGGAATCGTTCCCTTTACTGATGATCGGCTTGTAAGATTATCTAAAGAATGGAATAGCGCGAAGATGACGCCTTCGGGTATTCGTTTTGTTGATATTGCCGGCCTTGTTCAAGGTGCAAGCAAGGGAGAGGGGCTAGGAAATAAATTCTTATCCAATATCAGATCGGTGGATGCTATTTGCCATGTTGTTCGTTGTTTTCACGATGAGAACATTGTTAATGTCGCTGGCGGTCTTAATCCTGTTTATGCTGCGGAGATCATTGAGACAGAGCTTCTTTTAGCGGATTTACAGCAGGCCCAAAAAGTTTATGATCGTTTCTTTAAAGTGGCCAAGTCTGGCGATAAGGAAGCCAAGGAAAAAATAGAAATTTTAGATGCCGCGATGAAAGGATTTGGTCAGGGCAAATCTGCGCGAAGCCAAGGCCTGGATCAAAACATGAGCCGTGAATGTGAATTTTTAACAGGTAAGCCTATTTTATATGTTGCTAATACGGGGGAAGGCGAGGTCTGTGATGACTTGCTTACTCCTCTCAAAGCCTTGGCGCAAAAAGAAAATGCTAAGATCGTTGTCCTTTGCGCAAAGCTTGAGTCTGAAATCTTAGAACTTTCGCCAGAAGAGCGAGCCACGTATTATGAGTCAGCTGGTATCACGACGCCAGGGCTTGCAGCCTTAGCCAAGGCAGGGCAAGAGCTTCTTAAGCTGGTATGTTTTTTCACTGCTGGCCCGACCGAAACACGTGCCTGGCTTATTCCGCAGGGAACAAAGGCTGTTAAGGCCGCTGGCAAGATCCATACAGATATTGAAAGAGGTTTTATCCGCGCAGAGATCTATAAATACGCTGATCTTGAAAAGTACGGGAGCTATCAAGCGCTGAAAGAAAAGAATCTTGTTACGCTCGAAGGCAAAGATTATGAGATCCAGGATGGCGATGTTGCTTATTTTCGGTTTAGCGTTTAAAAGAGAAATCCCGTGGTCGTCCGCTACTGAAGAGTGGCAGACTCCCTTAGGGTAAATTCGCGTGCTTAAGTTGCATCACCTAAGAAGCTTCGCAACTTAAGCGCTCACCAAGGAGGAGCTATGAAACGAATTTTCTTAGTAACTGTTGTTGTGATTTTTTGTGTTTCCGGTTTTGTCCAAGCCGAGACAGCGATAAAGTCAACCATTGACGATCAAGTGGCTGTGGAAGTGACCGTCTACAATTCTAATTTGGGATTAGTAAAAGACACGCGCAAAATCAAATTGCCCAAGGGTAAGGAAAGCGAACTTCGGTTCATGGATGTGGCGTCGTATATTATGCCAGTTACGGTTCACGCTAAATCATTGACAGCGCCGGATCAATTTACCATTCTAGAGCAAAATTATGAATATGATTTGATGAGCCAGCAGAAGCTTTTGGATAAATATGTTGGTAAGAAAATTAAGCTCATGGAAGACAACCAATATCAGGATCGCAAAAGTGTCATTGAGGCCACACTGTTAAGCAATAATAACGGACAAATTTATCAAATCGGCGATGAGGTTTATTTAGGCTACCCCGGATACCAGGTTTTACCAAAAATCCCAGAGAATTTAATTGCTAAACCCACTTTAACCTGGCTTTTTGCTAACAACACCAATGGCGCGCAGGATCTGCAGGTTTCTTATTTAACAAATAATATTGGCTGGAAAGCAGATTATGTTTTGGTTTTGGATAAGACGGATGCCAAGGCTGATTTATCTGGATGGGTGACCATTGATAATAAAAGCGGTGCCAGCTACAACAAGGCGAAGTTAAAGCTTGTGGCCGGTGATGTTAATCGCGTTCAGGAAATGGTTAAGAGAAACAGGGATCATGTCATGAAGGAAATGGCCATGGCGCCGACGGGTGGTAATCAATTTCAGGAACAAGGATTTTTTGAATATCATATCTATGATTTGCAGCGCCCAACAACGATCAAAGATAATCAAACCAAACAGATCAGCTTGCTTGAGGCCAATGGTCTTGACGCAGCGAAAGAATTTCTTGTTTATGGTGAGCAAGGTTATTTTACAATGCAATTGCGGGAACAAAATCCTGAACAAAAAGTTTATGTGTATGTGAAATTTAAGAATGCGAAAGAAAATAAACTCGGCATGCCTTTACCTGCGGGGATCATGCGCCTCTACAAACAAGATGACAAGGACTCGCTGCAATTTATCGGCGAGGATCGTATTAACCACACCCCTAAAGATGAGGAAGTCAGGTTAAAGGTGGGGGAGGCTTTTGATATTGTGGTTGAGCGTAAACAGATTGATTTTAATCAGATTTCCCGCCAGATGTATGAAACCGAATGGGAAATCACGATACGCAATCATAAAGATGAAGATGTTGTTGTCGGCTTAATTGAGCCAGCGCCAGGGAACTGGACCATGATTTCAAACAGCCAAGGCTACGAAAAGGTAGATGCCTTTAGAGTGCGTTTTGATGTTAATGTTCCTAAAGATGGTGAAGCAGTGCTCAAGTATCGAATTCGCGTAGGTATCTAAACGTAAGGGGATTGAAGATTGACCTTTAAGAGGAAAGTATGAAAATAAAGAAGTTTTTTACGTGGCAAATTATTTTTGGATTGATCCTCATAAGCCTATCGCTAGGTTTTTATTGCCTTCATTATTTTGTTTTTCATGATCTCCACCATATCTTCCTTTATTTAATAGGTGATGTTGCCTTCTTGTTTTTAGATGTGTTGATTGTTGCCTTGGTGCTAGAGAGAATTTTCTCCTATCGGGAAAAAATTAATATTCTCAGCAAGCTCAATATGCTGATTGGCGTTTTCTTTGTTGAAGTTGGTAATGAATTTTTGTCTTGTTTGCATCACGCAGATATGGACAAGAATCACTCATCTAATTTTCTTATTTTTACTAGTCATTCTACAAAAAAAGATTTTATGCATGCTGTTGCATGGCTGAAAAAACATCCGCACGAGATTAATATACAAGGATGCAATCTCGATGAAATCAAAACCTTGCTTTCATCTCGTCGTAGTTTTTTGGCGAATCTTTTAGCGAATCCGAATTTATTAGAACATCAGCGTTTTGCCAATCTTCTTTGGGCTACTTTTCATCTTGCTGAAGAGCTTTCTTACCGAGAGGATCTTAAAAATCTTCACGAAACCGACCAGCAGCATCTGACGCTGGACATCCGACGAGCCTATCAGCATCTCTTGGCTGAGTGGGTTTACTATCTTTGGCACCTAAAAGACAACTATCCTTATCTCTATTCGTTAGCACTTCGAACAAATCCTTTTGATGTAAATGCTTCTGTTGAAATCATTTGAAGCTTAAAGATTTTAACGCGTGAAATGATTGTTCTTGACAAATTTAAGTTTATTACGATAGAATGTTTGCAGATTAAGGAATAACTATGTGCAAATATCCCCTCGAAAAACTTCTTAAAGATAAACGTATTGCTGAAGAGATCGAACGCCATCGTTGGTTTGAAGGCGAGAAGAAGGGGAAGGATATTGGATTTAAAGCCGCCTCTGAGGATTGGTATAATCGCTATGCCAACGAATGGTTGAAATACCATCATCCTGATTTTCCAGCCTAACGAAAACCCCAAGTTTATTCTTTTTCAAGATTTCGTGAAAAACGTTTAACGTTTTGTTTTTTTTGTGTAAAATGTTTCAGAACAACCTAATCCACTATACGAATATATATAATGAATTTAACGCTTAAACCAATAAAAGAATTTTCTGGCCGTCCTGGGCCATTGTTGCTTATTATCATGGATGGGATCGGCTTAGGAAAGAAGGACGCCTCAAACGGCGTCTTTTCTGCTAACACGCCATGCCTGGATAAACTTTTTGAGGGTAAGCTTTTCACTTCGCTTCAAGCTCATGGAAAGGCTGTAGGCCTTCCCAGCGATGAAGATATGGGAAATAGTGAAGTGGGTCATAATGCCCTAGGATCGGGGTGCGTTCTTGCACAAGGCGCAAAACTTGTTGATGAGTCGATCGTGACAGGCCAAATTTTTAAGACACCTCTCTGGCAGAAGCTTGTTGATCGCCCTAAGAAGGGAAAAAATAGTTTTCATTTGATCGGGCTTCTTTCCGATGGCAATGTTCATTCCCATATCAATCAGCTTTTTTCGTTGATTCGCGAGTGTGCAAGAGGGGGTGTAAAAAGACTTCGTCTTCACGTTCTTTTGGACGGTCGCGATGTTGGAGAAAAGACAGCTTTAACGTATATTGAACAAGTTGAAAATTTATTTCTTGATCTTCATAAGCAATATGGTTGTGATTATCGAATTGCCTCTGGCGGCGGGCGTATGAAGACAACCATGGACCGCTATAACGCGGATTGGAGCGTTGTTAAACGTGGCTGGCAAACGCATGTTCTTGGCAAGGCCAGAGCCTTTTCTTCAGCCCTAGAAGCTGTTTCTACCTATTATGCCGAAGATCCAAAAATGACGGATCAATATCTTGACTCGTTTGTTATTGTCGAGCATGGAAAAGCTGTTGGCACTGTCGAGGATGGTGATTCTGTTGTGTGTTTTAATTTTCGCGGAGATAGGGCTATCGAGATCTCGCGCGCCTTTGATGAAAAAGATTTTAAGGAGTTTGACCGCGAGCGTTATCCTGATGTTTTATACGCGGGGATGATGCAGTACGACGGCGATCTAAAGATCCCAAAGAATTTTCTTGTTAATCCGCCGCAGATCGATCGTACGATCGGTGAATATCTTTGCAAAGCGCAGGTTAGATCCTTTGCCTTGTCAGAGACTCAAAAATATGGCCATGTGACTTATTTTTGGAATGGCAACAAATCTGGGTATATCGATGAAAAGCTTGAAGCGTATTTTGAAATTCTTTCTGATCGTATCCAATTTGATCAAGCGCCTAAGATGAAATGCTATGAAATCACAGAAAAAGCCATCGCGCTTCTTAAGAGTGGAGAGTATAAATTTGGACGCATCAACTTCCCAAATGGCGACATGGTCGGTCATACAGGGATTGTGGACGCCATTAAGGTATCGGTTGAGGCTCTTGATGAATGCGTTGCTAAGCTTATTGAGACTGTCAGTGCATTAAATGGAGTTACTGTCATTACGGCCGATCATGGCAATGCCGATGAAATGTTCACAGAGAAAAATGGTAAACGTGTTGTCAAAACAGCCCACACCTTAAATCCTGTGCCATTTATTATTGTTGATTC
>Ga0172381_10007711_pt1 | contig 10617 bp, 10 predicted proteins | sample Leawel6488metaG_FD_119754 | JGI IMG/M metagenome (GOLD analysis project Ga0172381, IMG submission 119754) | Leachate microbial communities from a municipal landfill in Southern Ontario, Canada - Leachate well 64-88 metaG | ecosystem: Engineered > Solid waste > Landfill > Unclassified | place... | reverse complement strand
TTTTAGAGAGAAATTTCTAAAGTTTTTTATTCGAGGCACTCAAGATACTATGGGGGTGTACGTTAGATGAACACCTTTCTTGTGATGCTCAACAGGTTTTGATTCAGAAAAACTTTGAAAGAAGAAAATGCTGCAGATTTATGACTGGCAATATTTCCCAAACAACATTATAGACATGACTTTTGCTTATTATAAAGTTTGAAATTTTGTCCTACTTCTTATAATAGGTCTGCGCTTCTGCCAAAACTGTCTTCAAATTGGCTATACGTTTGGCATCAGAAGGGTGAGTGCTTAAAAATTCAGGGGTGGAAGTCTGGCTTAGAGCAGACATCCTTTCCCAGAAAGAAATTGCCTGAGTCGGGTCATATCCGGCCATTGACATAAAAATCAGGCCAAGACGGTCTGCTTCGTATTCTTGTTTACGCGAATATGGTAAAGCCACAAAACCTTCAGCAACGATACCAAAAACACTCTGGATGGTTGATTGAGTGGTTGCAGACTTAGAGCTAAACACGGTACCAAGTATTGAGACTCCGGCATTGGTGGCCATCTGTTGGGAAATACGTTCATTGGCGTGTTTGGCAACGGCATGGGCTATTTCATGTCCAAGCACTACAGCAAGGCCGGCATCATTAAGAGTGACAGGCAGAATCCCCTCATAAACTACAATTTTCCCTCCAGGCATACAAAAAGCATTGACAGCAGAATCCTTTACAAGACTAAAGGTCCATGAATAGCCGGAAATCTTGGCCGACAAGCCTTGCTCTTTCAAGTAAGAGTCCACCGCAGCAGTCATTTTTTGCCCAACCCGAATCACACGAGCACTTTCCGTTGTCTTGGATGATTTGACGGCCGTTGCCATATATGAATGATAGCTCGAATCACTCAATGCGAGCACTTCTGAATCAGAAACAAGTGAAAGCTGTTTTCTACCAGTCAAGAGAACCGTCGAACAACCAGTCAACAATAACACTGTCATTAAGATAGCTATATTTTTATTCATTGATTTATTTTTTTAAATTAAAGATTAACAAACCCATCATCTGTATTTTTAAAATTTTCTTTGTCAGGACGGAAAATTTCTGTTTTTTCCAATATTTCATTCAGACGGGACAATTCGGAAAATTCAATGACCTTGTCCGAATAGACAGTTTGTCTGAACAACATTAAACATTGCTGGCGTTTTTTTGCCGACATCGACTTTACAATCTCAAATGAGTGATTAATGGGTTCAAACAAACTATGTTCATAATCTTCAGAAGAGACATTCATATTCTGCAACACCTGTTCAAAGAAATCCGATTCCTGACGATCCACTTCTCCATCTGAAAAAATCAATAGACTGATCAATCTAGCCACTGCAATGGATTCAAACAATTCAAAAGGGTATTTGTTCATAAATATTTTTAAAATATAATGTGTTTTTGAAAAACATCACAAAGAATAATGTTCAACAAAAAGAGCCATCAATGATTGAAAACCTGCAAGATTTTTTTAAAAAGAAGCTTTCTGCAATATTCTAAATCTTGTTGTTTGTCAGTTTCCTTTTCAAGAGACGTAACGCCCTTGTCTGTGAAACCACATGGATTAATCAATGAATAATAAGACAAATCAGTATTGATATTTAATGCCAACCCATGCATAGTCACAAAACGGCTGCTCTTAACACCGATGGCACAAATCTTACGGGTTTTAACAGGGACATCGGTATCAATCCATACACCGGTCGCACCTTTAAACCTTTCTCCTTTCACTCCGAATTCCAATAAGAAGAGGATAACCGCTTCTTCGATATAATAGATATACTGCCTTAATCCAATATTGAAATGTTCCAGGTCAAGAATGGGATAAACCACTATTTGACCAGGTCCATGATAGGTTATATCTCCTCCTCGGTCTGTTTTAAAAAAAGCAACTCCTTTGTCTTTCAGGGTTTGGTTGTTGACCAGCAAATTTTCTTCGACACCACTCTTTCCCAAAGTGAAAACATGCGGATGTTCACAAAAGACTGCAATATCATTCAAGTCATTGATTCCATTCTTAGCAATTATCCTTGCATCAAACAATTCCTTTTGCTTCTGCCAGGCAAGTGCATACTCCATTCTTCCCCAATCATCATATATGATCATCCTCTACAACATTTTTAAATTGATGCAAAAATACAATATAAATAAGAATTAAAATATCAATGATCTGATTCGCTTTCATTTTCTTTGTGACATATATGCCATGAAATGCTCTGACAGCAATTTAAACTTGCAATCTTCAATGTCTCATCTTTTACGTAATTATTCACAAAAAGATGTATATTTGTAAATAATTTGATTGAATTAAGATTTTATTTATCCGATCGATGCAAAATGCAAATCATAACCCTATGTGGAATTGGTTTTTAGTAATTATTTAAGATTTATACCTACAAGTCATGAGACGAAAACTAATTTTATTTTCAGTTTTGCCATTAATTGTTGTCTTTGCCATTTCGTGTAAGAATAAGCCTGTTCAAGAAGAAGCACAGGTTACTTTCAAACCTTTCGAAATGAATGAGAAGAACCATCTCAAAGGAGACGAAAAGAATCCGGTCCTAAGTATTTCTTTAAACCTGCAATATCCTGATACTTTTTCCAATGTTTCTGTATTGAACAAAATTCGAAGGACAATACTGATTGACTTTTTCCCGGATATCGAAAAAGATATAATCGATCCAAGAATTGCAATGGAAAGCTATATCAAGAAATATGTCAAGTTTTATGACAACTCAGAAGACGCCTCCTCCATCAGCGATAAAAGGAATTCCGATCAGTCTGATGTTGCATGGTGGGATAATGAAAAGATGATCATCAGAAATAATTCTGATAACATTTTATCATATACCATTGAATCCAATCAATTCACTGGTGGTGCACATGGTGGAAAGAATTACCTGAACACGGTAATTAACCTAAAGACAGGAGATCGCATTACAGAAGACGATATTTTCACAGAAGTATCACGTCCCTTGGTTGCAAAAATCATCTTGAAGAAAATCATGGAGAAGCACCAAGTCAATAAAGCTGAGGACCTGGAGCAAATAGGATTCTTTGATGTATCCGAAATTGGTTTGAACAAAAATTTTTATGTCACCAGTGAAGGTTTTGTGTATACTTATAATGAATATGAAATTGCAGCTTATGCTGTAGGAACAACGGAGATTTTGTTGAGTTATAAAGACATTTCAGAATTCATGATACCGGAAAATCCCATCATACCTCTTATTCCATAAATGATCCGAAATAATGAATATAGACTGTATCGAACGTTATTTTCCAGAACTCAATAAAACTCAAAAAGAACAAATAACTGCACTCTATGATTTATATGCAGATTGGAACAGTAAAATCAATGTCATATCAAGAAAGGACATAGAGAACCTGTACGAGCGGCATGTGTTGCATTCCATGGGCATCAGTAAGCTTTTGCATTTCAAAGACGGCTCAAACATCATGGATGTGGGTACTGGAGGGGGATTCCCTGCCATTCCATTAGCTATTCTTTATCCAAACGTACACTTTCACCTGGTTGACAGCATCAACAAGAAGTTGATAGTTGCCCAGGAAGTATCCGGTGCTATCGGATTAAAAAATGTCAGCATCAGACATTGCCGGGTGGAAGAAGAAAAATCTTTATTTGACTTCGTAATCAGCAGAGCCGTCATGCCTTTTTCTGATTTGGTCAAACTATGCAAAAAGAACATTGGCAAAGAACAGAGAAACTCAATGACAAATGGATTGATCTGCCTCAAAGGTGGTGAGTTGGGACATGAAATTGCATCTTTCAAAAACAAGGTCATTATAATCGAACTAAGTGATTATTTCAAGGAAGAATTCTTCGAAACTAAGAAAGTTGTTTACGTTCCACTTGTGTAATACTTCAAAAGCATGTATATCAAGCATTTCACATTTAACCCCTTTCAAGAAAACACCTATATTGTTTACAATGAAGAAAAGGAGGCCATGATTATAGACCCTGGTTGCAATTCCGAAAAAGAAGAGTCTATCCTCAACGAATTCATTGTTTCCAATGGATTGAAAGTCAAAATATTGGTAAACACACACCTGCACATTGACCATTGTTATGGAAATGCCTTTGTAGAAAACACATATGACGTCAAAGCCTATGCCAACCGGGAAGACGAATTCTTGCTTAAAGACATGGCAGGCCAATCCAAAATGTTCGGGATTCCTCTCAGACATGCGGCTGCTTTAATTGAAAACGACATTTATGAAAACGACAAACTCACTCTGGGTTCGGAAATCTTTGAGGCTTTCCTGATTCCAGGACATTCACCGGGCAGTGTTGTTTTATACAATGCCAAAAACAGTTGTGTTTTTGTCGGAGACGTTTTATTTCAAGGAAGTATTGGGAGAACAGATTTGCAAAAGGGTAACTATCAGTCACTGATTGACGGAATTCGAGAAAAACTTCTAATACTTCCTGATGAAACCGTTGTTTATAGTGGACATGGACCAACAACGACCATTGGTCAGGAAAAGGCTAATAACCCCTTTATTTGACAGAATTGTCATAATGTCATGATATTTTGATACAAATATGCCATTATGACACCTGTCATTTTTCAAGCAGTACAAACTATCGAATTGATTATCTGATGTTTAATTATTTCAGGCATGCTTTATATTAAAAAAGGCATGCCTTTTGACTATATCATCGTGTAGCCGATCAAGAAGACCGGTAGAAAAAAATATTAATCACTTAATCAATAGGAGATTACACGATGTTAACAACAATCAAAAGACAAAACCCTTTTTTCCCTGTTTTATCAGATTCTTTTTTTAGGGAAAACTTTTTGAATGACAGCGATTGGACTACCAGTCCTGCAGTGAATATTGCCGAAAACAAAGATGGTTTTCGCATTGAAGTTGCCGCTCCCGGCCTGAACAAAGAAGATTTTCACATCAACATCGATAAAAGAGTGCTTGTAATTTCTTCTGAAAAGGAAACCAAGTCTGAATCAAAAGACGAAAACGATGAAAAATATTACCGCAGGGAATTCGGCTATTTCAGCTTTAAACGTTCCTTCTCACTGCCCGAATATGCAGACACAGACAATATTAAGGCAACCCATGAAAATGGCGTATTGAACGTGTTCATTCCTAAACATGAAGAAACAAAAGAAAAACCTGCAAGGGTTATTTCGATAGAATAACATCATTTTAGACTTATTTACATCTAATTGATTGATTTACTGATTGATGAAGGCTGTTTCTTGGTGTCGAAACAGCCTTTTTTATTTGCCAAAGTCTTATCCGAATTTTTTTCGCTTCAATTCTGTTAAGTTCTTTTATCACGAAAATTCATCATCATGTAAAGACATTCAGATCATTAGATCTATCCAATCTGCACCCGAATCTTGTAAAGAATCAGTCGTTCAAATTCCAAGCTCCAAATTTTTAATATTGGATTTTAATGCCGAACTTTGTGCGCTTGGTTTTGCAACCTGTAGATCATTGTAAACAACACACTATCAATTTTTTATGATTAAAGAAATCACTTTGAGACAAGCAAAGATCCGAGAACAGCTTATTCTGAATAAAGTGGATGCCTGTCTCCTTTCCACATCCGTCAATATTTTATATGCCAATGGAAGCATCTTTAACGGGTATTATTATATTCCGGCTGAAGGCGATTCCATTATTTTTGTAAAGCGGCCTGTTGGAATGGAAGGTGATGACATCCATTATATACGGAAACCGGAACAGATGCCCGGAATCATGAAAGAAAAAGGCATCAAGCCACCAAGAAAACTGATGGTGGAAGGTGATGAAATGGGACATACCGAATGGACACGTCTTCAGGCTTGTTTTTCGGACAGTGAATTCATCAATGGAACCACTTGTCTTAGAAAAGTCAGAAGCATCAAGACTGATTATGAAATATCCCTGATCAAAGCCTCTGCTGAAGCGCATGTCAGAGCCTATAAAAGGATTCCGGAAGTTTACCGTCCAGGTATGACAGATACGGAATTTGCCATCGAAATTGAATACATCATGCGTCAAGAAGGCAACCAAGGCCTGTTCCGGACATTCGGGGATATAGAAGCTTTCATGGGTAGCGTTTTGGCTGGTGAGAATGCTGCTGTCGCTTCCCCATACGACTTTGCGCTCGGGGGGGCGGGTACAGTCTTCAACCCTATCGGAGCAGCAGGGCACAAGCTTATGCCAGGCAACAGCATCATGATTGACATGTGTGGAAATTTTTCAGGATATCTGGATGATCTGACACGGACCTTTTCTATAGGGAGATTGCCGGATAAAGCCTATAAGGCGCATCAAGTAGCCATCGATATTCAACAATGCATAAAGGAAGAGATGAAAGAAGGAGCTGTTTGCGAGGATTTATACAACAAATCCATCAAGATTGCTGAAGAAGCAGGACTCGCCGACTGTTTTATGGGCACTACCCAACAAGCCAAGTTCGTAGGACATGGTGTCGGTTTGGTTATCAACGAATTACCTGTCTTGGCCATGCGTTCCAAAGAAATAATCAAGTCAAACATGACCATAGCTGTCGAACCAAAATTCGTCATTAAAGGTGTCGGTGCCGTTGGCGTTGAAGACACCTATCTGGTTGGAAAGAATGGAAGCGAAAGGCTGACGCATCTTAATTTTGATATCATAGACCTAACTAAATAAAGAACCGAAAAAGATGAATCTCATGAGTGATTTTATATCCCGACAAATCGGCATTCAGCCGGAAGAACAAAAAGAAATGCTGGAAAAATTAGGAATAGACAGCATTGAAAAAATGATTGAACAAACCATTCCTGCAGATATCCATTTACTAGAACCACTTGATATGGCCCCAGCCATGTCAGAAGGCCAATTTTCCGAACACATCAATGACCTGGCTTCCAAAAACAAAGTTTTCACTTCATACATCGGCTCCGGTTGGTACAACACTTTCACACCAGCAGTCATTCAAAGGAACGTCTTTGAAAATCCTGTTTGGTATACCTCATATACACCTTATCAGGCTGAAGTATCCCAAGGACGCCTGGAAGCATTATTCAATTTTCAGACCGTCATCACAGAGTTGACCGGGCTTCCACTCACCAATGCCTCTTTGCTGGACGATGCAACTGCTGCAGCAGAAGCCGCCAACATGTTTTTCAATATGAGGAGCAAAGAACAAGAAGTGGCAGGAGCAAATATCTTGTTCATCGATCAATCGGTATTTACTCAGATATTGGCCGTATTGAACACACGTTGCATTCCTCAAGGCATCAAATTGGAAATCGGTGACTATGCCTCCTTTAAGCCAAATACCTCACACTTTGCCGCTTTGGTACAATACCCCAATGCCGACGGACAAGTTGAAAATTATGCCCATTTCATCACAAAGATGCATCAGGCAGGATTAAAAGTGGCCGTTGCCGCTGACATTCTCAGTCTTTGCCTGCTTCAATCACCAGGCAGTTTGGATGCAGATGTCCTGTTCGGCTCCACGCAGCGTTTCGGAATTCCAATGGGATTTGGTGGTCCTTCTGCCGGATATTTTGCAACAAAAGATGAATACAAACGAAATATACCAGGCCGCATCATCGGCCTGTCAAAAGATAAATCAGGTCACCCTGCATATCGACTGGCACTGCAAATGCGGGAACAGCACATCAAACGGGAAAAAGCCACATCAAACATTTGTACAGCATCAGCTCTGATGGCCAATATGGCCGGTTTCTATGCCGTTTATCACGGATATGAAGGTCTCCGTAATATGGCCAAACGCGTTCACGGCATTGCCTCCTATCTGAATGACGCTCTTTCGGTGTACGGCTACAAACAGGCCAATGATAACTTCTTCGACACCCTCAAAATCAGCCTTCCTGAAAACGTCAAATTGTCGGATGTCAAAAGACTGGCTCTGGAATACGAAGTCAACTTCCGGTATTTTGAAACCGGTGAAATCGGTATCAGCATAGATGAGACCACTGATTATGACGATGTAGATGTATTGCTCGACATCTTTGCTTCGGCTGCCGAAAACCAGGCCAGTTTTACCAATAACGAAGATTTCACCACCATTCTTTCTTTGGATGAAAGCCTGATCAGAAATGAAAAAATCTTGCAACAGGAAGTATTCAAAAAGTACCATTCCGAAACGGAAATGATGCGTTATATCAAGAAGTTGGAAAGAAAAGACATCTCCCTCACCCACTCCATGATATCCTTAGGTTCATGTACCATGAAACTTAATGCGGCTTCTGAAATGCTGGCACTGGAAAATGCAGGATTCGCAGGCATTCACCCATACGCTCCTGAAAATCAGGTGGAAGGTTATCTGGAAATGATAGAGAACCTGAAAAAGATGCTGTGCAAAATCACCGGTTTTGCAGACTGTAACCTGCAACCAAACTCAGGTGCTGCCGGTGAATATTCCGGCTTGCGCGTGATCCGGGAATATTTCAAGGACAAAGGCCAGATAAACCGCAATAAATTACTAATTCCTGCTTCTGCCCATGGTACCAACCCTGCCAGTGCCCATCAGGCTGGTTTTGAAATTCAGACTGTCGTTTGTGACGAAAACGGAAACGTTGACCTGAAGGACTGGGAAACCAAAGCTTCCGAGAATACAGACACATTGGCCGGTTGCATGATCACTTATCCTTCAACACACGGTATCTTCGAAAAACAGATTCGAAGAATGTGCGATATCATCCACCAAAACGGCGGGCAGGTATATATGGACGGTGCAAATATGAATGCTCAGGTTGGAATAACCTCCCCCGGATATATTGGAGCTGACATTTGTCACCTGAATCTGCACAAGACCTTTGCTATGCCTCATGGTGGTGGTGGCCCCGGTGTAGGTCCGATTTGTTGCGCACAACACCTAGTGAACTATTTACCCAAACATCCGCATTTCGGGAATATCAGGAACACAATTGCAGCAGCTCCCTACGGTAGTGCCATGCTGTTACCGATCAGCTATGGCTATATTTGTATGCTGGGCGCAGACGGTCTTAAAAAAGCCAGTGAAATCGCTATTTTGAACGCCAATTACTTAGCGGAATCCCTAAAAGACCTCTTTCCGGTTCTCTTCAGAGGTGAGGACGGACGTGTCGGACATGAAGTCATCCTGGATTGCCGTAGTTTCAAAAACGCAGGTATCACAGAGACCGATGTTGCCAAACGTTTGATGGATTTTGGATATCATGCACCCACACTTTCTTTTCCGGTTCATGGTACTTTAATGGTTGAGCCAACCGAAAGTGAAGGTCTCGCAGAACTTAAACGATTTATTGAGACGATGCGATGTATCCATAAGGAAATCAAAGAAATAGAAAGTGAAATATACAACAAGAACGACAATGTTTTGGTACAAGCTCCTCATCCGGAATATGAACTGACTGCCGACGAATGGTCACACAGCTATCCGCGTAGCAAAGCCGCCTACCCATTGGCATGGATTGCGGAAAACAAATTTCAGATTCCTGTAGGAAGGGTGGACAATGCCTTTGGCGACCGAAACCTGCAATGCAGTTGCCCCGGATGATTGTGAGGATAGTTCACCATGTAACCAAGAAGGTGATGTACATTTCACATGATTAATAGGGAACCATTACTACCCGGCCACGATCGGAATCTGTTCATTCATCGGGTAATTTTTTATCAGGAAAAAGCGCCTGTTTTTTACTGACAGAATGAATATAAATTGGCGGAAACTGACAAATCAGAACTGATTTCTCAGTAATTTTCTGCCAAATCGTCCGTCGTTTCATTTCGGCAGACTTTTTGTTTATTGAGAACTGCATACCCAATTGAATAAGTTAAGATATGAAGCATACAAAAACTGAGGCTGGTCCTAAGAATGAAGAACAGCACAAAAATGAAATCCCGGTAGAAAAGGCGAGAATTGAAAACAAAGAATCGGAGGAAGACACAACTTCTGAAAAAGATTCAACAGTACAAAAAGAAGAAGCCGAGGATTCGGCTGAAAATGAAGTGAACACTGAAAAAAAAGCCTTTGATGAGTTGCAGGCCAAATACGATCAGCTCAATGATACATATCTGAGAAGTCTGGCTGAATTTGATAACTACCGGAAACGCAGTCTTCGTGAAAAATCAGAACTGATTAAAAACGGTGGAGAAAATGTATTGGTCAGTATTTTGGATGTCGTTGATGATATGGAACGAGGATTGGCTGCCACCAGAGATGCAAAGGATATTGAAGCTGTCAAACAAGGCATGGAACTCATCTATACGAAATTACAAGCCTTCCTCAAGCAAAATGGTGTTACAGGAATTGAAACTGAAAACAAGACTTTTGACACCGATCTTCACGAAGCAATCACAACGATTCCAGCTCCCACCGAAGACCTTAAGGATAAAGTGATAGATTGCGTACAAAAAGGTTACTACCTCAATGAAAAAGTCATTCGTTTCGCAAAAGTCATTGTCGGAAAATAAACCGGAAACAATCCTGAACCGATCATCGACGAAAAATACTGTGACAGATATAAAGAGAAGATAATAAAGAACATATGTCGAGTAAAAGAGATTATTATGAAGTGCTGGGTGTAGCCAAAAACGCATCTGACGAAGAAATCAAAAAAGCATA
>Ga0172381_10007710_pt1 | contig 10618 bp, 21 predicted proteins | sample Leawel6488metaG_FD_119754 | JGI IMG/M metagenome (GOLD analysis project Ga0172381, IMG submission 119754) | Leachate microbial communities from a municipal landfill in Southern Ontario, Canada - Leachate well 64-88 metaG | ecosystem: Engineered > Solid waste > Landfill > Unclassified | place... | reverse complement strand
GATGAACTTCCAATACCTCAACCACGAGTTCATTTACCCCAGGCCCCCTCAGCGCCGTCGGTGGGCGTGTCCCTACTGCAAGAAGATGGGTTGGTGGGAGCCCTCAGTCCATACAGGTCCAAAGCCCCTCTATGACCACAATAAGCCCGACGGAACTCGCTGCCATAAGGCGGTTTCCGCCGGGAAAAGGGCGTCTATGAGGACTCAGGGGTGATGTTCCAGGTCCAGTGTTATTCGATTAACATCAAAAATACCAGCGGGCCAGCTGGGAAGTGGTGTAATATCATTGTCCCTATGATGGAAATCACTGAATATTTGGAAAGTATTCCTGTTTGACTCGAATTAACGACAACTCAGGAATCTATAAAGTAGCCCCCGGGAAAAAGTTGGTTCTCCGGTGTTACAAGTGTCAAGTTTCGGTAGATGTTGTGAATGACCCAACAATAGAGCACCCAGCTCTATTGAAGTTTGTTGCCACCCATCAACCTCACGGTCAGATGTTTGTTGGTACCGTTGATGATGGGAAGTTTCAAGCAATAGAGGGCCCTGGAGAGTTCCTAGACTTAGAGCATGAAGATGACCCCTCCAATTGAAGATAGCATTGAATCTGATTGGGCCATTGCCAGACCCAACCGACGCTCAGCAGAGGAGATTGCCAAGGTTGAGCAGGAGGGGAGGGGTTTCGCTTGGATAGGGTTTATGTCTAGAAAGAAACCTGTGGGATCTCGTATCATGATCCCCATCCCTGCTCCGATGCGAGTCATCATTCAGGAGACTGAAAGAGAACAAGAGATTCAAATCTTCCAACTCAATTATGTGCCCAATGAGGCACATGAAGTTGATGCTTTGCACCTGTACCTATCGGAAGTCGGTAATGAGCCTGTAGCTCGACTCATCCTCTCTAGAAGAACGGTTTCCTCGTACTCTCCGCTCACTCTTGGATTTCGCATCACAGGCTTTGGTTATCTCAATGCGTGTTGGCTTACCAAGACTTCAGATCCAATCCCAACCCTAGCTCATGATAGGGAAGACGGGGATGAGGTAGAGAGTCGTGATATGGGCGGTCCAATATGAGCAATGAAGACCCTATAGAGGATGATTGGAAGACGATCAGACTCAACAACAAGGCAGTGATTGAAGAGCGGGCAAACTCGATTGTCGAGGCACTTAGGAAGTTGCCTGTAGACTCAGTAGTTTACACAACTGTCAATGGGTTGAGTCTGAATCCATTGGAGGTGATCACAGAGGTGCAGGGGCGAACCAGCATAGGATGTGCTATTCTTGATCACGTGAACCTAGAGATGTTTTTCAAAAAGGTATTCGGTAATGCTAGATGACAGGACGTGGACTCATATTGGTGGGGATATGGAAGCCAGTTACGACGGTAAACAATACGTGGACATCCGTCTCAGAGGAAGGGATGGTGAGCAACCAAAGCCCATTTGCTTCATGAGTAAGGGTACCCTTGAGGGTGCTCTCGCCCTGTTTGATCAACCTCCGAAGGACGTGGATTTGGCCAGCACATGAGTGATATACGTACAGAATTGGGGTTGGAACTACTAGACTCATGAGTAAGACAGTCACCTTTACAGCGTATGAGACCATTGGGATTGGGATCCCAAACCTGAACTTCGGTGGGCATGATCCTGAGACAGCTGAGCGGCTCGTAAGAGAGGGAAAGGGCCAATGGGCACTATGCCACGGTAATACCCTCTCCTTCATACCACTGGATTACAAGCTCAAGTTGTGCGAGAGCTTCCTTATAGAAACTCCTACTGGGTTCGAAGTAACCGAGACCGAGTTATCAAAAAAACGGGATCGAAACCACTAGCCAAGAAGGGGAGGCGGTACTATCTGTCCCCGATGTTCCGGAAGTTCCTCCTTTGGGTAGTATTCCGAAGTGAATACAAGTACCTGGTGAAGTGCATTCAAACCGATCCCAGGCTAGCAACCTCCCATCAGGTAGACCTAGTTGTCCGAAAGGATGGTCGAGAACAGAGGTTTGAAGCTGATTGGATCAAGGTGTTGGGCAGGATGTATCGTACGAAGGAACCTCTAGATGACGCTCACCTTCTTCCTCCACCGGTGGTAGTATCAAGGACTGTCACTCATGGTACTGACCTTCGAAAAGTTCAAACCTGGGGTCGTCCCCGGCGCTAAAAACCCTTGTTTCTAGAGGGTCATACAAGGACTCGAACTCGGCACAAGATATGAGCTTGTAGCCAACTACTTGATACTTCACAAAAAGACGAACCCAACCCCCGGTCGTTCTGCATTGGGACAGATCAATACTATCTTCAACTACGTCTGATCTAGCTCTCAAGTAAGCGAGAAAGTTACTACGAGCTCTATCTCTTACTTCAAGGGCTGCTTCTTCACTGTCGAAGTAGGCTGATTGAGAGTTCCCGTCTTTGGTTTCAGGTATCGTTACCCTGACCTCCCATCTAGCTATACTTAGGGTCGTCATAAGCATAATATACACCGGAACTGGTGTATTGATCAACTATGATTATCCACATAACTGTTCTCGAGGCCGATCTCGAAGCATACAAATCTGACCCCCCAACACCAAGTGGGCTTCCTCATCGGTTCTGTGCCTGCTATGATCCGTTCTGGAAACCAGAGATATTTGGCAAAAAGTACAGACTAAAGGCCTTTGGTAATAGTAGAGAAGAGGCCATTGAATCCTTGAAGAGTCAGATCACAGAAGTTATGAAGAGGGAAAGAATTCTAACCATTCAGGACGTAGAACTCGAGATATGATGATCTACATTAGGCGACTACTTCTCTGGTTTGCTATTGGACCTCGTGCTTACAGAGAGATGGTTCGAGACATGAAGGCCAGTGTTGGTGCTCGAGGGTTCGTACAGGCTAAGACTGTACGAGGTCATCAAGTGCTTGTTAATGATTGGAGAAGAACCCTCTATGAGATCGTCAGTGGAAGGGAGTTCATCTGATGCCTCCAATCCCAGGATGGCTTGTAGTAGGCTTGTGGGTTGTGGAGAAGGTATCCGGCCAACTCTTCGAGATCACAAAAGTCACTCGTAATAGAGTTACAATGGTCGACCAGGGCAAGGATAGAACTCGAGAGTTCCGTTTAGACTACCTCCATGAGTACTGCTTTGCCTGCAACTACTTTGAGTGCGACTTTTGCCGAAAGAGCCAGGGTACACTTCCCGTTTGTGCGACTTGTGAGAAAAGAAGAATCCACTTTGAGGAGGGGCCAAGGCATGACAATCGAAGGGTGTGTGAGCTCCCTAGGTTCTGCAAAAATAAGTTTATTGGTGGTACTTTTCCATTAGATCCATTCAAAGAGCCAGAGAAACCTTTACCTACAACCAGATTTGAGAGAGAATGGGTGATCTAACGTCATGACGAGATCAAAAACTGGAATGATTCGTGTCAAAGGTCCTAATGATGTACCAGAGGGTCATCACTACGCGGTTTTGATCTACTCAAGGGATAGTGTTTTTGTGCCGGGAGACCAAAGATCTAGAGAAGCACCTGGACACGGGTACCCCGAGCATACAGAGAACTTCGATACCTTCGAACATTGGGTTACCACTGACCGTGAGGTACTCTATGCCTTCCTTGGGGAGCTTGAAGAGGAGAAGGCTCGCCCCTACTCCAAGAAGGAACCCTACGTCTTCTTCGAAGTGGTGAAGAAGGGTCAGTTACAACTCAGACCAGAGATTGCTATCTGATATGACTCAAAGTGATAAGAATTGGCAGGAACTGTCTTGGCAAGATATTGTCGCCTCCTACGTGGAACATGCGAAGAGAGGTGAGAAGCAAGCCGCTCGAGAAGCTTTGAGACATCCGACTGCTGAAGCAATCTTCCTAGCTTGGGCTATTAGTCGAGGATTCCCAGTCCTAGTCACTCGCCTCAAGAATGCTCCTGCTATCAAGACCCCTGAAGAGATTCGATTGGTCACTCGCATGGGCGGGTACGTACCAGTATTCGGTGCAGGGGATGGGAAACCACTCTCACCACTCGAGATGGCTGCTCACGATGGCCAGTACCAAATGTTCCTAGATCTTGAGCACCGCCCAGATGCTGACTATCACCTAGCGATGGTTCAAGCTTGTGAGAATGGTTGCACTGATCTCGTCAAGTACCTGCTCAACAAGAGGCCCCCTGTAATCAGTGTCACGGAACACGATTATGTTTCGATACTCGACCCGGGGAGTAGATGGAACCATACAGAAGTTTTGATTCTTCTCCAGGCCGCAGGAGCAGGAAAGTGAAGTTGGACAAGATTAGTGACTTGATTGCTCACCTCACCAAGATACGGAGTAGGCATGGTGATCTTGATATCCTAGTCGAGAACCATCCAGACACTGACTTCCGACCCATCGTGAGTGTCAAGCGTAGGTTAGCTGATGGGGCTACCGAGGATAAGATAGGAATGAAGGAGGGAACTCCATACTTCCTCATCATCGCCTCAGGCGGGTCTGACGGTTAGTCCTTGACTTTTGACTCTAATAGACTCACTCCAATTACCGTCTACCTAGTAGACGGTAATTGAAACTAACTACGACAATTGGTTTGGTCATAGAGCCTGATGACTCGGACTATTCCCCGAACATCATGGAGCAGCCTGAGCTGGAAGAAGGGGATGGTTGCTGATTATTCTTGAGATTAGGGTACCCTATGCGTAATACAGATCATGGTACGCTCAGTCCGGAATGGCCCTCTCGTTCAATCAACCGACCCAAGTGATCATGAAGCCTTAGGCCGAGAACGGTTCTGGGACATGTCTGAGCAGCAACGGGAAGATAACCTGGCCGCTATGGTCAAGTTGGCAAGTACTACCGAAGCTCTCCGGGAACCTGATAAGGCGTATGCCCGTGGGTGGTTGTCAGAGCTTGATCGGTTCAAGCGGACACGAAAAACCGTGTCAATGAAGGCCGTAAGTAGTACAGTGCGGCCCTGTAACCCGAAGATCTAATAAATTAACAGGAAAAGTGAGATCGGGATCCTTCAACCGTAGTACTGACCATGGCAATCGACCTACCCTCAACAGCTGAATTAGACCGTTGCACCAAAGCATGCACTGCCTTCAACTCATACGAAGAGCTCAAGGAAAAGTGTACCCGCCATCCTGACCCTTACGTCCCTTCTCTGTCAGACAGGAAACTTGAAGCCGTGGTGGTCGGGCAGGCCCTTGAGGCCTCTGGGTGCCGAGTGTATTGGATGAGAAAAAGAAGTTAAGTGAGATTTGATACCCTCACACATACTACTAAATATTATGGCCTACAGCACACCAGCTATTGCTCAGCAAGCTCAGGCGAAGGCCTTGGCCACTGCTCAAAGACTAGTCAATCAAGGGTTTGCTCCGAAGATTGAGATCAGCCCCGGTGGGGCCTATCAGGTGAAGAGTGCGGACAAGATCAATCTGACTCTTACCATCTGGGAACCTGAAGTTGGGCGACTACAGACAACTTGGATAATTCCACGAATGGAGACATGATGGCAGAGCATAAACACCCACTTCAAAGTCTCTTAGAGTCTGATGGACTAGAGTGTCAGTCCTACTCTGGACGAAACATGTATGGTCAACCCTGCTTGGGCGTAGTGGCCCCTCTAGGTGATCTGATGGCGGCCTTAGCCTGTACAACAGACAGCAACTCAGATGAGGTCTGTGAGGCTGTTAGGGGGATCAGATTTGATTCTTTGGGCCATGACACAATTTACTACTTCCCTGAAGTTACTTTCGTGGAGGATTGATAATGCTGCACAACCATGATGCAAGTATTGTGAGGGCGGCCGAAGCGGCCGTTGATGATTGGGAACGGGGTCTAAAAGCCCACGAGAATGGTAATACTCTAGCTGTGCACAACATTCACCGGGTTCAGGAAGCCGTGAACGCTAAGCGAGCGGCTTTGAAGAATGAACCATTACTTGCTGATCTCATCAGGTTAATTGATGACTACCAGGAGAATAGTGAGATCTCAGACGAAGAAGGGGCAAGATACCGACGCTTCTTACTCGATCTATTCCAAGAGGCTCAGAAAGGTAGATCATGAACATAGCAGACCTAAACATGAGTGGGATCGGATCAGGAGACATCAAGCTTGATGAAAGCATAGATTGCAGGGTATGTTTGGCGAGTGAAATCAAGTTGTGTGATATCACGGATCTCCCAAAGAGCTTTAGTATGAAGCCTGAATCTAGGCCTGTGTACCTAGTGTTCACAGTGGTCTATATACCAACCCTCGAGTTGTACTTTGCCAAGTGGGATTTACGAGGGGACTATGATCCCCCTGAGCAACATCGAACTATCGTGAAGCCGTGGAGCGGCGGGTTATGGGTTACCGTACAAGCCACCGAACACCTGAAGGAGGCTATCAGACTTTCGATAGCCAGGGTTGTATCCGGAGAGTACTACATCAATACGAAGGGTAAGCCTATTGATCCTGATGCAAGTCTCATTCAGGACTTCAAGGATGCTGGGTGGGTCGAACCAACTACTGAAACGGAAACCTCAGCCCAATAGATCTTGACACTGAGTTCTACCTGAAGTACCCTATAACGGTCATTGAAAGAAAGAAAGAAAGAAATAGGTTAGTTGTTTAGGCATAGGTTGAACGGCCTCCAGATTATTCTTTCTCTGGGGGTCGTTCCCTTTTGTGGCCTTGACTTAAAAGTTTCGACGAGATGATCCAAAAGTTGGCCATCTCGTCGAAAACCCATTCAGAAAGTTCTGATCTGCTAGTTAGTGCGCAGAGCTCCAATGGCTGGACGCCAAGAGCTGTAATCCAATCGACTCTGCATGAAAGCCAGTCCGTTATTCCAACCAGCAGATCGTCCGATACGGAAGAGGTCATCCGTCACCACGATTGTGTTGTACTGACTCCAGGTTGATCCATTCCAATACTTTGCCCAAGTCTTGCGAGCGTTCGGGTCATTGGTATCCCAACCAGCCTGTCCAGCCAACCATACCTGGGTCTCGGTATCGTTGAAGGACGCTGTGAAGAACCCACCTGAGTTGGCCATGGTGTAAGGACTCGGCAAAGCGTTCTGTGTGACAGATCCGGCAGAGTCCACTTTATCGAAGATGAGGGCTTGAGCGGATGTTCCGTACAGGAACCAGACGGAACTAGGGGTGCTAACCACTTCATAGTTTTGGACTCCAGTTCCCTGGAATGTAGCAACAGTCTGGTTGGTGCCAGGGGTGAAGGTTGTCCCAGAAGGTGTAGCTCGCAGGCGCTTTAGTGGTAGATCATTCTGTGTCAGGCCATCCCAGGTATTTATGGGACCCCACTGGAACCAGACATCTTTCGATATTGGGTGTTGGGCCATCAAGACTCCAGCGTTATGTGGAGCTGCCCAAGAGTTATTGGGTATGTTATCCAGCTGGGTAGCTCCGGGAGAGTTGTCTAAAGCGACAAAGTCACTAGAGGTCATTGGAGCAATACCGGCTGCTACGGTAGTTTTCCCAGCCAGAATACGTCCTCCGTTGCTACCGTTGTCATAGAAGCTGTAGAGTAGTGTGGGGTTTCCAGCGGAATCACTACCAGCTACGAGGTCAGCCGCTAGGTCTGCAAAGTCTAGATTGGCCGAAAATCCGACGTTGGATTCTGCGGCGTAAAATCCAGATATATGGCCGTTGTTACGAACAAGCTCGAGCCGGGAATAGGACACCCCTCGAGACCAGGCCCATGAGATGATGTGAACGTTTCCGTCGTTGCTTTGGGTAATAACCAGAGGTTGATCTACATCGACATTGGATGCAGGATTTACCCACCCCCAAGACACCCCTTCATTGGTTGAAACCGCAGCATGAAGCGAGTTATTCCCACGGAAAAATCCGATCAAGTCAGAGCCCTGGTTGTCTTTGAGTAACAAGGTAGCACAATGGATCCATTGAGCTGTCGTGGGGGTTCCGTCGCTGTTTGACGGTAGGTATTGTGGTGGGGTGTACGTAGTAATGCCACTGGGACTTGTTGAGGTAGTTCCACCTGTTGCTGGAGATCCGCCGGTTGCGGGCTCGCCTCCAGTTGATAGAAATCCCCCGGTTGCGAGTGATCCACCAGTTGCTGGTTCACCGCCTGTTGATAATGATCCTCCAGTTGCCGGCTCCCCACCTGTTGCTGGCTCCCCACCTGTTGAAATGGATCCTCCGGTTGCTGGCTCACCACCCGTTGCTGGATCACCACCCGTTGCTGGTGATCCTCCGGTTGCTGGAGCTCCCCCCGTTCCCCCTTGGGCATTGGCTTGAACCAACTGCATAGTTGAGAATGCCATCAGCTTCCAAGATTTGCCGGATCCCTCTGCAAAGTAGATTCCAGTAATTGAGGACGCTGTGGTAGCTCCGAGAGCTGAAAATGGAATGACACAGGATGTCCAGGCGTTGGTTGGAATTGTTCCACCTTCGCAGTAGCTGGCAATATTGTTGACTTGAGTGCCCCAGTTGTTGTTAATCATTACTTGCATGTAGAGATTCGGACTAGTCGTATTAGCCCCTCCGTATGCATAGAATGACACGGCGTCGTTACCGGTGATTCCAGTTGAACTACGCAGAAACATGAGGGCGGTCCAAGCCCCAAAGGTAGCCGTCAGTGTATTTTGTCCATTGTACAATGGGGTGGTAGCTTTCAGCTTATGGGTTGCCCAGCTGTTGTCATACCATCCAGAGGTCAAGGCTCCGTTATCGTAGATCGTGTTACCAACGATCAGACGATTGTTAGAGGATCCAACTTGTTCGGGACCCGCATTACTGGCACAACCAGCAAGCAGAGCACCCACTATCAACCAAAGGTTCTTCATGTATCTCTCCTGTTATTTTGTTTCAGTTCACGCCTGTTAGGCGACTCAAATAGGCAACCTTACTCGGTAACTTACAAGTAGTCAACTACCTTACTCATCACAGGACCTGAATCCTGTGGTGAGTTGTAGCAACTAATTAAAGGGAGAAGGCCTTCCCTGGGTACACCTCAAGGATGACTTTCGTTAGTTGGTCTTGTTCTTTTCTTCCAGGTATCTTCTAGGATCATCCTCACCTGTCTCTGGATCAGACCAGTCTTCCCACCCGGGAGTACCCTTACCATCGGAGTCCAAGACCCATTGTTGGATACCGCCGGCATTGCTGTAGTCAGGTTTGATTCGGTTCTCATACTGGAAGAGATCATACTGGGCGAGGATATCCGTTACCCGGACACCCATTTCGATTGAGTCCACCGGTACAGAGAAAGGCTTACCGGGTACCTGAGGTATCCACCATACCTGGAGGTCACCTACTTTAGGTTTCGGAATCTGTCGGGGCTGTTTTTTAGTTTTCATGCCCAATACTACGTTTAGGGTCGGGCAACCTCAACAAGAAAGAAATGAGCTTGCCCTTCTTGAAGATTCCTTGTAGTTAGTAGACACACCTTGCTCTGGAAGGGTTCTCAGAGCAAGGGCTAACGGCCTCTAGGTCAGGATAAAATCCACGAACTTAGGGGTCGTTCTCTTTTAAGGGTGATCTCTGCGGCTACTTGGGGTAGCCTAGGGCATCGTTCATTTCGTCGGTGGACGATCTTTGCCAAAAGGATGAGCGGCCGGTCCTAGGTTTCTGCGGTTCTCGTTCATAGTCGCCTAACAGGCGTGAATTGAAACAAACAAACTATCCCCACTCCTGAAGTTAACTGTGATCTAGGGCCGGCCGTTTCGTTACCTGAAATGGGAAACCTCATCTCCAGCTTAGGGGTAAGCTGGTTTTTTACTGAGGCTTCACTTCTGTAATTAACTTGGTGAGATCTAGGGTTCTCATGCGTAGTATTGAGCATGGACAATCTAGAACTCGATAATATTTCGGTAGCCTCAGACGAGTTAGCTGCTGGTCTCCAAGCTCTGGTGGTTGAAGGGTCCGGTAAAATCAGGGATTATAGAACCTACACTACACTTCGGAAGTTTGGCATCGAGTGCACAATCACCGCGGAATGGACCTTCAACTTTGGGGACAAGAGTCGCTACTTCAATGACTCCAAGGGTAATGAGTTCATCCGATCTACCTTGAGGGTAACGGTCAGCTATCAGAATCAAATATCGGATGATCTCGACCTTGTTACGAACAGAGTCAAGTTCATTCTTGCCTGCTGTGAAGCGGCGAATCAACTCAAGGTTGCCCACCAGGGTAAGAAAGTCTATCAGGTGTGGAAGACCGTTGAGGATAAGGCGGAGAGACTTCTTGAGAGGAACAAGAAGGTCCTCACGGAATCCATTCTACCTCATCTCAAAGGAATGCGTTTTAAGGCCTCTCGAACCTTCTGTGTTGGAGACACCTCGAACCTTCTTGTACAAGGTGACTACGATATCGAGATTAAGGCCAAGAAGTACCAGGTCACGGTAAGTGATTCCAAGGTAGTCACTGTTACAAGGACAGCATAATAAAGGTTTTTGGTGAGATCTAACCTCCTTACTCGTAATACTGACATGGAATCTCTCACTCAGATCATCATTCGAGCTCGCAGCATCAGTTCTGATGCTTGGGACTTGAATGTGGAGGCTACCCCATACGAAGATCAGGAGCCAATTATCGAAGCTCGCCGACAATGCTTGGCCGCCTATGATGACGCCCTTCAGGCTAGCTCACCACGAGAAGCTCATATCCATCTTCAGATTGCCCGTGATCTT
>Ga0172381_10007709_pt1 | contig 10618 bp, 4 predicted proteins | sample Leawel6488metaG_FD_119754 | JGI IMG/M metagenome (GOLD analysis project Ga0172381, IMG submission 119754) | Leachate microbial communities from a municipal landfill in Southern Ontario, Canada - Leachate well 64-88 metaG | ecosystem: Engineered > Solid waste > Landfill > Unclassified | place... | reverse complement strand
TCAGCTTATTATCGAGCCCGGAATGGCTGATCTCAAGCCCGCGCAAGCCCTTTTGCAGGGCCTCCTTAAAGGTGCGGCCGATAGCCATCGTCTCGCCGACCGATTTCATCGATACGCCCAGGATGTCCTTTACTTCCGGGAATTTCTCGAAAGTGAACCTCGGGATCTTAACCACGCAGTAATCGATCGCCGGCTCAAAACATGCGGGCGTCTCCCGGGTGATATCATTCGATATCTCGTCCAGCGTATAGCCGACGGCTAATTTCGCGGCTATCTTGGCAATAGGAAAACCGGTCGCCTTGGACGCCAGGGCAGAGCTTCTCGAGACCCGCGGATTCATTTCGATGACCACCATGCGTCCGGTCCGCGGATGCACGGCAAATTGGATATTCGAACCGCCCGTCGCTACGCCTATCTCCCTGATACAGGCGATCGCGGCATCCCGCATCCGCTGGTATTCCTTATCCGTTAACGTCTGTATGGGCGCCACGGTGATGCTGTCCCCCGTATGTATCCCCATGGGGTCAAAATTCTCGATGGAACAGATCACGACCACGTTATCCTTCAGGTCCCGCATTACTTCCAACTCAAATTCTTTCCAGCCGGCGACCGATTCCTCGATCAGGATCTCGCTGATCATGCTCGATTCAAGGCCGCGGCGCGCCAATTCCTCGAATTCTTTCATGTTATATGCCATGCTGCCGCCGGTACCGCCCATGGTAAAACTCGGACGGATAATCATCGGAAAACCTATCTTTTTAGCGACGGCGCGGGCCTCTTTCAAGCTGTGCGCCTTGCCGCTTTTTGGCAGGTCCAGGCCGATCTTCTGCATGGCCTTTTTAAACAACTGCCTGTCCTCGCCTTTTTTTATCGCCTTTATGTCGGCTCCGATAGTCTCCACATTATATTTTTCCAATATCCCTTCCCTGGCCAGGTCCACGGCAAGGTTCAGGGCGGTCTGCCCTCCTAACGTTGGAAGAATGGCGTCGGGCCTTTCCCTGGCGATGACCTTTGCGACCATTTCGGTGGTAAGGGGTTCGATATAGGTCCTGTCTGCCATCTCGGGATCGGTCATGATAGTGGCGGGATTCGAATTCACCAGGATCACCTTATATCCTTCTTGTTTCAATACCTTGCAGGCTTGCGTCCCGGAATAATCGAATTCGCAGGCCTGGCCGATGACTATCGGACCCGAACCGATTATGAGTATCTTTTTGATATCTGCCCTTTTAGGCATGTTTCTCCATCATGGTAATGAATTCGCCGAACAAATACCTGGCATCGTGCGGCCCTGCCGAGGCCTCCGGATGGAACTGGACGGAAAATACAGGCAGCTTTTTATGCCTTATTCCTTCCGGCGTATGGTCGTTCAGGTTTATATGGGTGATCTCTATCTCTTTCTTATTTAAGGAACCTGCGTCTACGCAGAAACCGTGGTTCTGGACGGTTATCGAGACCCTGCCTGTCCTAAGGTCTTTTACCGGATGGTTAGCCCCGTGATGGCCGAACTTAAGTTTATAGGTCTTCCCTCCGAGGGCAAGTCCTAACATCTGCTGGCCCAGGCAAATACCGAATATCGGGACCTTTCCGATCAAGTCCCTGGTCGTATCGATGACATATTTGACCGCCGCGGGATCTCCCGGCCCGTTCGAGAGCACCAATCCGTCGGGCTTCATCTTCAGGATCTCGCCGGCCGGCATATTTGCGGGCACGACCACGACCCCGCATTTATGTTCCGCGAGTTCCCTTAAGATGTTATATTTCAGCCCGCAATCAAGGACGACCACCTTATATTTGCCTCTTTTAGCATGCGGCCAGACGTAAGGCTTACTGCATGTGACCGCTTTGACCAGGTCTACCCCGATCAGGCCCCGGGAGTTTTTTGCCTTCCGGACCAATTTCTTCTCATCCAGATCGTCGGTAGACAGGACAGCCTTCATCGCGCCGGCCTGCCTTATATGCAAGGTAAGCGCCCGTGTATCGATGCCTTCGATGCCTAAGATACCGCTCTTCCTTAAATAATCCCCCAGGGACCCCTTGGACCGCCAATTACTGGCTATCTTGCTGTATTCCTTGACCGCGAAACCCTCTATAAAAGGACGGCGCGACTCGATATCTTCTTTATTTATACCGTAGTTCCCGATCAAGGGATAGGTCATGACTACGATCTGCCCCTCATAGGACGGATCGGTGATTATCTCCTGGTATCCGGCCATGCTGGTATTGAAGACTACCTCCCCATACCTCTCGCCGGCCGCGCCGAAGGATCTCCCCCTGAATACGGCACCGTCCTCTAAAGCAAGTATCGCGTCCATATCCCTGTTTATTCTCCCGTCTCCTGGAATTTCAATGCCGCCCTGATAAACTCCCTGAATAATGGATGGGACTTGTCCGGTTTGGACTTGAATTCAGGGTGGAACTGGCAAGCCACAAACCAGGGATGCTCTTTTAACTCGATTATCTCCGCCAGGTCCCCGCGGGGGTAAGATCCGGAAAAGACCATCCCCTTTTTTTCCAGGGTTTCCGTGTAAGCATTGTTGAATTCATACCTGTGGCGATGCCTTTCGGAGATCTTATCCCGTTTATAGGCGGCGTTTGCCTTGGTCCCTTTCTTCAATCTGCATTCATACGCCCCCAAACGCATAGTCGCGCCTTTTATCTTTACCCTCTTCTGCTCCTCCAATAAGCTGATCACCGGATACTTGGTATCTTTATCAAACTCCGTGGAGTTGGCGAGTTTTAACCCGCAGACATTCCTGGCAAATTCGATCACCGCGGTCTGCATCCCCAGGCAAATACCGAAGAACGGGATCCCGTTCTCCCTGGCGAACCGGGCGGCCATGATCTTCCCCTCGATACCGCGCGGCCCGAATCCTCCCGGGATGAGGACCCCTTTCACGTTTTGGAGGTGTTTGTCCGGCCCGTCCCTCTCAATATCTTCGGAGTCCACCTTTTTAATAATAAGCCTGACATCATTGGCGATCGCTCCGTGCGCCAGGGCTTCATAAATGGACTTATAGGCATCCTGCAGCGCGATGTATTTCCCCACAACCGCTATCTGCACTTCCTTTTCCGAACACTTCAATTTCTTTAAGACACTGTCCTCCCACTCACGCAGGTCCCCGTCCTGGCATTTCAGGTTAAGCAGCCTGACTATCAGCGAATCCAATCCCTCTTTCCTGAAAAGGGACGGGATCTCATAAATGCATTTTACATCCAATGCGGTAATGACCGCCTCCTTGTTCACGCTGCAGAACAGGGCGATCTTTTCCCTTATCTCCTTGCTGAGCGGCTTCTCGGTCCTGCAGATAATGACGTCGGGAATGATGCCTATCTCCCTCAGGGTCCCGACGCTGTGCTGTGTGGGCTTGGTCTTGATCTCGCCGGCAGATTTCATGTACGGGACCAGGGTGAGATGGATATTGATCGCATAATCCCTTCCCAGCTCAAGCCTCAGCTGCCGTATGGCCTCCAAGAACGGCAACCCCTCTATATCGCCCACCGTGCCGCCTATCTCCACGATCACCACATCGGCCTTCTCGTCGGCCCCGACCTTTTTAATGCTGTTCTTAATCTCGTCCGTTATGTGCGGAATGATCTGGACCGTCTTGCCCAGGTAATCGCCCTTTCTTTCTTTCATTATTACGGAATAGTAGATCTTTCCTGTGGTGATATTATTATTCCTGGTCAGTCCGGCATTTGTGAAACGCTCATAATGCCCCAGGTCCAGGTCGGTCTCAGCGCCGTCCTCGGTAACATAGACCTCCCCGTGCTGATAGGGATTCATGGTGCCGGGATCGACGTTGATATAGGGATCGCACTTGATGAGGGTGATCTTAAGGCCCCTCGATTCCAGCAGCTTACCTATGCTCGCCGAAGCGATCCCCTTGCCCAAGCTCGAGACAACGCCGCCCGTCACAAAAATATATTTAGGCATTTTTACCGCCTCCTTTGTCTGAAAAGCATACCACTTTCTGCGATACCACGTCCGACATTATCCTAAGGCCTTTATCGCCTACGTCGTAGACGCCGATAAGGTCTTTATACTTGGCGGATTCGGGCACGAGTTCCGCAAACAGGTTTTTCAACCGGCCGAACCATTCCTTATTGAATACGACGCCTTTCTTTTCGGGAAAGAGCGCCACATAGAATATATTCGTCTCCACAAGGTCCTGGAAGAAATGCGTCCCGAACGACAGCTCCGGCATGAGATTGCCGTCCGAGAAAGCTATTTCAGCAAGGACCGCAACGTTATTTATCTCCGCAAATTTGACCGGCACACCCAGGGAGGGCGTTGTAGTGCCCCACCTTCCCGGGCCCATAAGAAGGGCCGGTAACTCTTCCCTGTCTTTTATATTCCTGTTCAATCCTCCCACTATGCGGGCAATCTCATGCTTTTCCTGCAATACGAGCTTGTTATACTTTTCGGGATCGACATATATTATCCTTTTGATCCGCTGGGAGACGTTGCCGCCCAGGAAATACCCGTCCGACCCAAACAGGATATCTTCCTTATTGATATGATCCGGCATATCCACCTTATGGCCAACGCCCCGTGTCTGGAGCGGCCTGCATTGAAGCAGGTTTATCTTGAATGTATTATTCCTTGTAAAATTCACCGTAAATTCTATCTCGACAGGATAACGGTAACTCTTTTCGAGCGCTCCCAATATCTTCTTGAAGGAATTGGCCAGCATGCTGTCTTTAAACACATTGTCGAGCGTCAATATCCAGCGCTCTTTGTCTTCCGATTCGCGGTCCTTTTCCGCTATCCGGCCCGCGTTCGCATACGATCCCTCCTTCACGAGCTTTTCAAAAGGGACGGTAGTGAGGATGTTCTCTTTTGTATCTATAAGGTCGACCTCATGCTGCGAATATTTCCTCAGGTCGTCCTGCTCCGCATACGGCCTTCGCAGGGGATCGTCAAGCGCGACCATCCTGGGATAATCGCCCTCAACCCTGTTGACCGCCCTTGTCCCGAGCCCGGATACCAGCCTGAGCATCCCGGCCTTTGGGTCCATCTCTTCGTTCCATACATACGTATTGTGGGATACCCCCACGCCGGCAAGGTCGGGAAAGAAATAATTATTGTGATGCGCCCCCGAGACCCGCTGTACCAGGAGCGCCATCTGTTCGTCTAATTTATCCAGCCCCCTCTGCTTCCTGTATACGAGGGCATCCTCGTTCATCGAGCTGGCGTAGATCCTTCTTACGGCTTCGGCGAACTGGATATATCTCTGTTCCGGCGTGCCCTGGTTCGCCAGGAATATGCTCTCATATTTTCCTGCGAACGCGTTACCGAACCCATCCTCCAAAAGCGAGCTTGAACGCACTATGATAGGGGACGAGCCGAAGTATTCTATGATCTGCTGGAATTGTTCCATGATCTCTTCGTCAAATACCCCGTAGAGCATCTTTTCCTTCAATATTTTCGCTATGGCAAAATAACCTTCCTCTGTTTTTTGCTGTATGCGCAGTTTCCACCACCGGTTCTGCACTATGTACGAGTAGAATATGTCAGAGCCTATATAAAATGAATCGTGGGGCTCCGAAAGTTTCTGCCATTTAAGCGAACTATTCTCCGACAGGATCTTCCTGGCCAAAAGCATGCCCAGGGTCTTTCCCCCGATAAAGCCTGTCCCGATCAACCTGGACTTTATATCTATGAGCTCCCCAAGCGAGAAATTGTGTATTGCCAGGGACAGGATCTTCTCGTTCTTAGTTATCATTATACGGCAGAATTTCCTTATTGCGTCTTTTATCTCCTCTTTTGCGGCAGGTCTATTTACCAGTCCTTCCGCTTCAAGGAACAGGCGGTCCCAGTAATCGAGATTCCTCTTCGCCCCCTCCGCGCCTTTCTCGTGTATGTAAGAGAGGATCTTTGCGGCGTTAACGCTGTCGGTGACGGGGATGCACTTATCTCCCTCCTTTTGGTGGGGAAGGAACATGGTCGGCGAATACCGGTTCCACACCTTCAGGGGGTGTATATAGCATATGCCTTCGCAATGGTATACATCCACGAGCAGTTGTGTTGTCTCGCGTATACGGGCTATGGATTTGAAGGAATGGCTATTGCGCAATATCGAAAAATACGTGACGGTCTTAAGCTCGTAAAGATAGGGGCATGTGACCATAAAAAAGTTCCCTACCATCAGGTCGGTACCCCATGCCGAAAGGAGTTCCGAAAGGCAATCGAACACATAATATGCGCCTTCGCCTTCCTGCGTAATAATATTGTTCACCACCGTAGTGAAGGATTCGAATCCGGCATGGGCATCAAGCTCATACCTTTTTATTTCTTTTGAAGGCTTAAGCAGCTCCTTATGCGAAGCGAACCTTACGTATATGACCTTCCTCTTATCCTTCTGCGCCCGGCGGACGAAGGGCCTTACGAGATCGGCATAGTCCTTTATGTCGTCTATCTGCCAGACGACATTGTCCCCTGCCCTTAAGCCTGTGATCACGCCGTCTAAACCTTTTATTCCCGTGCTTATCATATTTATGATCCTTTAAATAACCGGCAAATTGCTTTCGCCCGTCAGGAATTTATCGATACAATGGGCGCAGCGCCTGCCCTCTGAAATGGCCCATACGACCAGCGACTGGCCGCGCCTCATGTCGCCCGCGGAAAACACTTTCTTGGCCGACGTCATATAATTCACATCCGTCTTCACGTTGCCGCGCTCGTCAAATTCCACGTTAAGCTCCGAAAGCAGGCCCGGATGCTCGGGATGCAAAAAACCTGCTGCAAGAATGACCAGGTCCGCCTCTATCTCAAACTCGCATCCCGGGGCTTCCGCCTTCACGCAGGAAAGTTTCTTAACGACGCCTTTCTCACCGATAAAACGTTTAGTCGATACCGCCCAGTGCCGCTCTCCGCCCTCTTCATGGCTTGATGTCGTCTTTAAGAGCAGGGGATAGTACGGCCAGGGGCGATCTTTGGTCCTGGATTCGGAAGGACGGGGCAGTACCTCGACCTGTATCACGCAGGCCGCTCCCTGGCGGTGGGCCGTGCCGACGCAATCGGAGCCGGTGTCGCCGCCGCCTATCACAACCACTTTTTTGCCCTTAGCGTCGATCGATCCGTCCTTCGGGATCTTTTCGCCGGCAACGCGTTTATTTGATTGCGTCAAATAATCCATCGCGAAATATATGCCCTTCAACTCCCTCCCGTCTATCTTAAGGTCCCTCGGGACACGGGAACCGCCTGCCAAACATACCGCATCGAACTCGGCCGGGAGTTTCTTCGCCGGATAATCCTTCCCTACATCCGTATTTGTCTTAAAAACTATCCCTTCCTCTTTCCATATCCCGATGCGCCTGTCTATAAGGTTTTTTTCCAGCTTAAAATCCGGTATGCCGTAACGCAATATGCCGCCCGGCTTATCATCCTTCTCAAATACAACCACGCTATGCCCGGCCCTATTAAGCTGCGCCGCGCAGGAGAGGCCCGCAGGGCCCGAGCCGACAACGGCTATCTTCTTCCCGGTCCTATGCACGATGCGGTCAGGCTTGACCAGCCCGTCCTTAAACGCGGATTCTATGACCGCGAGTTCATTCTCGCGTATGGTAACGGCATCGTCGTTCAAGCCCAATACGCATGAATATTCGCATAATGCCGGGCAGACCCTTCCCGTTATCTCGGGCAGGTTGTTCGTGGCATTTAATAACGAAAACGCCGCCTTGCGGTTCCCGTGAAAAATATGATCGTTCCATTCGGGGATGTAATTCCCTATCGGGCAGCCCCAATGGCAGAACGGCGTCGCGCAATCCATACAGCGCGAAGCCTGTTCCTGCGATTGCTTCCCGGTGCGCAGCACGGGGACCTCTTTATAATCCCTGATGCGCTCGCAAACCTCCCTGTACCGGCCGCATCGCCTCGCTAATTTCAGGAAACCCCTCGGATCACCCATCGGACGCCCCTTCCAGTATGCGTTTATACTCTATAGGTATGACCCTGACGAATTTTTTAAGCTCCTCGTCCATGTTATCGATGATCTTTTTTGCCTTCCTGCTTCGCGTATACCTGAAATGGCTGCGAAGCAGGTTATATATCGTGTCTTTGTCTCCATCCTTGGTTTTTTCCATTTCGACCATATCCGTGTTGCACGTGTCCTTAAAGGACCCGTCTTCATCGTATATATAAGCTATCCCGCCCGACATTCCGGCGGCAAAATTCCTCCCTGTCTTTCCCAGTATGACCACCCTTCCGCCTGTCATATACTCGCAGCCGTGATCGCCGACGCCTTCCGCGACAGCATACAGCCCCGAGTTCCTTATGCAGAACCTTTCTCCCGCGGTGCCGCGTATATACGCCTCGCCCGAGATGGCCCCGTAGAAAGCGGTATTGCCTATGATCACATTCTCGTCCGGCTCATAACGCGCCCCTCTGTCCGGATATATTATGACCTTCCCGCCGGAAATGCCTTTTCCCGTGTAGTCGTTAGCCATCCCCTCCAGCTCAAAAGTAATGCCTTTCGCAAGGAACGCGCCGAAACTTTGCCCGGCGATACCCCTGAATTTACACATTATGGTATTCTCCAGGAGCGCGCCGTCGCCGCATCTCCTGCAGACCTCGCCGCTCAACATCGCGCCTACAGACCTGTCGGCATTATTGATGCCGGACGAGATCCTTACCGGCTCGTTCTTTTCAAGGGAATCCTTGCACATCTCTATGAGCCTTCTATCAAGCACGGAATCCAGCCCGCTCTCCTGCCTGGTCCTGCAGTATCTTACGGCGCCTTCAGGAAGGTCCGGCTTATACAGGATCCCGGAATAGTCTATTCCCTTCGCCTTTGAGGGAACGATATCGCCGTTCACCTCAAGGAGGTCCGTCCTGCCTATCATATCGTCTATGGTCCTCAGGCCCAGGCCGGCCATTATCTCGCGAAGCTCCTGCGCTATAAAACGGAAGTAATTCACTATATATTCCGGCCTTCCCCTGAACCTCTTCTGCAGGATATCGTCCTGCGTCGCCACGCCGACCGAACAGTTGTTGAGATGGCAGTGCCTCAGCATTACGCATCCGACCGAGACAAGTACGGCCGTGCAAAAACCGTATTCTTCGGCCCCTAATAAAGCCGCGATCGCGACATCACGGCCCGTGCGCATCTGGCCGTCGGTCTGTAACCGGACCCTCGAACGCAGGTTATTAAGCATGAGCGTCTGGTGCGCCTCGGAAAGGCCCAGTTCCCAGGGGAGCCCGGCATACCTTATCGAACTCTTCGGTGACGCGCCTGTCCCCCCGTCCCCTCCGGAGATGAGTATCATGTCTGCATGGCCTTTTGCAACGCCTGCCGCGACGGTCCCTACGCCCGCCTCCGATACAAGCTTCACGCTTACGCGCGCTTTCGGGTTGGCGTTCTTCAGGTCGAATATCAGCTGCGCGAGGTCTTCGATGGAATAAATGTCGTGATGGGGCGGAGGCGATATCAATGTAACGCCCGGGGTCGTGTACCTGGTCCGCGCTATTATCTCGCTTACCTTATGCCCGGGCAATTGTCCTCCCTCGCCGGGCTTCGCCCCCTGCGCTATCTTTATCTGTATCTCATCCGCGTTGACGAGGTAATTTATGGTAACGCCGAACCTGCCGGAGGCGACCTGCTTTATCGCGCTCCTCTTCGAATCGCCGTTAGGCAAAGTCACGAACCTGTTGGGGTCCTCGCCGCCTTCGCCGGTATTGGATTTTCCGCCTATCCGGTTCATCGCGATGGCGATCGTCTCGTGCGCCGCGCCGCTTATCGAACCGAAGCTCATGGCCCCTGTGACGAAACGCCTCATGATGCTTTCGACGGGCTCGACCTCGCCGATCGGGACCGGCCCGCCTTCCTTGAACTTAAGCAAGCTCCTTAAGGTCGTCGGATTGGCCGACTGGTCGTTTATCATGCGCGCGAATTCTTTATACCTGCCGAGGTCGTTGTTTTGCGCGGCATCCTGCAAGGCCGCGATGCTCCCGGGGTTCCAAAGGTGGAATTCTCCGTCCTTTTTCCATTGATAGATCCCGCCGCCTGAAAGATCGGGCCTATCCGGGCTTCTTTCGGCATAGGCTTCCCTGTGCCTGCTTATGGCCTCGTCCGCTATCCCCTCGAGGCCGACGCCTCCGATCCGGGATACCGTGCCTGTAAAATACCTGTCGATAAGCTCATCGTCCAGGCCCAATGCCTCGAATATCTGCGCGCCGCGGTAACTCCTGAGGGTGGATATCCCCATCTTTGAGAGTATCTTCAATATGCCGTCCGTTATCGCTTTATTGTAATTCTTAAGCGCGCTTTCAAGGCTTAAGCTGACCTCCTTTTCCTCTATGAGATACTTTATAGTCTCATAGGCAAGGTATGGGTTGACGCAATCCGCGCCGTAACCGAACAACAGGGCGAAATGATGCACCTCCCTGGGCTCCGCGCTCTCGACTATCAACGCGACCTGCGAACGTATGGTCTTCCTAACGAGATACTGGTGTATCGCGCTGGCGGCCAAGAGCGCCGGCAGGGATATATTGTCCTTATCGGCTCCCCGGTCGCTCAGTATTATGAAAGAGTATCCCTTCTCGATCGCGTATTCCGCCTCGAAACAGATCCTTTCCAGCGCGCGGACAAAACCCTCCCTGCCGCTGCCCGCATCG
>Ga0172381_10007708_pt1 | contig 10619 bp, 22 predicted proteins | sample Leawel6488metaG_FD_119754 | JGI IMG/M metagenome (GOLD analysis project Ga0172381, IMG submission 119754) | Leachate microbial communities from a municipal landfill in Southern Ontario, Canada - Leachate well 64-88 metaG | ecosystem: Engineered > Solid waste > Landfill > Unclassified | place... | reverse complement strand
TTCCTGTCAAAACAGCGAAAAACAAACGGATGTTCAAGTTTGACAATCATTCATTATTCCTTTTTGATTTTCATTGCTTTATTCCTTAGAGTTCTTTTCTACATTTTCCACAACGGCTTCGACAGACATGATTCTGCGGGTGCTGCTTCCTTCGGACAACGGCAAAACCCAACTATCTTTACTCTTGATTTTGATCTTTTTGCCGGAAAGATTTTTCAGAATGTCAAAATACTTTGCGTCTGGAGAAGAGAATGACTTACAGACAGAAGAAGTATTCTTGTCGATATACACATCTACTTCGACAGTTTTCCAAACGGCTCCGCCATAAGATACATTTGAGACATAGCCGATCATTTCGGTTTCGGAAACGTCTTTACACACCCCGACAAGATAAGAAGAAACAATACCTACAATCAAGGCTACCAATGTCGCAAATATAGCAGCCACAACCCCAGCAAACCCATCTTCACAAAGGTAAGCAGCAATAATCCCTGTGCCAATAACAGCCAAGATAAGCATAATAACAATAAAAGTAAACATTTTATTTCCTTTCAAAAATGAACTTCCATTACTTCATCAACTTTATACGACACCTGAAAAGTCCTGCCACATCGAGGACATACAGCTATATCTACTCCACAACCAGAGTAGTTTGTTTCTGCCAACTCCAACTCAACTTCGTGTATGATTATCTCATGTTCCGTTATCGTCTGATTTGCGGGATCATTTGGACACACCGGACAGAGGATTGTATTATTGTGAAATGGCATTATTTATCTCCAAAGATTTCTTTGTGTCTTTTCATAAAGATTTTAGTTTTTTCGTGCCAGAAATCCAACTCTTTTTTCACTTTCTCATGTTCGACTCTTTCACCAATCAACTTATCTTTACCTTTATATTTGCCTCCATAACGATGATAGCGATTTAGCATATTGGAAAGCTCGTCGGCACATAAAACGGCGGACTGAAAATCACTCCTATGCCCTGCCAACTCTACTTTGCCATTCGTGTGAACAGCATAAGCGATATAGGGATGTTTTTGACTTTTTTCAAAATAAACTTGAGGTTCCCATTTAGACATTATTTTATTCCCTTTTCAAGATTTCAAGCCATAGCGTATATCATAGCACATCCAAAAAGAACACAAAGCCCACGGAACGACAGAGGAGCAAACATAATAGCAAATCCACCATTTATCAAAATGGAAAACAATAACGATTGGAGTAGCCATCATAAAAATGACAGATAAGGCATAGATAATCCATAAGATTTCATCTTTCATATTTTATTCCTTTTTATCAATAATCCAAAACGCTACATTCTTTCAGCTTGTATCCCTTTTCTTTTACCAACCACTCAACGAAAGTTCCACAGCCATCCTTCATTCTCTTTTTGCTGTTCCAACATAACCCTGCATTGGAGGCTGCGACAAAATCGAGAAACTCTTGCCGATAAACGTTGGGGTCTTTTTTGCCAGAAATGACGGCTATCACATTAGTAATATATCCATCGTAATCTGATAATGTTTCAGTAATAACGTGTAGCATTATTTTATTCCTTTCACCAGTTTGGTCAGCCTTTTGGCTTCAACAGTTCGGTCCACCGATCTATTTTCTCTTTCATTTCTGCGGGTAGAGCGTCATACCACTCTCTCATCTTTTTGTCCTCTTCTTCTTGCAAGTCGTATTCGTCCTTATATTCTTCAATGTCCTTATATTCTTCGATAATGAGGGTGGTTCCGGCTTCTTCCATCGTCGTCCTGATTTTATCTATTTCGGTCAAATAGATTTCAGTTCCTCTCTCTATACCATTGTCCATCTTTCCATAAAATATGCCGTAAAAATAAGGGTCTGTCTCATTCCCCAAAAGACGATTTAGTTCTGTTTTTGCTTCTTTTGGTGTTAAAGAATATAACTCCCCCAAAGCTGCCATAGTGTTCAACCTGTCTTTGACTTCGCCAATCTTTATTTTGTAATACATTTTGTTGTTCTCCTACATTTGCGAAAATCGTTCATCGGCGTCAGGATCGACAATATGACCTGAACAAGAAAGATAAGGTTTACGGAGTTCTTTTCTGTCGGGTTCTTTTTTGGGGATATAATCTTTTTCTCTTCTGTACCTCAACTCGACCAGCCATTCGGCAAGTTGCTGATGCTCATTTTTACATTGGCACGGCTTCATTCCAGAACAAACGTCCCAACAATACTGAATAGCTTCGTCTAATGTCATTTTGTTTCTCCTGTTTTACGATTATTCTACAAGCACTCTTTTCTTGGTGTGCCAGCTTTGCTACTTTTGCCAAAAATTTTGCCCTACGCTCGTGAAATGAATGCTCCATTCTTTTGACCGAAATCGTCAATCTGATTGTTTTTGCCTCAATCATTTCACCTATATTGGCTTGTCTTTTTTTCAACCAAACGCTCGTATTATGAAAAATCCAGGCGTCTGTAGTGCCTCTTTCGTGATTACAAGCAGCACAGGCGATTGTAGTGTTTTCTAAACTATAAGTCCCGCCTTGACTTTGCGGGATGAAATGTTCCAAAGTTGTTTCCTCAAAATCAAGAGGCAAACCGCACCAATGACAGCTCTTTTTTCCGTATTTTTTATACAATCTCATTCGCAGTTTTTTGGAAGTATTATAGTTTTTGCTCATTTTTTATCACCATTGATGGTAGCTGGTGCTGATTTTTGCGGGAAATAACTCTGTCTTATTTATTACGGCTTATCGATTTTTAGTTTCTCGTGAAACAATCTTCAATGCTTCCTGATAAACCATTTTAGACGCATAATGGTTTCCATACTGATAGCCATTGAATGTCGGCATCAGCAATCTGTTTATTCCAAATAGATTATCCAAAAAATACTGGAAATCTACAAACGGCTTTTTGATTTCTGTTATTCTTGAACCATACAGAGATTCAAAAACTTTTTCTCCTTCGTGGTCCCTTGAACTCATAAATGAAAATCTTGTTTGTGCCGTATTGTCTATTCTACATACGTATTTCAAATAAGTGCTCACAAGTTCAGGCTCGTCTTTGTAGGGTTCTTTTATCTGTTCTATTTCTTTTGCGTGTTCTTTTCTTGAGTCCAATGCTTCATCAAAAAATACATCTTTAGACCTCATCTTTCCCAGTTTCTCTTTTAGAGAAACACTAAACTTCTTTTTAGTTGTTTTTTCAATAAAAGATACAAGAGATTTTAGATTATAAAAACCTCCATTTTCATCCTTGTCTTTTACTTCTATTCTGATCCAAGTTTCGTCAGACCATATATTTATGGTAGGAAAATCCTTATTTTGAAAAAGATTGTCGTATCTTTCTTTGCTTTCATCCTCTTTTATAAAGTTGAAACCAATAAGCCCCAGAACATAAGGCGTCAAATAACCCTCATCCCAGATAAATGTTTCATCACGGCCAGACTCTCCAATACGCTTTTCGGACATAAGATCATAAATCTTGCGATGAACCCACATACCCGAAGGGCGTTCGAGTTCAGGTGATCCTGCCAAAATAGGCTTTTTGCCTTTCCACTTCTCCATATCGCCGTAGCCTACGCTTTGGGCAAAATCGTCAATGGACATATCGAAATGCTTTTCGATACATTCAGTGTTGACATTCTGTTCAATGTTTTCCAAATGTCCATAAGAGTCCAGAGTTCCAAAAATAGGCAAAGTCAAAGGAACAAAGAAAACACGGCATCCTTCATTGCTGACAATAATAGACCCAGGCATAGACATCATTCCATCTCGGATATGCCTCAAAGTCCCAGGGGCATATCTGTAAGTTGGAACAAGAGGAACAAGAACAACTTCGTTGTTAGACATAGAAATGCCAGAAGCACCACACGAAACATTAAAATCACCCATAAAAGTCTCCTTGTATATGGTCCAGATTTGTTTTTGCGGGAACAAAAAAACCGACCTTTATCAGATCGGTTCTTTTAGTTTTTCTCAAATAATCTGCCAGCGTTTTGTATCTTACGGAACGAACGGAACAGGCAAATAATAATCAATGCTCGGGTTTCTTCGAAGAGTATCAAGGTATTTGGAATAATCTTCCGACCAAAGGGAATAAGCATTTTGGGAGAATACCATAGAGTTGTATAATCCTTTTACGTCGTGAACGCCTGGAATACGAAAGGGAACCTTCCAGATAGGAAGAAAAGATAGAATAAAAATCAGAAACGCAAGAACGCCAAGACCAATAAGAATATAATCCAACATTTTATTTCTCCTTCAAAACTATTATTTATGGCAAAACAATCCTAAACAACTCATCAATAGCCCCCATAAGTTTCATTTTTATTTCTGTGCTATAAAACGAAAGATAACACACTCCATTTGGATACTTATTTTTTATCGACTTTGCTGCTCTTGCTGCCGATTTTCTCAGGCATTCTTTTGGCAGTCCGAGATTATCAAGCCAATACTTTTCTACATTTTCTTGCTTTATATTTTCGTCTATAAAAAAGTTGAAACAGACAGCAAAATCCCTATCTTCAATCCCAAAATACTTTTTCATAAACTTTTGATGCGTTTTTATTATTCTTATGTCTGTATTCGCCATACCTATCTTGTTATTTTCGCTTTTCGCCCCTTCTCCGCTATAAAGCATACATCCTGCAACAAAATCAGGTTGATCTTTATATTTTTGGGCTAAATCTCGCCCTTCTTCAAAGTTCTTCTGCCTTATTTTATAACACTTCTGAGAATATATGTTTCCGACACTTTTTCCGTTAGTTATTTTTCTGTCATCGAGAACTTGCCTCTGTTCTCCAGTGAGAATTATGTCTTTACACCATTCTGAAACTGAACTTTGTGCCACTTTCAAAAATCTGCAAATGCTCTTATACGACCAGCCATCTTTTCTCAACTCTCTGGCTTTTTCTTTTTGCTCTTTTTTCATTTCCGAACCTCCTCTGTAAAATAGAACCATACATTATAGTTCTATTTTCTGTGTGGTTCGGAAAAATCCTTCTTTTATTTTTGAAAATTTTTCAGTGGGACATCTTGGAATTGCACCAAGTCCGTATGTTTATAAGACATACTGGGCAGAAGCTAAATACCCCCATGTCCCAGGGGCCACCACATTATAGTGGTAGTTCATTACAGATCAACAGAAATCTTTTTTCTTCCTGCGTGACCATTCTCATCAATAATCAAATAGTTCTTCGCTGTTCTATCTGTGTCCTCTTGTAGCCGATACTGCATGACAGAAGGCTCATCTCCAAAATCCATATCTCTATTCAACCTGCTCATTTTTGTTGCCATCAAATCAGCAATCTTTTTAGCAATCTCAATAGCCCTTGCTTGATCTTCACCAAGAGGAAAATCTACAACTAAACGATACATTTTATATTCCTTTCATTATTCTGGCAACAGGTCTTTTAGTTGCGAACCGATGCGGGAGTTAGCGTTTTTCACCTTTTCCCAGTTATTTTCGTCTGCGGCATCTTCAATGTCTTGATAGGCGTTCAGCATAATAGACAATCTCTTCAAAAGTTCATTTTCTTTGTTTTCCATTTTGTTTTCCATTTTCCTTTCCTTTCAACTTTTTTATTCTTCAAACGTTTCTTTTGTTCTCAACTCATCAACCTTCTGCCTCTTGTTCGTTCCCCACTTCTGCGGGAGCTTACAGATCGCCCATCCTTACATCTATTCCACCGACATTCATATTGAAGCCATGAGCATAATAACCATTATGGGTGTTATGAAGAACAAGATAAATGTCTCGGAAACGACATAGACCCTTATTTACTTTGCCATTTGTCAAACGGCATTTTTCTACCAGTTTGAAAATAACAATAGTCGTTTCGTTCCCTCCCCAATCTATCCTTTGGAAAAAATCTGGATCGAAAACATATTCGTTCGTTTCTGGATGAGGCATGATGTTTGGAGTATTGTAAGAAAGATTTACATATTCAGCCATAAAATCTTTTGTCGGTATCCCCGAAGAGAAGAAATAGCCAAAATACTCGCAGCAACTCTGTCCATAATCAAAGCCGACTACAACATTATTTTCATCAACAAAGTTGATTTTCCCATCTTTTTCAAAGATTTCCATATTTGTTCCTTTCAAATGTCATTGGCACTTTCTCGACAGCATTCACTACATAACCAAACATCGGTATTGTCGTCAAAAAGTTCTTGAGCGTAAGGATCGGGACCAAAAAAGATTTCGGACAAAGGAAATGCTTTTTCACAACGAAAACAAATATAGCGATAAATTTTTTCTTCTTCCATTTTAGTCCTTCTTTTTGTAGTATCTTTCTTCTTGACATTTTATACAAATGTCCCCTTTGCCCCATTTATGATCGCAAAATACTCTTTTTATAAAATAGAAAGGAAATAAAAAACATACGGCCAAAGACCCAACAACTATTTCACTTCGAGTTGGCATAGTTCTTCCTTTCAATATAACTTCTTTACTGACAATAACTTGAGTGGACCAGAAGAAAGTTGCATTCTTCACAGAAACGTTGCAGGCGTTTCTCGCCCCTCGGGTACATGCTGGCCCAAAAAGGGTGGCATTTTATTTATCGGAACTTTCATCCTTTTTGCCTTTAGTGTCGCCATCCAGTTGCCACCTTTTTGAGTGTCATCCCTTAGCGGGAAGGAGACTCGTTTTGAGGATGGTTTATACATCACACTATCAGTCACTATTCTATTATGATATAGCAGGTGCGGGACTTGCACCCACGAAGTCCCGAAGGACGAAACCTTATGAGGATTTTGGAATTGCTGCTATCCGAACCTGCTGTATTTTATTGTCAAATAACTATTCTTTTTTCAACTCTTCTTTTAGCTTTTTTATATTTTCAATAAAAATAGCAGACAGTTTTAGTTCGTCTTTTCTATTATGAACACCATCAGCCATAAGCCATTGTATTCCAGCTTCCTCTGCTCCTGGTATCTCTGAAAGAGGTATCCCTTTTCCATTATTGTCCATAACTTCTTTCACAATAGCGGGTCCGGGGGATGCTCCCGGCTTTCTGCGTTATGAGCGCAGCGTTGCTCTGGCCTACCCACCCGCGATATATTTACTTTTTACACCGAAACTTCTTTTATTCCTTCTTTTTCTTTTGCCACTTTTATCCATTTCCTTATGGTATTATCTGTGACGCCGTATTTTCTTCCGGTGGCACAAAAACCAGTTTCTTCTGTTTCTTTCAGTAAAACCTCTAAAGATGGTCTGTTTTTCACTTTTCGAGGATTTATTGTTTCATTATTTTTTACGCACTTCGGACATCGCGTACTATGTTTTAGTATCTTCTTTCCACAATCTACACAAGCGTTATTTACTTTTTTGAAGTTTCGTCCAGAAAAAGTTGAAGTTTGGCTGTTGCAGTTCGGACATAGCAACCTCAAGTTCTCTTTTCGATTATCGTTCCTTATTCCGTTTATATGGTCAAGAACCATCACCAATGGCTGTCCATCCCATTCTGCGGGGAGGTCACACTTCGAGCATTTATTTTCAAGTATTCCATCTCTTATCAGACGCTTCTTCAAATGCCCTCTATCATAGGGAGAGTTTTCGATCATAACTTCTTCTAAAGGAACAGCTATTTTTGATACAAAAATGCGTCCTTTATTACTGGCTAAACCAGAAGGTATATGGGAAAAATCTATTCCTTCTTCAACACATCTCTTTTTTACGACTCTGCCATTCGCTCCCGTGGTCGCAAAATCAAAGTGTCTCAAAACGTCAGAGATAGAGTTAGCTTCTTTTACAATCTTCTCGAACTCGCTTTTAGGCGTTATCCAAATCTGGCTTGTCCTTGGTCTTGTCATAATCTCATTCCTCCAAATAGGTTATACTTATCTATTCGGAGAAATAGTTAGGACTCCTTCAAAAAAACCGTGTCCTGCCAAAATAATTTTTGGCCTACGGGATATATCGGACTTGCACCGATCATCTGAGGAGTGACAATCCCCTATTTCGCTACCTAAACTTATATCCCAATCTTTCGTGCTTCCATAACACCTTATGCCCAACATTATCTTCTACAACATTATAGCAAAAAATCCTTCTTTGTCAAAAAGATTTTTATTATTTTATATTCGTTTGTAACTCCAAGTCGAGCGACTCCAATATATTTTTTGCCCGAAGAATATAAAGTTCAGCCCTACCCTTATCCGATAATCTTTTGAAGATTCTCATTTCTTCAACAGAATGTTCTTCTGGATAAATATATGAAAGATATACTTCATTCTCTCCACAATAAGGACATTTTTGATGAATACTATCGCTGACAAAACCACATTTAGAACATTTTTCAAAAGCAAAATCAAAATCTTCTTTTGCCCAATCGTCATATTTAGCCATTTTATTTCTCCTGTTTTCGCTTGAAGCATTCACAATCTTGTCCTTTATCGTTCCATATATTTTTTCCAACCCAATAATCATAAATAGCTTTTTGGGCGAAAAAAGGCAACGGATACTGACATTCTCCGGGTTTTCTATCGAGACAATCTTCCCAATCAATATCCACCGAAAAATAAAAGCAGTTGCCACAACATTTTTCATCTTTATTATTTATCATTTTCAAACGCTCCCAAACTTCTAAGCCTAAGAATAGCATAGCCATAAGCCATTGATGCAGCTTCGGCTTTCATTTTTGTTTCTTTGGAAACTCTTCTGCCATTTTCGACGATCATCAGACTTCTCAAGTTGGCAGATATTTGAAGGTCAACTAACTCTCGAAGCAAGGCCGATAGTTCTTTTCTTGGGATTGTTTCCATTTTTGGTTCACTCCAACGGATAAGCGTATCCATCTCCATCAACTCGCCAAGTATATTCGCCATTTCCTACCCGAACAATCGGACCATCTACAGCACGAATGTCATTATGATTTATACTCGAAACCTTACAGACGACATAAACTTCGTCAAGAGTCTCGTAGGTCAAAACTTTCTGGCCCCTTTTTAGTTTTTCAAAAAGAGGCATAATCTTATCAAAAAGTATATCCCAACAGCCTTCTTCGTGTTCGGCATAACGAACATAATCAGGAGCCAGCTTCATCGCTTCATCACGACTGATAACATTTTTGGTTAGTTTCATTTTATTCTTCCTCTGTCCATTCGTCTTTTTTGGCTTTGCGGGAGTATTATTTCTTTCTTGTCAAAAGCCAAATGATCCTACTATCTTGGTTCGGAGCCTCATCATCTTTATATTTTTTCCAGTTTTCTCTCAAAAAATACTCATCATTCATAGAGGTTTTATCTACACTTGTGTCATATTCGTTACACACAATATACCCTCTCCCGATTCTTTTTTCGATAAAGAATACATGGCCAAGAAGTTTTAGTCCATCAGAATGATAGCGGGCTACAACCTGATCAGACAAAAATTTTTTGGTTGGATAAACGTATACGATAATCGCTCCTCCACCATTCAACAGATGTTTGTCTATATCTTTCTTTTTTGGCCCAGACAAAAGGACACCTTTAGCATATTTTTTGAAAAAATCAGAAATAATGACTGAATGAAGGGCTGTCCAGCTTGTTCCATCGTAAGGCCGACAGACCAACATTTTCTTGATTTTCGGCAAATCTTTATACGTTATTTTTGCTCCTGCCCATTTCAAAGCGTTGGCAATAGCAATAGCACCACAACTATAGCTGTCTTTCTGTTTCAAATAGCTCATATTTATTCTTTCTGAAGTTTTTCAACCTTGTTACAATGTGCCACACATGCATCAAGGCAGTTTTTCGAGCAAATAGGGTCTTTGAACGTATCGTGGTTTTTGAACCAGTCAAACCTTTCGGCTCTCATTGCGGGAGAAACTTCGCCAATGGCTTTTCCCCCTTCGCGGAAAAAGATAATACAAGGATAATGAAAGAGATTGCCCGATTTACCTCCAGCAACAGCCATATCGTCTTTTACCAAGTGGCATTTATGACAATCATTTTCTCCGATGCCTCTTACATTCTTTCCTTCTTTTAGATTAGCTATTCTATATCTCAAAATAGGATGCTTATTCAAAATGCTTTCTGGTATTTCTATTCCATCAGTTAGCTTGCTCGCAAACTGAGCGGCAGGAATAACGCGAATGTCCGACACTCCAAGAGAGTCGGCAAACTTTACAATGTCAGAGGTTTGGGCTATGTTATCTTCCGTCAAAACGACTCCGACAGTCGTGTAAACCCTTTTAGCCAAACGCTTTATGTTCTCTACAACTATGTCCCATTTCCCTGCTACTCCTGCCATCTTGTCGCCATAAGAAGAACAACAAGCATCGAGAGAAACAGAAAAATCATTCACGCCAGAGTTAATAAGTTTTTCGTATAGGTCGAATGAAGCTGACCCGTTGGTAGAAATAGCGATATGCTCTATGTTTCCTTCTTCGGATATTTTTACAAGATCATTCAAATAAGGATAAAGAGTAGGCTCTCCACCAGAAAAACGGACATTCTTCAAATGATCTTTTATCCAAAGATCAAGAATATATTTCGCTTTATCAAAAGGAATGTCCCCTTGAAGTTCGGGTTTTAGTCCACGGCAGTATGGACATTTGAACGAACAAGCCGAACAGACCAAAAGTTCTGCCCTATACAATGGAGAGCAATAACTTACGTTTTTTGCTCTGTCGTCGCACAAAGTATAAAAACCTATTTGTTC
>Ga0172381_10007707_pt1 | contig 10620 bp, 12 predicted proteins | sample Leawel6488metaG_FD_119754 | JGI IMG/M metagenome (GOLD analysis project Ga0172381, IMG submission 119754) | Leachate microbial communities from a municipal landfill in Southern Ontario, Canada - Leachate well 64-88 metaG | ecosystem: Engineered > Solid waste > Landfill > Unclassified | place... | reverse complement strand
TGCATCAATATCCATATTGTAATCTCCTGCTGTAATAAATATATTGTTCTTATATATATTATCTGTTGAATTATCGCCTGGTGCATATTGAAGTAAATCAGTATTTAGAGAATTAGTTGTATTAAAGAATAGATTATTATACGTTTTTAAATCTTTTACCTTTAATGTCATTTGTCCATCTTTTATAATATTATGATGAATAGGTGAATTTGGTAAGCTAATAAGTGGAGCCTTTACAACAATCCCAAGTCCCCATCCCAAAATAAAATTATAAGCAATTTCAAAATTATCATTACCCCAATTACATACACCATGATTAGAAGTTGGAGTCTCAACATATAACCCATTTCCTAACACTAAATTATTTTTAAAATATCCTGTGAAATTGCCCGTTGTGGCAAATGTTGAATCCCCTATACTTATCCCACTATTACTTGTATGTTTAGAAACAAAAATAGAATCAGATATGTACAATACAGCAGGATTTACTGTTGAGGCAATATCCATAATTGATCCTGCTCCTGTATGAATAAATTTTAAATATCTTGCGGTTAATGTTTTGCCTCTCATTTGGATTATTGGAGATACGGAAGAGCAAGTAAATTTTATTTTATATAAATTCATAGAAGTTGAAGAATCTGTGTTAGACTTGATATAATATCCGCTACTAATTAATTCATCATGCTTTGCAACAAACGAAGCCTCCGTATTTACACTATAATAAGAAGTGCATATTCCCTTATTCCCATAAGATATTATATTCCCTTGCGTATATCCAGTCCCATAAACTGCATAATCAACATTTAAGAATTTATTATATTTTATAGTAATATTACTTCCACTTTTCAGCGATTTAATAAATCGTGCTTCATCCGGCCCTTTGTAATAACAATTTTGAATCAAAGTTGTACTGTTATTTTCATCAAGGTAAATAGGATATAAGCAATCCTTAAATACGCAATTTTTTATTTCTGTTGTATAATATATCCGTATAGAGTAGGCTGTGCTTCCAGTAAAATAACAATTATTAACGAGAGACGATGTGGCTGTTATTAATAAAGGTCCAAATGTCGCTTCAAAATATAATCCTTTAATATATATACTTGTTCCATTTACAAGCCAGTTATAAGCAGTAGCCTTCATATTAATAATTTTATGAAAGCCGATTCCTTGAATATTTTTAGAATAAGAATGAGAATTACCATCCATATCACTTGCTCCGGTCATACAATACATAACAGTTGTTGTATTAGTATAAGCTGTACCAAATGTTTTATATGGATGTGCTTTTGTTCCGTCACCTAAATCGCTCCCATTTAACGTATCGAGCCATGTCGCAGTTACATCTTCGGTAGGTACTCCGAAATAAGTATTTGCTTTTACTATATCCGAATCCGATAAAGTGCCGTTAGCCATAAATATCTCTAAAACTCTCGGTTCGTATACTTGAGCATCATCACTATCAATCACCTCATCTACGTGTTTGCAGAAAATCTTATTAGCATAATCAACATTTTGATAGAATACACAGAATGGAAGGGCGTTAGGATCACCACCTGCATCATATAGGAAATTATTAATATCGGCAGCTATCAAAGTAGCATCTCCAACAGGTGCGGAAATAGTAGCAGCACTCTTATAAGGGAGTCCCTTTGTCCAATCATCTGCAAAATCCTTACCTGTTATTGTAAAGTGCCTGTCATTGCCTGATATGTCAACAAACGTATCTCCGCTTATTGTACCGTCAAGAAAGAATAAACTTCGTGCCTTCCAGTAACTACTCCACGACTGCGAGCTGCCTGTCTTCATTGGTATTCCGCCTGGTAAAAATGTCCATCCCATATCTTTAAGTTTAAATTATTTCACAAAAATCAATATCAAATTTACGATTTTTTGCTGAATACTCAGCACGATTAATAACAAACTTTCTCGGAATATAAGATACGCCAAATGTACTTGTGCTAAAATTAGTCGCCACTCCGCTAGCTGTCTCTAATCTTATACGCCAGTCATTTGTAGTAGTTGCCTGAATAATAATTATATTATCCCCTGCGCTAATAGCATCTCCTATTACAGTATCCCCCAATCCTGTCTCAACTAATTTAAGAGTAGGCATTGTACCGCTATTCAATGTCATAGTGAAGCAAATGTAAATATCTACACTATCTACAACTGCGAAAAGATCAGTATTACAGGTAGCAACCCCGCTGGTATTGATTGCTGAAGTTATTTCTGTTCCAACACTTGTGAATATCTCATATGTGGCAGATGTCCATAATGTAGGCTGTGCAATGAATCCCAGATTGCTATTTAATATATCTTGATAATGTCCTATCAGATTAAGTGCTGTCGCTGCCGTACCTGTTTCAAGTATTGCCATTTGAACTAATTGTTTAGGTCTTGAGTATTGGTCAGCTATCTCGTCCCCTATTATCTCAAGTAGTGGTTTACTTTCAGACCCTCCTCGGGTGTTCCAGTCGGTTGAATAATCTAATACAGTTGATACGTAAGTAGCTAATGACCCTGCAAACTGTTCAACTATATTATCTATATTAGCATCTACTACATCCCCTAGTATATAATCATAATCTAAATCAACCCCATTAATAGAATTGGTTTTAATATAAGTGTTTTGTGTTATTTCTTCAACATCTTTATACTCTCTTCTTTTTTTCCATTTAGACCATACAAATGGGAAATAAGATTCTTTATATTTTTTTACTGTTATTTCGTCAGAAGTAGCATAAAACTTAATATTTTTTATAGCTAAAAATACATCTGTCTCATCATCATCTAAACTATATATTTTTATTGTGTATGTATCTGTTGCTGGTATTCCTGCAATTCGTCTTTTAAATGTATACCATCCATTCAATCCGATACCTGACGGTATGGCACTTAACAAAACATGGTTAGTCGATGTATCCCAATCGCAATATTCTAAATCAACATTATAAAGCCATTTACTAGTACTATCTGAAATTATATCAATATATATATATCTTGAGCTTGTAGCTGATCCCTTTGTATTTAATATAGCAAATTCAAATTCAAGACTCAAAGCATCAGATGAGATCACAGCATTAGTACTAAATTGCTGATATATATAATGGTCTAATGTAGGATAGTTATTATGGTTAGTTAGTAATACTCCATTTGCCTCAACGATCAAAGCATTATTAATAGGTGCTATTGTCTGACCTCCTGATCTTGTCCATTCCTCTGCATTTATACCTGTTATAATAGTCCCTGAGAATTTATTGCTTGAAAATTCCCAGTTATTAATCCAACTCTCTTTGTTTCCGTAATCCTGATATATGTTAATTGTCTTTGCAGGTCGCTGCACCATCAAAGCACCTCCCGGAACCTGCCTTAATGTACTCGAATGGCCTGACCGATTAATATATTTAACTGAGGTAAAGCTTGTTGATGATTTGGTTATAACCGCTGTAAAAATTCTACCGTAAACTGTTGCGCCTGTTAATTCCGTAGGTCGATAAAGAACAAACCCCCCGTCTTTATGTATAATGCAAGCATTGTATTTTTTGAGTAATTCTTTAAGCACCTCATAACAATACATATCTCTAAAAATATCTACATCTATCTTTATCTGATCCAGCGGGGAGTCGTCCGTTGAGTCATCCATAGATTCCTCATAAAGATTAATGTATTCAGTAAACCCGGTATATCCCAACTTACCAAGTATATCTATTACTATCTGGCTCTCAAGCCTGCGACCATTATAATAAGTATCATCAGGTTCGGCTGTCTCATACTTATATAAAGCGTTTTTAAGCTGTTCTAATCCGCAAGAAGCTACAATAGTCACCGGATAAGGAACATCGTTATAAGGCTCTGTATAGTTTCCTGTTATAATATACCCAGTCCAAAAAAGCACAGTATTTTGATATGCCTTAACTCTAAAGTGTAAATCCTCCGTAGAATATAAGTCTATCAGAGCAAAGTTAGTCTCTGACCACACGGTAAGATTTAAACGGCTCGTTTTGATAGGATCAAATACATCGTCCGAGTCATTGTTCCATTCAAACAAAATAGGATCACCAGCACCCACTAAAGTAGTCACACTTCCGGCAAAGGCATCTTCCTCAACCTCAATTTTCCACGAAACACCATACATATCATCAATTTCGCAGCGATATTTAGTTGCCCATGCCATTATGATCGTCTTAACATTAAATTAATTTTATTACCTGCTAACTCGGCCACTAACTGATCATTTAATAAATTACCTGCTGACCCTACCGAAGCGGAAGCAGTTGATCCCCCTCCACCTGAGCTTATTAACTTACTTGCATTACCTCCCAATATATTACCAATATTTAAAGCCACTCCGGCACCTGGAAAGATTGCTGACAATATTGCTAAAAAAGCAGCTTTAGCGATCAGTTCCATAACGAGTCTTTTAAGCCCTGTGATAGCTCCGTCAATCATTCCTTCAAAGCCTAACTTAACATCAGAAAAGAATCCTGCAAATGTGCTTGATAAGTCAATTAAGGCTTGCTGTTGTTCTGATATGCCTTTAGTAAAGTCGTAAAATGGTTTGTAATCTGGGGCGCCAGCAAGTTCGCTTTTAATATCTGTTCCCGGAAGCCCGGTTAATGGATTTAATTCCGCTTTACCTAATGGTTTGTTTTGTGATTTAAGCTTATTTAATTCATTAATCGCTGCAAGTCTTTCTTTTTGTTTTAGTAAAGCAGCTGCATTTTCAGCAAGTAACTTATTTTGCTCTTCTAATGTTATATTGGTTCGTCCTGTCTGCATTGCATAAGCTTGAGCAAACGGAAGATCAGATTGCATTGCTAAGCCTATATTATTAAACCATCCTGCTATTCGTTGAAGTAATCCTGATTCACTTGTTTTAACGGCTATCCCTGCTTTAAGATTTTTAAATGCTGTCCCGATAGACGCTACTTTAACGGCAGTAGTGTCAGCAACATCACCCATAGATGTTAGTTCTCTTCTTATTATTACTCCGGCAGCTTCTGCAAAGTCTCCTGTTTTTGCTACTTCATTTTGTAACTCAACCGCACTAATGCCAAGATTATCCATCACTAATACAGACTTTCTGCCTATACCTGTAATTATCGAATCAACTAAATAATCAACCGATTCTCCTGTTTGTATAGCTCTCTTTGTGGCAAATTCAAAGTATGTAGCTAATTGTGATAATGGTATTTTAAAGTTATTTGCCTGAACAGCTTTTTTCATTAGCGTTAAATCATCAACAGTCCCCCTTGTAGCTAATCTTAATCCTTGCAATAACCCTGGAGCCCCTAAATTTTGGAATGCCGTTTTTACACCTGTTATTTCGCCTCCTAATTTAACGAGGTCGAGAGTTATTTTCCCAATAGCAGCGATGGCAATACCAATACCAGCTGCCATTAATGGGCCCATTTCAGCAATACTCTTACCAAAGTTTTTTATTTTGTCTTTAACTCCCCTTAATTTAGAGTCAACTTCTTTGGTGTTAAGTCCAAGTTTCGCTTCAAATCTTTCGCTCATCGTCTTTTATTTAAAATATCCTTTGCCCTGTCTTTTAAATTTTCAATCTCTTCTTTGGTTAGTTTCTCCGGCTCGTTATCAATACTTAATTTCATATACTCTCTTACATTATGAGGCTTTGCGCTTTGTTTAATATTCGGATTACCTGCTATCTGCACAAAACAAATCTCTCTCATCGGCACTCCCACAAACCTCTCCCAATTTCTCCAATACCCTGCTATCGCATAATTCAACTCTACAAATGTGCTATTGCGCCACTTTGAACGGCTCCACTGTAATTCTCCCATCGCAAAACTTCTTAACTCGTCCCATGTTACTTTTTTTTTTCTTCTTTCTTTCCTGACATCTTACCTAGTAAATCCTGAACGGCCTTTAAAAACATAGCCTGTGAATCCTTACTCATGTGTTCCATCCAATAGACCGCATGGTTAAGATCGTACTTCTTACGCTTACCGTTCTTCTCACAAGCAACCGTATACCCAGCAAATAGAATAGCTACATTAACATCATAAGGATTCTGTGTCTCTACCTCCCATAAGTCACATCCAAGTATATCACACGCATCCTCTAGTGTTCCTATCTTAAAGATAAAATCAACCTCTTTTTCGGTTATGACTTTCCATGTTTTAAATGGTACTTTTATTTTCATACCCTAAAAGCATATATTTTACTTAAAGACCAGTCTGCTGCTGCCACGTTATGAAAATTCAAATTTACCGTAGCGGTAGCGGTTTGTGTTAAAGTAATTGAGTTAACACCTTCAGTCATAATAACATTATTCGATCTGACAGAAGGAATATCATCTAGCAACCTCACCGTAGGTGCAGCCCCTGAGTTCAATGTAAGAAATGTTACTACCTGAACACGACCCCCTATGGTTACATCAAATGTATTACTCTTTACATCAGCATCACCAGCTAAATTAATTGCAGATGTTATCGCAATACCATCTACTGTAAGAGTGTCATAATCATTATATGTACCGTCTGGATCGGTTATTAAATTCGGGAAAGCAGCATTAAGCATCCATGCCGCCCCATCAAAGGTAAAAGACCCAGATATGCCAGCGGCTTCTTCTTTTGGCGCACTGACACTTAGATTCTTTTGTCTTGCCTCCCCAACTATCGGATAACCTCCGCCATCTATAAGCAGCACACATGAAGTTCTCCCTGTTATATACGTTATCAAGTCTTCAGCACTAAGCCCTGTAGTACTATATAACCCATCAAAATCACAAGTAGCCCTGCGAGTTCCATTGAGATGTTCTTCCCATCCCCCTGAATCCTTTGTTGTAGCATCCGGTAAATCCTGCTCCCATGTTACGGTACAGGTCTTCTGGTAAGCGATCAGCGTACCGTCCGCATAAACAAGTAGATCAGTGCCGTTGATCTTTGCCATTAGATAGCTGCTATTGCACCGTTACCAACTAACGACCCTGAGAACGTAGCCACATCCTCGACTGCTCCGGTTATTGAGCAGTTTTTCCATGTTGCTGATCCCGTCCATCCTGTTGCTGCTGCTGCCGAAGTTCCAAACTTAACAGTCGTGTCTGCTGTACGTGCCACGATTGAGGCGATAATCTCATCTGCTGTAAAGCCTGTACCTGTAGCATCAAAAGCACCATCAAAGTCTATTGACCATCTGCGTACTCCATTAATGTGTTCTTCCCATCCAGCACTCCCCTTAGTGGTTGCGTCTGGAAGATCTTGTTCTACATTTAGGGTGCAATTCTTTGAGTAAAGAATAACATCCGACCCTGTGTAGATTGTCATGTCTGTTCCATTGATTTTAGCCATTGTTTTAAGTATTAATTATGATTCCTCTATTGTTAGTGTAAAATTTAAAACCTTTAACGTGATTGTATTTGTCTCTGAGATAAAAGCATCCGTTAATGAGTTATCAAAAACTATTGATATAATATTGTATCCCGACATTGTTATTTTATTACGTGTCCTCACAAGTTGAGCAACTGAATCAGAAATATTATTAACAGGTACATAAGAAGCCCTATTTCCTGTTCCTGATGCGTATATCTCAACTGTTATCGAATGTCTTGTTATATAGGTGTCTTTAGTGCTTTCCTCTAACTCTGATGATCCTGTCTGTCCTGCTAATAGAATGTAAGGCATTGCAGCGTTTTTAGGCACAAAAGAATAAACCGGAACAACAGAGCCGCCATAACTGACCTTAGTATTCAAAACTCCATAGAGCCATGTTCTTATTAGTCCTGATGGGTCTTTCATTTGAATCCCATTTTATTAAGTTTATTAGTCATCTCTTTTACTCCCATACGTGCAGACTCAAATAAATATGGATGTGCTTTCGAGTTTACTTTTCTCCCTGTTTCCCCTTTCCATTGCATCGAGTCTACTCCAAACATAGTTTTAACAAATGAAGGAACCACAACAAGATCACCTGTTCCCCATTCTCTAAATGGTGCATACTCTATAATGTTCCCAACTGATCCACCTAACTTATCTGAATTAACCTTTATATGCATTTTACCAGCAAGCCCAGCTGCTCCATAATCCTTCGGGGCAAACCTAACAGCCCTGCCATGTATATCATAAAGAGTCTTATGTACTAATACCTGAACCTCATTACGAGTCTGACGACTAAGTTTTTCAGTCCATCGTTTGAACTTAGCTTGCTCGCTGGCAGATATTGATATGTTAATTAACCTAGACATAAGCTATAATAATTTGATCATCTAACTTCTCGCTAGGGACAACCGAATGAATAGTATAATTCTCAGAGTTCCACACAATTCTATTGTCCGTTGTTACGGTTGTACCTCTTCTTATTGTAAATTCAACTGCTAACTTATACTTAACACCTCCCTGATCTAAAGACCGGGACTGGCTCAATGGTTTGGCCTGTGCCCATTCACTTAACGAAGTCGCCCATGAAACGACCCCTCCCCCCTGACTGTCTGACGTGTCAGTCGGAGCCTGGATGGTAATATAATGCCTCCTTTTTGCAGTTAAAACCATAGTTTTTTTCTATAATTTGATGCTAATTTTTTACTCCCATTGCTAAGTACCGTCCCGCCTTCTGTTGATATGTCTTCTCTCATCTCATAATCTGTCACAATTTGCTTTAGGATAGCTTGTTTCAATGCACTCGGAAGTGTCTCTGTATTCTCATGTCCATATCCGGCTGTATATTCAACTCTAAGCGATGCGGTTGCTTTAAGCCCCGATAACCATAATGTTGATACTTTAATAACAGCATCCTGATCTCCATAAACCCAATAATCAGTATTCAGGACTAAAGCCGTCTCCGTACCCTCTTCGTCAATCCTATAAACAGCATCAACTGATATAATAGGGCCATAAGGTATCTCTAAAAGCTGATCCGTAGGCATATGAAGCCATGTAGTATGGATTGTCTTTTCCCCAAATGAAGATGATGTATATTTTTCCAGTGCCTCGCGAGCCGACTTGATAAGAATAACAAACAGCGCATCTTCTGTTGATCCTGTCACCTTACAGAACAACTTAGCCTCAGTGCTTGAGACTGGTTCTGTACTTAAATCTGTTTTTATCCTTACCTGTAAATTTTTCATCTTCTTTTATTTGGTTTTTTATTACCTTCGTAAATCTTAACAAGCCCTCTGAATGCTAGTGACTTATAACGTCTTTCAGGGACTACTATAATATCACCCTCATAAAGTTCGTCCAACATACCTTTGTAGTCCTTTAAAACAATAACAACAACATCATTGCCACTAATAACACTTTCCGATTTCATTGGGATAGTAGTAGTTATCTCTTTCTTTTCTTTTTTGCCTGTCTTTAATGACTCAATTACAATCTTTTTTTTCATAATTTATTATCTATTATGTTATTAAAAAATATATCCATATTGTTTAACTCCTTATTTTTACCCGCCTCTATTTCCTTACTTCTTTTAAGACATTTAAAGGCGGCCTCTTTATAAGCTTTTTCATCATCCAGCGACTTAATGGCCTCTATCCAAGATAAAGGACTCTCAAGTCTGCAAAATATACCAGCATCACCTAGCGACTCCCTTAGCCCCGGAGTGGGTGCTGCGATAACCGGAATGCTTGAGCACATAGCCTCAACCGCTGTACGTCCGTATGACTCATAAATAGAAGGCATTAACAGAATGCGGGTCTTTGAATAAATCTTTTTTGCGTCAGGGGTATTTGATATATAAGATACGTTTTTAAGTGCTCCTTTTTCTTGCGTACCATAATCACCCTCAACACCTAAAAACTGATAATCAGGCATCAACGCAGCAAGCTCATGAAAGAATCTCCCTCCTTTTCTTTCAAACAGATTAATAAGTGTAATCTTATCTCCTGGTTTTGTTTTGTATCTCTTTATATCTACCGGAGGATGTACCACAATACCGGGATTAGGATAATTCATGTCATCCCTCGTAAATTCAGAATTGTAAATAACATACACAAAACGCCCCTGTCCTTTTGGCCTGTTCTTAAGTTTTAAAATAGTATAATAGTTTGAGTTATGTATGATCTGCACAAATGGGGTATTATAATATCCGCAAAGGTTTAATACTCTCCCTGACTGCTTTAAGTGAGAAATAACAATGTCACTCGTATCAACCTCTTTTCTTATCCCGTTGTCTTTGATTACCTTTATTCCTTCAAATTCGTATGGTGTCACCCCTGGGACTATAACCTGAATAGAATGTTTTTTGCTTACAAGTGATTTTAACATCTCGTGTAGCATCCATTCTGCTCCTGCATTATGCTCCGGCGGATAACCGTGTACTATTGCTGTGATCTTCATAATTTTTTATAATATGGGTTATTAAATATATCGTAAAACGTTTCTTTCTTTGCAAAATCTGACCATCCCTTTCTTTGGTAACTAATCATCGGATAAGTCATGTAAAAATTATACCTCAATGCTACCCTTCTGACCCATTCATCAAATACCCAAAACTGGTTAACATTGTAATATTTTAAAATATGATCTATGAACTTCTTACTCAGAATAACCGAGTGCATCATCCACGCCCCGTTAACCTTTATTAGATTGTCCGTTATTCTTGTCGGGATAGTCGTCAGGTTACACCCTAAAAATAACATATCCCATCCTAAAG
>Ga0172381_10007706_pt1 | contig 10620 bp, 14 predicted proteins | sample Leawel6488metaG_FD_119754 | JGI IMG/M metagenome (GOLD analysis project Ga0172381, IMG submission 119754) | Leachate microbial communities from a municipal landfill in Southern Ontario, Canada - Leachate well 64-88 metaG | ecosystem: Engineered > Solid waste > Landfill > Unclassified | place... | reverse complement strand
TGGTGCTGGGTAATTGATTTTCCCATGTATGACTATTCTGAAATAGAAGACGGTCGGATTGACTTCGGCCATAATCCATTCTCTATGCCTCAAGGCGGAATGGAAGCATTAAAAAAGAAAGAGCCGCTGGAAATTTTAGCTTATCAGTATGATTTGATTTTAAACGGTTTTGAAGTTTCTTCCGGCGCAATTAGAAATCATGAGCCGGAAATAATGTATAAAGCCTTTGAAATTGCCGGTTATACGCACGAAGAAGTTGATGGTAAATTCGGCGCTATGATTCGCGCTTTTGAATATGGCGCGCCGCCGCACGGCGGCAATGCGCCCGGGGTGGATCGGATTTTGATGGTTTTAAATGATTGGGATTCAATCCGCGATATTTACGCTTTTCCCAAGGACGGCAAAGGCAAGGATTTAATGATGGACAGTCCAAACGAAGTTAATGAAAAGCAATTAAGAGAATTGAATATAAAAGTGAAAAAAGATTAATTTAAATAAATTATATTTATAAAAATTTATGGAAAGAGAAAAATTTCAAGAACTTAATGCCTTATCTCCTGAAATACAGGCGGCTAAAGACAAGCTATCTTTATTAATGCGAAAATTTAATTTTAAAACTGATCCAGCGTTAGCTGAAAAATTGCACAATGAAATTTTTAACTTTTCCAAAGAACTTCAGGCGGCATTTCCTGATAATTATTTTAAATATAGCGCTTACCACATGTTGATAGGAAGCAGCGTTGATTCTAAACCTGAGTTTTTTGACTTTATTAATGGCAAGAATGGCGATAAGTATTCGGTGATAAAATTTATAGACGGTTTAGAGGCAAAAATAACGGAAAATAAATAATTTTTATGCGGTTGTCCAAACTGCAAAAATATATTTTGGAAAAATGTTATAATTTTAAGAGTTTAACGTCGGCTGAATTTTACGATTTTTACTTGTCTGCGCAGACAAGTAAAAAAAGCGGCAAGAATAAAAAAATTATTCAGGACATAGTCCATAAAAGCCTGGGTTCTCTGGTGGCGAGTGATTTACTTACAGCCCAAGGTAAAAAAACCGCGAAGAAATGGTTTATTCATAAAGTAAAATTAACCAACCTCGGCAAGAAGACTGTTATAAAAATAATAAAAAATAAACAACGTAAGCTGCCCATTAAATAATTAACAAAAAATTTATGGAAAAACAACAAAATGCAAAATTCGCGTTTTTTTACATGCTGTCGCTAGTGGCGTTGGTTTTTGTTGCGATCTCAACCGGCATGATAATTTTTCAGATTGTTAACAAAACCATCATTGATGATTTAAGCCTGGCTCCCGGCGGCTTCAGCCAAGACGCTTTACGCTTCGCTATTTCGGCGATTATCATCGCGGCTCCGATTTATTTCGCCATGATGTGGCTGATTAATAAAAATCTTATAGCCGCTAAGCTGGAGCGCGAGTCGGGCGTGAGAAAATGGCTGACGTACTTTATTTTGTTAGTCAGCGCGGTAGTCATGATCGGCTGGTTTATCGCGACCGTCGGCAGTTTTTTAAACGGCGAGCTTACTTTAAAATTTATTATAAAATCATTAAGCTCAATTTTGATTTCCGCTCTGATCTTTAGCTATTATCTTTATGACATAAAACGCGAAGACGTCAGTAAAAATAACAATATTATGAGAGCCTATTTTTACGGCTCAATCGCTATCGCGGCGATTGCCTTAATTAGCGCTTTTTTCTTTATTGATTCTCCCTTAAAAGTCCGAGATCAAAAATATGATCAGGCGATTATCAATAAATTTAGCCAAATTGATAGCGCCATCAACGCTTATTACGGCGAGAATGCAAAGTTGCCGGTAAATTTAAAAGATTTATTGGGCGGCGGTTCGGCTTATTATATTGTTGAAAACGATATAACCGATCCTGGAACCGGTAAAATGTTTGACTACAAAGTTGACGCCAAAGACACTTATGAATTTTGCGCCACCTTTAAGACCGTGAATAAAGATCAGGCTAATGATAAATCAATTTATGTAGACACGCGCTGGTTGCATGACGCCGGTTATCAATGTTTAAAGCAGAGGATAGCGAATTTGGATCAGACTAAACCGCCCGTATCGGTGCCGGTAAGATAGCATTGACAAAACAATAAATTAAGGTTAAATTAGATAAAATATAAAGCCCAAGGAATAATCTTTGGGCTTTAAAATATTAACGATCTTTGAAAATTTATTAGCTCCAAGGAGAGGTGATGATATGGCAAGAACAATAACGGTTAAATGCAATGGGTGTTGGACATTTTGTTGCGCTGTGCCATTAGTACGAGATGAATTCGTAAAGATGGCGCGGGGAGACAGGGATGATGATGTATTTGACGAAATTGTATATCTAAGAGGGGTTTACATTTTTTGCATAGCGAGTCAGACCTATAAACTTTTTGAGTTGCCATAAGGGAGGGCAATGTGGGCAAAAACATTCAGAATAAAATTGGGCAAAGGGCGTTAGACATATCTAACATACCTAAACATGTCGGCGTTATTATTGATGGCAACCGGCATTGGGCGAGCGAAAGGAATCTGCCGATTTTTAATGGTTATGTTCAGGGACGTAAAAAGGTAAAGCTTGCCACTGATTGGTTTTTTTCTCGCGGCGTGGAAATAGTTTCCTTCTTCGGTTTTTCCACAGAGAATTGGAATCGGCCGAAAAAAGAGGTTAATTATTTAATGGAGCTGTTAAACCGAACCTTGGGCAATGACTTGCTCGATCAGGCCACGAAAAAGGGTTACAAAATTGTTATAAGCGGCCGAATTGAAGAACTGCCAGGTAAATTACCGCAACGTTGCCATGAAGTTATGGAAAAAACAAGCGGGAATAAATCGGGCATTGTTAACATCTGTCTGAATTATGGCGGTCGAGCGGAAATAGTTGACGCAATTCGCAAGATGGCGAAAGCTCAAATTCAGCTAGATCGGGTAGACGAAGAGTTGATAAAAAAATATCTTTATCAAGGCGATTTACCCGACCCTGACGTAATAGTCAGAACATCGGGAGAATATCGTTTGTCGGGTTTTCAGCTTTGGCAGGCGCAATACAGCGAGTTAATTTTTCTTGAAAAATATTGGCCGGATTTTGAGCAAGGGGATGTTGAAACTATTCTACGGGAGTACGGCAGAAGGCAGAGGAGATTTGGTAAATAACCATAAGGTGAAAGGGGGTGACTGTATGGCTAGAGGAGATAGGTTGGGGCAAAAAGTAAGGGGTGGTAGCGGGCTATATTTAGGTCGGCCAAAACTATGCGATAAAAATCCAGGCGAAAGACCATGCCTCGAAAAACTTCATAGCCCCGATCCCTGCATTTGCAGAAATTGCCAGGCACCGGGAATTCAGACAGAAAAAATAAAAAATTTTGTCAGATAAATAATTTTAAACAAGGAGGTCGAAGATGAAATTAGAGGATAGGTTGGTTTTTGCTTGTGACGCGACAAGCGTGAGAGGTGAAATCGGCGATATTTCCAAGGCAGAGGAATTGATCGCCATGATGGGTGGCAAGGTGGGCTGGGTTAAGCTCAATTCCGCTTTTATAAGCGGAGGCCATGAGCTGGCCGAGATGGTTGTAGGGAAGGGTTCTCACTTATGGCTGGATCTGAAATGGCACGATGTTCCCGATACCCTGAAGAATTATGTCGTTGAAGGCGTGAGAGGTCTGGCAAGCGCTGACATGTTTAATGTTCATGCCTCCGGTGGTTTTAAGATGATGCGGGCGGTCAAGGATAAGTTAGATGAATTGTTTTCTCACCCCGATCAGCAATTGACCAGGCCTCTGGTTATCGCCATTACGGTGTTGACCAGTTTGGATCAGGTGCAGTTTGAGCAGATCGGCGGCACTGGCGCTATTGCCGAACAGGTTATGCGACTGGCGCGGTTGACCAAAGAAGCCGGATTAGACGGCGTGGTAGCTTCGCCCTTAGAAGCAAAAATGCTCAGACAGGAACTGGGACCGGATTTTTTGATTGTTACTCCCGGTATCCGTTTCGCCGAAGAGGCTAAAGGCGGACAAGCCAGAGTAACCACGCCAAAAGAGGCGATTATTGCTGGTGCGGACATGATTGTTATGGGCACGTCACTAATTAGGGGTGGGCTGACAGCGGTTGAGCGGGCTTATGCCGAGATTGAAGAAGGCCTGGAAGATCGGGCGAAAGAAATTAATTTAACATAATCTGGAGGATGGGGATAGACTATGCTCTATGCAAATGCTACACAAAAGATTTTAGGATGCAGCAGGGAGGAAGCGTTAAAGTTGCTTCCAGGAAATTTTACTGATCATGTTATGAGCGCCGAAGAATTTGTTCATCTTGCTGAAATTTTTGGGGCATTTTGGCGCTACAATTACGCAGCGGCAGTTAACGGCAAACCGGGTAAACATGCTTTACTGAAGTCCGGTCTTCACAGCGACGGTTTTTTCATGTCCAAAATTTTACTGGAGCCGGAGAATATTAGAGCGATTATGGCGTTGCAGATGATTAAAGTCATTGATGAATTGCCTGGTCCAAGGCCGAATAAAATTTGCGGCATTCCTGATGGTGCGATCACTTTGGCCAAAGACTTTATCCGTTTAATAGGTTTGCCGGAGATGAGGGAAGTAATTATGGAAAAAATTGATGGCAAAATGACATTAGTATCGGCCATCCATCCCGGCGACAAGATTTTAATGATTGAGGATTTTTGCACCCGTGGCACCGGTTTTAAAGAAGCGGTTACAGAAATTCACACCGAACAGCCTGCGGCCAAGATTCTGCCATTTGAGCTGGTGATGCTTAATCGAGGAAGTTTGCAGGAAATTTTTATGGAAGATATCGGGTCGTTTGCAGTTATGCCGATTGTTAGATATCCCATTCAGGAATGGGAGCCGGCCATATGTCCGTTGTGCCGAGATTACGGTTCGGTCGCCATAAAACCTAAGGTTAGCGAAGAGAGCTGGAGGGAGATTACAACTTCACAGCTATAACAAGGAGATAAAATAATTTCAATCCGGCCATCGCTTAAAGCGAATTGGCCGGTTTTTTATTTTGCTTAAAAGTAATTTTTGAGTTATAATAATCTTATAATTTTTTAAAAGATGCTAATTATTAACTTTATAAATTTATGTCAAAAACAACAAAATTTCCTCAAAAATTAGCCAAATATTTAGAAAAAGCCGGAATTAAGCATAATATTTTAGAACATAAAACCGTCTATACAGCTTATGACGCGGCCGTGACCATGAGTAAAAAGTTAAACGAAATCGTTAAGTCACTTCTGGTGGTCGCGGATAAAGATTATTACTTGGTGCTATTACCGGCCGACCATAACCTTGATTTTAAAAAATTGGCGCGGTTTATCAGCAAAGCTGCCGGCAAGAAAATTAAAGTCGTGAAAATTCCCGGAGAAAAAGTCATGGAAAAATTATTGAAAGTCAAGGCTGGCGCTATGGGCTCTTTTGGCGGCTTGCATAAATTGCCCGTGGTCATGGAAAAAAAATTGGCTAACCTGAAAAAAGCCGTGTTCGCTTCAGGCGGTTTTAACCATTCAGTAGAAATGGCGGTTAAAGATTTTGTTAAATTGGAAAACGCCGCCTTGGGCAGTTTTGGCATTAAGAAAAAAGTGGTATTAGCCAAGAAAAAATAAATGATTATAAAAATAGAAAAATTTGAAGGTCCATTGGGGCTGCTTTTGCAGTTGATAGAAAAAGAAGAATTAGACATTACGCAAATCAGTTTGGCCAAAATCGCGGATCAATATATTGAATATATAAGAAATGCCGATAATCTTAAGCCGGAAGAATTGGCGGATTTTTTAGTGGTGGCCGCTAAATTATTGTTGATTAAATCCAGAGCTTTGCTGCCATTTTTAAAAGGTGAAGAAGAGGAAGAAATACAGGAGTTTGAGGATCAATTAAGAATGTACAAAGAATTTTTGGAAGCGGCTAAAAAAATAGAAGCCATTATCGGAAAAAGGCGCTTTAGTTTCGCGCGGGAATTTAACCGGCAAGCGATTTTATTGAGCGCGCATTTATTTTCACCGCCGAAGAAGTTGGCGGCCGGAGAAATAGCCGGAGTTTTTAATGAAATTATTAAAAATATTAAGCCGGTTGAAAAATTGGAAGAAAAAAATTTGGAGCGAGCTGTCAGCATTGAAGAAAGAATATTAGCCATTCAGGAAATTTTGCTTAATAAAATAAAAATTAGTTTTAACCATATTTTGGCCAATGCGACTAATAAAACAGAAATGATTGTGAGCTTTTTGGCGCTCTTGGAATTGATTAAGCAAAAAGACATCGCGGTGGCGCAGAGCGGATTGTTTGAGGAGATTGAAATAAATAAAATAATTTCAATATAGCTATGCCCATAAAATCTAAAATTGAATCACTCTTATTCATTTCCACTAAGCCGATGGCCGCGAGCCAACTGGCGGATTTACTCTCAACTGACAAAAAAGAAATCATAAAAAACGCGGATGAATTACTGGAGCAATATAAAATCGCCCAAACCGGCGTGCAAATTATTAAAGACGGCAGCAAGTATCAGATGGTGAGTGCGCCGGAAAACGCCAAAGTGGTGCAAGAATTTATTAAAGACGAAACCACAGGCGAGCTGTCGCGTCCCAGCTTAGAAGCTTTGACAATCATCGCTTATCGCGGGCCTGTTTCAAAAATCGATTTGGATCGGATCAGGGGGGTAAATTGCGCTTTGATTATAAGAAATTTGCTGCTTCGCGGCTTAATTGAAGGAAAATTTGATAAAAAGAAAAGCGAAATATATTATATGGCCACTTTTGATTTTATCCGTTTCTTGGGGTTGAATGACATAAAAGACTTGCCTGATTATAAAAGGTTGCACGAGGACGATACGATTGATAGGATGCTGGTTGACGTAAACGAGGTTGATAAATAAAAGCCTTTGAAAACTTTTTTAGAAAAAGTTTTCCCTCAAGAGGATAAACAATATTTTCCCCGCAAGGGGATAAACAAAAAATATAACGTATCAAACAAAAATTTTATAGCGAGCAGAGTTCTACGGCCATAAAATTTTTATTTGATAATAATATGCAGTCTATGTTAATTCCTGCGACAATTAGTCTGTTAATTTCAACAATCTTTTTGAATTTAGGTTTGGTCACCAGCAATATTTTTTTTCATCCGCAAAAAGCCGAAGCCGCGGAAAAAGTTTTAGGAGTTGTTGAATATAATAATGTAGATAATATTTTTGTTGAAGCGGCAGTGGATAAGCTTAATCAGTCAATCGTTAGGGTAACGGAAGGGGCGAGACAGTTTTCCGTACCTGCTTTGCCGCAGCTGCCCGGCGTGGATTTACCGCTAAACAGTTTGCCGCAAAGCTCGGACAAACAAGAAAAGGATAATCATGAAACTGCTAATTTTGATTTGCCGGCGGAAAGCGGAGTAATTTATGATTTGAGCACGGGCGAATTATTTTTTAACAAAGGAGCAGACCGCGCCTGGCCAATTGCCAGCATCACTAAATTATTTACGGCTTATACTTTTTTAGATTATAATCCCGGCTGGGAAACAATTTACGAAATTAAAGCGGAAGATAAGCGCGATGGCGGTAAAATTTATTTATTTAATGGCGACCGGGTAAAAGTAAGAGATTTGTTTTATTTTAGCTTGGTTGGTTCGGATAATACGGCCACGGCAGCTTTAGTTCATTCAACCGGCATGAGTGAATCGGAATTCGTTGAAAAAATCAATAATAAAATAAAACAATTAGGCTTGGTCAATACCAGACTGGCTGACGCCGTGGGACTTAATCCGGATAATGTTTCAACGGCGCGAGAAATCGCTTTGTTCGCCAAGACTGCTTTAGCCGCGCCTGACATTAGCCGAGCAGCCTTAACAAAAAGTTATGAATTTACGACCGAGCAAGGCAGAAAAAAATTAATTAACAGCACTAACTTGTTGTTAAATAAATTTCCGGAAAATGGAGTTAATATTTTAGGCGGTAAAACCGGCTTTATTGACTCATCCGGCTATTGTCTGGTTGGCCGTTTTAAAAATCAAACAGGCAGTGAGATTGTTACGGTTGTTTTAGGCGCGGCTAGCGACAACGATCGCTTTGATTTAACAAAAAAAATGGTGGAGCTCTACTATGGCGCAAGACCTTAAATGTGATATAATTAGAATTATTAACTTAAAAATTTTTGATTAACGCATATGTCCAATAAAAAATATATTATTGCTAATTGGAAAATGAATCTTAATTTAGCCGAGAGTGTTAGTTTGGCCAAAAAGTTTAAAGAGAAATTCGCTGGTTTTGACAAGGGAGAAGTAGTAATCTGCCCGAGTTTTTTGGCCCTAACTGAAACGGCAGAAATATTAAAAGGTAGCGCCGTTAAAGTAGGCGCGCAGAACGTATCATGGGAAAATAAAGGAGCTTATACGGGCGAAGTTTCGGCAGGCATGCTGGCCGAGGCCGGTTGCCGCTATGTTATTTTGGGCCATAGCGAAAGGCGCAAATATTTATTTGAAAATTACGAAATGATTCATAAAAAAGTCAGGGCGGTTTTAGAAGTGAAAAATTTAACGCCCATAGTCTGCATTGGCGAATCTTTAGAAGAAAAACAGTCTGACAGGCGCGATTTTGTTTTGATTGACCAGTTGCAGCAAGCTTTATCCGGCATAGACATATTTGGCGAACAGGAAATTATTGTTGCTTATGAACCAACTTGGGCAATTGGTACGGGCACGGCCATAGAACCGGTCGAGGCTGAATATGCTCATAAAATAATTAAATTGGCACTTAACGACATGTTTGGCATGCAAGTAAATAACAAAAATTTTAGGATAATTTATGGCGGCAGTATAAATCAACAAAACGTCAAAGGCTTTCATAATTTGGAAAATATGGACGGTTTGTTGGTCGGCGGCGTCAGTTTAAAAGCGGATGAATTTTACGAAGTAGCTAAAGAAATAACTAAATAAAGTATGCTAGTTCACATAAAAGATTTAGTTCGAGACGCTAAAAAGAAGGGTTATGCCATTGGAGCTTTTAATATTACTAATTTGGAGTCGGTTTTAGGCGTGGCTCAGGCCGCGGTTAGAGCCAATTCGCCGGCTATAATTCAAGTTTCGGAAAGCGCGATAGAATACATGGGACTTAAGCCGATTACCCATATAGTTTCTACGGTGGCTAAAAATGTGGCCGCTAGCGTACCAATTGCTTTGCATCTTGACCACGGCACTAGCTTTGATACGGTTTTTGAATGCATTAATGCCGGTTTTACCTCGGTGCATATTGACGCTTCAAAATTGCCACTAGATGAAAATATTAATTTAACCAAGCAGGTGGTAAAAGTGGCACATGCTAAGCATGTTTGGGTTCAGGGTGAAGTTGGCGCCATAGTTGGTTCGCATGGGGATATTAAGAGCAAATTAAAAGAAATACCACTAGCTAGGCTGGACGAAGTGATTAAATTTGTTAAACAGACCGGGGTTGATACTATCGCGGCGGCTATCGGTACGGCACATGGCGTGCATATTAACGAAGATATTATTTTTAACTTGCTTAAAGGTATAAAACAGAAGACGAAAATTCCCTTTGTCTTGCATGGCGGCTCCGGCGTTCCGGACGCTAAAATTAAAAAAGCCATAAAAGAAGGCGTAAATATTATTAATATTGGCACTGATTTAAAGGTTGCTTTTTGTCGCACCTTAATTGAAGTTTGTTTAAAAAATAAAGAAGAAACAGATCCTAGAAATTTATTAAAACCAACAATTTCCGCCATTGAAAAAGTGGTTTATGAAAAAATGAAGCTTTTCGGCAGCGCCGGACGAGATGGCCACGGCAAGATTAAAATTTAATTTTTGACTATTGATTAATTTATGTATAATATAATACCGCTACTTTTAATTTTAATAAGTTTAAGCGTTATTATTGTAATTGTTTCAAGAAAATTTTCCGTTTTAGCTTCGCTTGATGTAGATAGCATACCGGCGGAAAAGGAAGCTAAATTCAAGGAGAGAATTATTTCCAATCGTTTAAAAAGGAATATTGTAAAATGGTTCGCGAAATTAAATTCAGTTTTGGCGCCGATTGGGCACGCTGTCGGAAATTTTTCTAGTTCAAAATTACGTCAGCTCCTAGAGGCTAAAGATAATTTTCGCGTTAGAGAAACCGTTGATTCCGAACAAATTATAGCTCAACTTTTCGCCCAAGCGGAAGAACTTAGAAAACAAGACGATTTGGCCGCGGCCGAAAAAAAATATATTGAGATTATCAGTTTTGACAGCAAGAATATCAAGGCCTTCAAAGAGCTGGGTTATATTTATTTTGAAAAAAAAGAGTTTGAAGAAGCCAAGCAAACCTTTGAGCACATTTTAAAGTTGAAACAGGATGAAGATATTTACGTCGATTTAGCCCAAATTGCCAAAGAAAAAGGGGATTTAGATCTGGCGCGTGAAGAATATTTAAAGTCAATTGGGCTTAATAAGCAAAACGCGGAAACCTACTTTAATTTAAGCGAAGTTTATCGCGCCATGGGTAAATGGAAAGAAGTCTTGGCGAGTTTAAAAAAAGCCCTAAAATTAGAGCCGGCCAATCCAAGATACCTTGACACCCTGCTGGAAATAAGTATAATTATAAAAGA
>Ga0172381_10007705_pt1 | contig 10620 bp, 6 predicted proteins | sample Leawel6488metaG_FD_119754 | JGI IMG/M metagenome (GOLD analysis project Ga0172381, IMG submission 119754) | Leachate microbial communities from a municipal landfill in Southern Ontario, Canada - Leachate well 64-88 metaG | ecosystem: Engineered > Solid waste > Landfill > Unclassified | place... | reverse complement strand
TCATTAAATAATGGTTTCCCAATTTTCTACACTATGCAAACTGCATTTCTCTGTGCATAAAACCACGGCAGAAGCAGTTTCTCCTTTCTGATCATCAACAACACAGGCATCAGGCAACAGCTGACATCACCTAAGGTTATGCCGGCTGTTGTTTTCATGCTGAAAAGCGGAGCGTTTTTGCACAGGATCATCGAAAAGGATTTATTTTATATAATGGATACTACTAACTATATAAAGGAGGATTTTTTCAATGGCGGTACCGGAGGAGATCAGAAACGTGGAGAGGCCTAGGAACACCATTGTCATCGACAACGGGTCAGGCTGCAAGCGCTATGCCGTGATCCAGCGGGTCGGCTGCCGCAGGGAGAACGGCAGGAATCTTCCTGTGAACGGCAAGACCGTCGGCCATATCATCGACAACGTCTTTGTCCCGGGTGTCCGCAAGCTTTCCCGGAAGGTCGTTGAGATCAAGGACTTTGCGACGCCGTTCCTGGTTGACAGCCTCTCCAGGGGCCTTTTCAAGGACCTGTGCGTCCTCTACGACCCCAAGGAATCGGCTCGGATCTACGCGATGGCCCTCCTGAAGGTCTGCAGCAAGGACATCCCTTATTACGAGATGGAGCAGAAGTACAGGCAGGGCTGGGCAAGCGAGCTGTTCCCGGACCTGCCGATGAGCAGGGACAGCATCTCCGATTTCCTGAAGACCCTCGGGCAGAACTACTCCAGGATAGCCGGTTTCATGAGGAGCCGCTGCGCCGCCATCGCCGGGAACCAGCACATAGCCATTGACGGCATGCTCAAGAGCGACACAAGCGGCACCAACACCCTTTCGCAGTTCTCCAGGAAGGCCAGGATCAAGGGGGCCAGGGACATCTCGGTCCTGTTCGCCTACAGCATAGAGAGCAAGGAGCCCGTCTGCTCCAAGGTCTTTGCCGGCAACATCATCGACCAGGTCGCCTACAACGGCTTCTTGAGGGAGAACGGCCTCTCGATCGGCGTTGTGATGGGGGACAAGGGCTTTCCCAGGAGCCAGGCCGAGGAGGCCTTCGCCTCCAGCCCGAATCTCCATTGGCTGGACCCCCTCAAGCGGAATGACCGCAGGATGGAGAGATACGAGCTTTACAGCTACACAGGAATGCTTGATGACAAGCAGCGGGATGTGCTCTTCAAGAAGGTCGAGCTGGAAGGGACCTTCCTCTACTCCTTCTATGACCGCAGGCGCGGTGCGAAGGAGGAGGCTGATTACTTCAGGCATCACAAGGACAAGGCCTACGACCCCGAGGACAGGGAGTCTCATGAGAAGCGGTTCGGGACCGTTGTCTTCGAATCCGACCTTGATGCCGAGCCCCTTGTCATCTACAAGATGTACGATGAGAGGTGGCTGATCGAGGAGTTCTTCCGCTATTACAAGGACTTCCTGGGGTTTGATGACACCAGGGTCCAGTCAGACTATTCTGTCCTGGGCAGCGAGTTCGTCAATTTCTTCGCTTCAGTGATGACCTCCCGCCTCTTCAATCGCTTCGATGACAGAGGGCTGTTCAGCAGGCTCTCCTTCTCACAGATCATGGAGGAGCTGGACACCGCCAAGAAGGTCCGCATCGGACAAGAGGGCGCCTGGGAGTTCGTCCAGACCACCGAGAAGACCCACGCTCTTCTTGTGGCCTTGGACCTCGTGCCCAAGCCGGAAGCGGCTTCTGAAAGGGCAAAGGCGAAGAAAGAGCCGGCCAAGGATGTGGGACAAAAACGGCCTCGTGGGCGCCCCAGGAAAAACCCACTGGTGATAAAGTGAAACAGGATTCAGTTGTATATAGTGTTGTAAATTGGGAAACCTTTATTTAATATACCTAGGGGGTTGCCTTTCGACAACCCCCTAAGATTCTGTTTTAAATCACCCTATTTGGCAGGATACAGACTGGAGAGATACTCCATGAAGACATCACTAAGCAATGAGCCTTCACTCAGCTTTCTCCCAAACATCGAATATCCATCACCACCAGCAGCCATAAAGTCGTTGGTAGCAACCTTGTAGGTAGCATTCTTGTCAATGAGTTTACCGTTGATCAAGACACGCAGGATACGCTTTCCAGCTGGAGCAAAACGATTGTAAACAACCTGCAAGTCGGTCTGACTGTATGCACCATTCGTAGCAGGCAACAAGGAGTAGCCATGTTCCAAAGCGGCATAGACATCAGAACCAGTTATCTCGCTGACAGTAATAATATTAGTGAACGGAAGCACATTGATTACGTCACCTTTGGTCACATTACCAGCCTTGAGAGAAGCACGTATGCCACCACCATTGGTAATAGTGAAATCGGCTCCGCTTTCCTTCGTCATGGCCTCACAGATAAGTTTGGACAAATTGGTCTGTCTTGTACGAACATTCTGTCTCTCACCATCTAAATCGGTCGGGATGGTTGCCACCACCTTGCTCAGTTGCGCAGACATCTTCTCGTTCATCGTCTTGACGTAGGCGGAAATCTCAGGATCATCAGGAATGGAGGTAATGCCATATTTCTTTGCAAGCTCAGACTTAGCAGGATCAAGCACATCTTTGGCAGGAACAAGCATAGCAGTCTCACTTGCAGCCTTGCCATCTTTCACAAAGATATCAACAACACCAGCATACTTCAAATACTCACCTGCTTGCACAATCAAGGTATCACCAACTTGCTTGCCCTGTTCAAGGACAGTATGACTATGTCCATCGATGAACAAGTCAATACCCTTGACATTCTTGGCAATCTTCTCACTGGTGATTCCACTTGCACCCGCATCATTCAAACCGATATGGCCAAGAACAATGACGAAGTCGGCATATTTACGAACAGAATTCACCATAGACTGAGTCATATCGTAAATCTTCTCAGCATTGAAATCATAGCCTTCAGTGTTCTTCGGATGACTCATGGTTTTTGTATCAGGAGTAGTCAAGCCAATGACCCCCACCTTGAATCCATTGTAGTCATACAACTGATAAGGTTGCATTACAAGCTGTCCGTCTTCCGTAGTGAAGTTCGCACAAAGCACTTTAATTGAAGAATATTGCTGTGCAATCTTAGCTTCCTCAATCAAACGAGCCGAACCATAGTTGAAATCATGGTTACCAGGAGCAACAGCATCATAACCAATCATGGAAAGTATGACACCTACGGGCTCACCCTCAAACATGTTGGCTAGGTTGGTCCCATGAGAGACATCACCAGCATCCAAGACAAGCATGTTATCAGTAAGAGAACGGCCCATCTTTACCAAGGTTGCAAACTTCGCATACCCCATACCACCATCAGCAGGAACAATACGGGCATGCACATCGTTGGTATGAACCACAATAAGGTCAAAAGTCTTGTCCCCTGCGGTGTTTTTCTCAATCAGCTTGACCCCATAAGGGTAAGGCATCAAAGCAGCGACAGCCGCATCTTCAGGAACAGGAGAAGAAGAATCAATCCCAAAGGACTTAATAGTTGATGCGTAACTTGCAACCAAAGAAGACTTGGCTGGATTGGTGACAGCATCAGCGGGAACGGTCATCGGATAAGTCGCAGTGACCTTACCATTGGCAACATGTAGCTGTACAACACCAATACTTCTCAACTTGGAATCCGCACGGACAATCTTTGCGCCATTGACATTTTGGGCAACAGCGTTATCTCCTGCTTCAACATATAAGTCGATACCTTTCAGGTTCTGGCAAATAAACTCGCTGGTATACTCACCGCTATCGCTTGTATCAGCAAGGACAATAACATAATCAACAAGCTTATGAGCCATATCAACAGCAGCCTGTGCATTCTTAAGAATCACATCGCTGGTGAAGGATACATCCTTGACATCCTTTGGTACGGTCAAACCGACAACAGCTACCTTAAAGCCGTTAAAGGAATACACCTGATATGGAGTCTCGCACAAATAACCATTGGAATCCAAAGCATTGGCACTCAGGGCCACGGCCTTGGAAGTACCAGTCACACCTGATGCAAGTTGAATAGCCTGAGGAGTATAGGCATCATAGCCAATCTGATCAAATGCCTTGGCAACATTCATACCTGTAGTGGCATCCAAATCACCAAGAGAACCAGCATTAAGCAAGAGCCAGTTATCAGTAATGCCACTTGCGGTTTTCACCATTGTGGCAAGCTGAGCCATGGTCATTCCACTGGCTTCTCCCTGGAAGACACCATCAATATCATTTGTATGCACGACAAAAAGGTCAAATTCCTTGTCTCCTGCATTATTCTTGACAATGGTATTCACGCCATAGGGATACTCACTCTTAGGAGCTTCTGCCTTCACAGGAGCAGGTGCCTCTACTTTCTTTTCAGGAGCAGGTGCTACTGGAGCAGGTGCTGGCGCAGGTGCAGGTACCTCAACCTTCTTTTCAGGAGCAGGTGCTGGCGCTGGTGCAGGTGCTGGCGCAGGCTCAACAACCGGAGCGGGCGGAATGGTCTCTACTTTAGCAGTGCTCTGGCATCCCACCAGTGCGACAGCTAACAGAACTGCCAATAAAGTTGTTAAAATCGTTCTCGAAAGACGTTTCACGATTATCCTCCTCATGACTATGCTTAAATTCAAATTAAGATTACAGTAACTATAACACAGACTCAATCAAGTGGATACAGGAAAAACTATAGTTTTTTGCGAAAAAAAGACCCATGGAAAATATCCACAGGCCTCTTCTCGAGAAGGAAATCGACCGCTACATCAAATCCTTGGGTTTCCGTGCAGTGTTCCCGCTTTTCTCGCAATAAGCAACATGACGAAGCTTGCCATTCTCAAAAATGGACTTCATCTTTATTGCTCCACCCCAACGACTAGTAAGAGTCCTGTTACCTTCACGACGTGCGTTCTTGGATATTGCTCCTGCCATATTAATATTCCTCCATACAAAACTTTCTCAAGACAATACTATATAGGAATGACGAATAAAATGTCAAACCCATTGACTGCGTTACTATACAATACAATTGCGTAGCACATCAAGTACATGATATTATTCCTTATGCGAATTCTCAGGGAGATTTTTTTAGTACCGGTGTTTCTCTACAAAACGTTGCTCTCACCTTTTTTCTCCCATCATGTCTGCCTATATCAGCCGACTTGCAGCACGTATATGATTACAGCCGTCCGCCGCTTTGGAATTCTCAAAGGAGCCCTCATGGGATTCGCCAGGCTCTTCAGGTGCTCACGATATTTCATGGGAGGAAACGATCCAGTCCCTGAGGTTTGGTCAAAGAAGGCCATCAAAGATGGCTATATTATCTTTAAAAGGCACTGAGCTCCTTGATAAAAGGAATCAGCACTGAAAGTGCATTGGCGTTATAACCACCTTCGGGAATAATCAAATCAGCATATTTCTTTGTTGGTTCGACAAAGTTGAAGTGCCCTGGACGAACAACTTCCAAATACTGGGTAATCACACTGTCCACGGTTCTTCCCCGTTCATTGATATCCCGTTTCAGTCTCCTAATGAACCTGATGTCATCAGGAGTGTCCACATAGAGTTTCAAATCCAACAAATCTCGAATTTGTTTATCATAGAGTACCATCAGTCCTTCGATAATAACCAACGGCTTAGGCTCTATATGGATGGTCACGTTGGTCCTCTCACTATGCACAAAATCATACTGAGGCATCTCAATACTCTCATTGTGCTTGAGCGCATGAAGATGCTCGAGAAGTAATTGCGAGTCAATGGCATCCGGATGGTCAAAATTAAAAGCAGTGATATTCTCATTGTTAAAATAACTTGCAGAACGATAATAATTATCCTGTGCTATGAACACAAAATCACTGCAAACCTCGCTAATCTTCTGTACAACGGTGGATTTGCCTGAGCCGGAACCACCTGTAATACCAATAATCCTGACCTGCTTCATGGCTTACCTCACAAAAAAGGCATAGATAGTGGTACTTCGGAATTCCTTATCAGGAGAGAGGACACAGCTGGGAAAATTCTCATGGTTCGGGCTGTCAGGGAAGAATTGTGTCTCAAAGCAAATACCCTCGTGACGGTTGTAATACAACCCATATTTTCCTTCTTCCTTTCCCAAAAGGAAATTGCCCGAATACACCTGGACGCCAGGCAATGTAGTGGCAACCGTCATGCAACGCCCGCTCTTAGGATCACACAGGCAAGCAAAAGGAGACAGCAAATCTTTTCTTGGCGGCAAGACAAAGCAATGGTCATACCCCATCCCCACATGTTCGATATCACGTCCGATACTCTTTTTTGTAAGAAAATCAAAAGGAGTACCGGCCACATCCAAAATCCTCCCCGTGGGGATGAGCTTGTCATCAACCTCCACGACCTGGGGGCAATCCATTTGCAACTCCTCGTCGCAAATAGTTCCACTTTCCGCAAGATTGAAATAGCTATGATTTGTCAAATTGATGATGGTACGCTTGTCAGTCCGTGCAAGATAATCAATCCTCAACTGACCTTCTTCTGTGAGCGTATAGGTAACCTCAACATTGAGATTACCAGGCATCCCTCCTTCTCCATCAGGACTAAAATAGGAAAAGGAAACCGAGCTCCCCTTCGCCTCAAAGGGATTGACTGTCCAGACTTTAGTACCAAAATTGCTCTTACCATTGTGCAGCGCATTGCCATTGTTATTCAATTCCATCTGGTAGCGTTGCCCGTCCAGCTCAAAGGTCCCATGGGCGATACGGTTCGCGAAACGCCCCACGGTCTGTCCAAAATGAAGCAGGGAGGTACAGTTGGTAAGAGGCTCGGGGAATCCCAGAACAACATCCCCCTGCCTACCTGTGCGATCAGGGACGAAAAGCGATTTTAAAATTGCCCCAAGCGAAAGCAGCACAGCCTGATAATTCCCCGCACTGAGGGTGATTTCCTCAATCTGTTTCCCTTCAAGACTATCCGGCAACAACTTGCTTGTAACCATTACAAAGCCCTCCCTTACGAATCAGATTCCTTGCTTTTGAGCACAGCGAGGTAAGCATGCTGGGGAATCTCGACATTTCCCACAAGCTTCATACGTTTCTTGCCCTCTTTCTGTTTCTCTAGCAGTTTTCTCTTTCTGCTGATATCGCCGCCATAGCATTTGGCAATCACGTCCTTGCGATAAGGAGTCACGGTCTCCCTTGCAATGATATTACTCCCGATGGCAGCCTGTATTGCAATCTTGAACTGTTGGCGAGGCAACTCATCCTTTAACCGCTCGCACACGACACGCCCACGGCTTTGCGCATTATCCTTAAACACCAAAGTGCTTAAGGCATCGACACTCTCGCCATTGACCAAGATGTTCATGCGTACCAGTTCCGTACTCTTGTATTCTGCTACTTCATAATCAAACGAGGCATAGCCATGGCTCAAAGATTTCAGACGATCGTAAAAATCAAACAGGACCTCAGCCAAAGGCATGTTGTAGACCAGCTCGACACGTTTCTCATCCAGATAGTTCATACCTGTCTGGGTACCACGTTTTTCAAGACACAGAGTGATAACCGAACCCACGAATTGCGAAGGAGTAATGATATTCGCAGTAATATATGGTTCATCAGCACTTTCAATACGAGTAGGATCAGGATAATCCAACGGATTATCAATCTCCTCGACCTCCCCGCTCTTCATCTTGACATGATACCGGACAGAAGGGCTCGTAAATACAATCGAGAGCCCAAACTCACGTTCCAGACGCTCCTGCACGACTTCCAGATGCAACATGCCAAGAAAGCCACAGCGAAAACCAAAACCCAAAGCCGCGGAACTATCCTTTTCGTACACCAGGGAAGCATCATTGAGCTTAAGCCTCTCAATTGACTCCTGAAGTAACTCGTAATCATTGGAATCCACGGGATAAATGGAAGAGAACACCACCGGTTTCAAGGCCTTGAACCCTGCCAAAGGCTGAGAGGCAGGATCAACGATATTGGTGATGGTGTCCCCCACACGAATATCACTTATAGTTTTGATACCTGCGATCACATACCCAACATCACCATCATGCAACTCTTCCCTTTTTTTCAATTCCAATTGGAAGATCCCAACCTCCTCTACCTTATAGACAGCCTCGCTATGCATGAACTTGACAGTATCTCCAACCCTAAGGACGCCGTTAAAGACACGGACATGAATCACGACTCCCCTGTAGGAATCATAATGGGAATCAAAGATAAGTGCTTGAAGAGGTTCAAAATCATTACCAGAAGGAGGAGGAATCAAATCAACAATGGCATCGAACAAAGCATCCACGCCCTCACCTGTCTTGGCACTGACCAACTTTGTCAGGGATACATCCAGCCCAAGGTCATGTTCAATCTGATGCAAGCAGGAAGGGATATCAGCCGAAGGCAAATCAATCTTATTTATGACAGGAATAACGGTCAGGTTGTGTTCCATGGCCATAAACAGATTCGCAATGGTCTGCGCCTCGACCCCCTGGGATGCGTCAATAAGCAACAGGGCTCCCTCACAACTACTAATAGCCCGGGACACCTCATAGGAAAAATCCACATGGCCCGGAGTATCTACCAAATTCAGGGAATAGGACAAACCATCCTTACCTTGGTAAGGGATAGTGACCGCCTGACTCTTGATGGTTATGCCTCTTTCCCGTTCTATATCCATGTTGTCCAAAATCTGTTGCTGCATCGGACCGCGGGCAGTCACCAAACGGGCTTTCTCAATAAAACGGTCAGCCAAAGTGGATTTACCATGGTCAATATGAGCGATAATGCAAAAATTCCTTGTCAGTTCTGACTGTCTAGGCATACTCACTCTGGTTTACTCTCAGCCTGAACAGGTTCTTCCTGCTTTACAGGCGAGGCATCCTTGGTCGTTGCAGTCTCGGCGGCTTTGTCATCCTTGGGTTGCTCAACCAAAGAAGCGAACCCCAACAGCTGACGAACCTGAGAATCATCAAGGGTCTCTTGCTCGACCAAGGTAAGTGCAAGCTTATCCAACTGGTCCTTATGATCCTTGAGGATACCTCTTGTCTCAGCAAGCGCTCCCATGAGAATTTTCTCAACCGCTTCATCAATACGCTTGGCGGTAGCCTCGCTGTAATCCTTATGCTGGGTAATCTCTCTTCCTAGGAACAAGGGCTCATCTTCATTACCAAGATTTACAAATCCAAGCTCGCTCATACCCCATTCGGTCACCATACGGCGCGCCAGGTCGGTCGCCTGCTTGATATCATTGCTGGTTCCTGTGGTGGTCTCTCCATAGATGAGTTCCTCAGCCACAAAGCCACCCATGCATACCTTAATCCAATCGGTCAGCATCGAACGATTCTTGGTATACGGATCACGCTCAGGCAAACTTACCGTAAGTCCCAGGGCTCTGCCATGGGGAATAATGGTAACCTTGTGAAGCGGATCGAGATTATGCAAATAGTAATGAAGCAACGTATGACCTGCCTCATGATAGGCCGTGGCCTTTTTCTCTTTATCCGTCATCACATGGCTCTTGCGCGCGACTCCAAGCAGAATTTTATCCAGAGCCTGCTCCATATCATCCATGCTCACCGTAAGTTTATTTTCTCTGGCAGCAAACAAAGCCGCTTCATTTATTAGGTTTGCCAAATCGGCACCACTTGTCCCTGCAGTCCCTCGGGCAAGACGCTTCAAGTCCACATCAGCCTCAAGCTTTACAGGCTTGCAGTGGATTCTCAAGATAGCCTCACGTTCCTCGATATCAGGCAAATCCACCACTACTTGGCGATCAAAACGACCAGGACGAAGCAAGGCCGGATCCAGGACATCCGGACGGTTGGTCGCAGCCATGACGATGACTCCGGTGGTAGTCTCAAAACCATCCATCTCCACCAATATCTGGTTAAGGGTCTGCTCACGCTCATCGTTGCCACCCCCAAGTCCGCCTCCACGAGTCCGTCCAACTGCATCAAGCTCATCAATAAAAAGGATACAAGGAGAATGCTTGCGCGCCTGCTCGAACAAATCACGTACTCGGGCTGCTCCCATACCTACAAACATCTCAACAAAGTCAGAACCACTGGTATGGAAAAAGGATACCCCGCTTTCTCCCGCGACAGCCTTGGCCAGCAAGGTCTTGCCGGTTCCTGGAGGACCAACCAAGAGCACACCTCTTGGAATCTTGGCGCCGACCTTCGTGAAATGATCCGGATGCTTGAGGAACTCAACCACCTCCTCCAATTCATACTTCGCCTCTACTTGCCCAGCCACATCCGCGAAAGTGGTCTTCACATCAGAGTCCACGTATTCCTTGGCCTTGCTCTTGCCAAGGTTGCTCATCATCTTTCCATTGAGACCACTGCTTTGCCTATAAAGCATAACAGTGAAAATGATGAAAATCAGCCAAGGTAGCAATTGCAAGAGCACCTGCAAAAGAGAAATTTCCTGCACCACACCAGTCACCTCGACATTGTGGGCTTTAAGAGTAGTGATCAGGGAATCATCAAAATAGGGAATCCTTGTTTTTGCAGTCGTCCCATCAGTAAGACTGAAATTTATTTGACTTTGCTCTTTAATCTCAGATGCTGAGACCTGATTACTCTCAACAAGTTTCAGAAATGTCGTATAGGGCACAGACTGCACTTTTGTCTGATTATTGCTGTCAAAAAACATATAAGTAAACATCAAAATCAAAATGATGAATACAAGAAAAGCAAAACG
>Ga0172381_10007703_pt1 | contig 10621 bp, 10 predicted proteins | sample Leawel6488metaG_FD_119754 | JGI IMG/M metagenome (GOLD analysis project Ga0172381, IMG submission 119754) | Leachate microbial communities from a municipal landfill in Southern Ontario, Canada - Leachate well 64-88 metaG | ecosystem: Engineered > Solid waste > Landfill > Unclassified | place... | reverse complement strand
CGCATGGTACCCATCGCCGACCTGCAGGACCACCCACGCAACAGCAACCGCCATGGCGAGCCGCAATTGGCGGCCCTGGAGGCCCGCTACCGCGCCCTGGGCTGGTACAAGAACGTGGTGGTCGCTGAGCACGAGGGCACGTTCACCCTCCTCGCAGGCCATGGCGTGACCGCCGGGGCGCGTCGCGCAGGAGAGACCGTAGCGCCTTGCCACGTGAGGCAGATCGACCCGCTGAGCCCGGAGGCCCTGGACATCCTGGAGGGCGACAACACCATCGCCGAGCTTGCGGACCCGGACCTGCACGTGCGCCTCCGGAACATGATCGAGCTGGATGACGCTGGGCGGCTTGCGAACGTGGGCTGGGACGACGGGACGGTGGAGAGGCTGAAGGCGGAGCTGCAGGCGGAGGACTTTGGGCGAGGCGTCGGAGTGGAGAAGCCGATACCTGACGAGTTCAAAGAGGTCGACCCGACCGAAGAGGAGTTCGGTCACTGCTGCCCGCGTTGCGGGTTCGAGTGGAACGATAGCGATGGATAGCAGAGGGCACATACCGGAAGACAAGTGGGAGTTCGACGGAGCAGTTACCGAGTGCTTCGAGGACATGCTGCGCCGCTCGATCCCACAGTATGACGTGATGCGCAAGGCCGTATACGATCTGGCCTGCCGGTACATCCGTCCGAAGACGGCCGTAGTAGACCTCGGAGCCTCGCGCGGTGACGGTATCGCGCTGCTGATTGACAAGTATGGGGCTTACAACACGTGGTTCGCCGTCGAAGTCTCGGAGCCAATGTTGGAGGTGTTGAGGCAAAGGTTCGGAGGGCTCATAGACACGTCCATCGTGCACGTTTGCGACACGGACCTGCGCTATGGGTTCCCGCCGGTGAGAGGGGCTTCAGCAGTTCTGTCGATACTCACACTGCAGTTCACGCCTATTGAGTACCGGCAGCAGATTGTTCTCCGGGCCTATGAAGCCCTGGCACCCGGCGGAGCCCTCGTGCTCGTGGAGAAGTTACTTGGCGCAACGGCAGAACTCGACACTATGATGGTGGAGACATACTACGAATTCAAGCGCCAGAGCGGATACACATAAGAGGAGATACAGAGCAAGCGCATGGCCCTGGAGGGTGTGCTAGTCCCGCTAACGGCGGAGTGGAATGAGATGCTCCTGCGCCGGTGCGGCTTTGTGCACGTAGACTGCTTCTGGCGTTGGATGAACTTCGCGGGATGGGTGGCGGTGAAGTGAGCGACCTACGAACCGCTCTCGTTGCGGCGTGCCGGACGCAGCTTGCAGAAGGTCCGGTCGCACTACTCCTGTCTGGAGGAACGGATAGCCTAACGGTCCTGTGGTCGCTGTTGGATCTTGGCGTGCGCCCTACGTGCTACACCTTCCACTTACAGGGGAAGGTCCACGCTGATGTGGTTGCGGCGAAGATAGCGTGTGAGACGTGGGGCCTGCCGTTGTGCATTGTCCAGATACCGAGGAGTAGCCTGCTGGAAGACGTGAAGGTCCTTACCGGAAAGTTCAGGGCTACCCGCAAGACGCTGGTGCAGTGTGCGCACCCGCTGCTGCATCTCCTGCCTGCGATCGCGGAGGAGCAAGTCTTCACGGGGCTGACGGCTGATGACTGGTGGGGTTCATCGAAGTCAGATGCTATCAACTGTTCTGGGAACCATGCTGAGTTTCAGCGACGCCGAAGGGCTCGCCTGCAGGACGTAGAGACATCCGGGTATGCCTTGTGGCAGCGTATAGCAGAGGCATACGGGAAGCGTCTCTGTGTGCCGTACAGGAGCACAGAGGTCACGTCATGGATGCTCAGCAGGACGTGGGAGCAACTAAACCGGCCGAAGCAGAAGCAGGCCGCAATTGACGCCTTCATTGCCGAGTATAGCCGGGTGGCGATCTATCGGCGGAACTGCAACCTACAGTGCGGCTCTGGTATCCGGGAGTGGCATGATACGCTTCTCTCGCGCCCGTGCAACGTGAACAGGCGAACGAACGTGGTGGCCCTCTACAAGGACCTTGCTGCAGGAGTAGCAGGATGAGAGACCGTGGCATCATCTGGGATGAGGGCTACGAGGGCAAGCGGGACCAAAGGGTTACGGTAGCGAGGACTATTCGCGTGCACCAGAATTGGGTACACACCGACGCACCGCCCCCCCCGGAGGCAAGCTCTATGACTGACCTACCGGGCGCCTACCTGCCGTCAATGCGGGAGATTGAGCGGATAGAGCCGAACGGGTTCCGCGTCGTCTCGACGTTCTCCGGCTGCGGCGGCTCCTGTCTCGGGTTCCGCATGGCAGGGTACACTACTGTCTTCGCAAGCGAGTTCATCCCGGCGGCGCAGGAGACCTACCGCGCGAATCATCCTGGCGTCTACTTGGATACAAGGGACATTCGGCAACTGAGCGCTGAAGACATCCTGGCAGTGACCGGCCTGAGCAAGGGCGAGGTTGACGTGCTAGAGGGCAGTCCTCCATGCGCGTCCTTTTCAATGGCGGGGAAGCGCGAAGCCGGGTGGAACAAAGCCAAGGCCTACAGCGATACGAAGCAACGCGTCGATGACCTGTTCTTTGAGTATGCGCGGATCGTGGATGGGCTGCAGCCGAGGGTCTTCGTTGCAGAGAATGTCAAGGGCCTGACTATTGGCGTCGCGCGCGGGTATCTCAAGGAGATTCTCAATGCGCTGCGCGGTTGCGGCTATGTCGTCAAGTGCGCCGTGATGGACGCCCAGTACTTCCGGGTGCCACAGCACCGGGAGCGGCTGATCTTTGTCGGCGTGCGCAAGGACCTCGGCATTGAGCCGACGTTCCCGAAGCCACAGTCAAAGCCAATGGCGCTCCGGGAAGCGTTGCCTTGGATTGCCCGAAGGGGCGCGAATGCAGCGTTCGGGACAGTTGCGGACGTGCCAAGTAGCCTTCCGTGTGGGACTATCGGAGCCTCGCCGCAGACTGGGAATGGGCGTAGCAACCCGTCGCAGTGTATCGCGGAGGTCGATATATCCCGCTATGCCATCGGCGACGAGTGGGACAAGCTCAAGCCGGGCGAGCAGAGCAAGCGGTACTTCAGCTTGCAGAAGGCGCACCCGGACAAGGCCTGCCCGACGATCACCCAGACATCCGGCACGGTTATGTCCGCTGCCGGAGTGACCCACCCCTTCGAGAAGCGAAAGTTCACGATAGCCGAGCTGCGCCGTATCTGCGGGTTCCCGGATGATTTCATACTCACCGGGACCTTCGCGAGGCAGTGGGAGCGTCTTGACCGTGCGGTAGCACCTCCGATGATGAAGGCCATCGCCGAGCACATCCGAGACACGATACTGGTCCCGGCAAGGGACGTGACCTGACATGGCCCGCAAGACCGGCGAGGAGACGCCAGCGGCCCGCAAGGCGTACCTCGACTACGAGGCCATGGGGGACCAGCGAACCATCGAGAAACTGCACCAAGGCTACTCGGAGGCATTGCAGAGGGGCGAGGGCACTCCCACGCGGCAACTGAGCACGCTGTACAAGTGGTCCTCGCAGTGGCACTGGCAAGACCGCATCAAGGCCTTCGACGAAGCAGAGGCGGAGCGCGGCAGGCGCGAACGCGCTAAGCGGATGAACCGGCACCGCGACCGCATCTTGCTCGGCGTCGAAGCTGGGACGGTGCACTTCCTGAAGCGGCTGGACAATGGGGAGGTCGAACTGATCGAGGATGCGGGAGACCTCGCGACTGCGACCAAGTTGTACTTCCAGGTGGCCGGGGAGCCGCTTGCAGACAGACAGGAGCACACGGGCGCCAATGGCGGGCCGGTGCAGGTGCAGACTATCCCGCTGCCGGTGTTCGGACCGCAGGACCCCTTGAATCACTTCGGCGAGGAAGCGCCGTCTGATGACGACCAAGCGGAAGACGACGACGACGGCTGACCTCCCTCCCGACCGGCCGGGGCGCGACGAGACGCTGGACGACTTCTGCCATAGGCACTACGGGTACCACCGGGGCCAGCAGGCCTTCATCAATGATTCGTCCATGTTCCGGGCGGCCATCGCCGGGATCGGTGGGGGGAAGACGGAGGTCGGAGCCTTCGAGGCCATCCGCCATTGCGTGCGCTATCCCGGCATGACAGGCCTTGTCATCGCGCCGACATACCGGATGCTCGGGCGGTCTACCCGTCTGGTGCTGCTCAAGGTCGCCCGCTGGTGGGGTGATGTGTTGGGTGTCAAGGAGTTCAAAGCGGAGAGTCGGATCGAGTTCACCAACATCCGCAATGGGCACGGTGACTGCTCCGCGATCTACTTCGGCCACGCCCAGGACCCGGACAGCCTACGCGCCGTGGAGGTCGGGTACTTCTGGATCGACGAGGCGCCTCTCTGCTCTCAGGACGCCTTCCGCGTCGCCATGGGGCGCATCCGGCAACCCGGCGTCCCTCACCGGGGCTGGATCACCGGCACGCCCAAAGGGCGCAACTGGGTCTATCGGACATTCGTCGAGGGCCGCGATGAGTGGTCTGCCAAGCGCCGCAAGGCCTACGGCTTCCACACGTGGCAGACCCACGCGAACCCGCTGTACCAGGCAGAGCCGGAGTTCCTGACCGCGCTGGAGGCGGAGTACGGGATCGGCACGGACTTCTACGCGCAGGAGATCGAGGCGTCCTTCGTCACGTTCGCGGGGCTGGTCTACAAGGACTATGCGCCGGAGACCCACGACATACCGGGGCCGACGCCGCGCTTCGTCCGCGTGGCCGCTGGTGTGGACTGGGGCTTTCGGGCGCCGGGCTGCATCGTGGTCCTGGCCGAGGATGGCTCCGGGAATGTCTGGCTGGTCGACGAGGTGTACGAGCGGAACAAGGTGGTCTCCGGGGACCCCGGCAACGACTGGGTTGCCGAGGCCCTGGAGTTGCGAAAGCGGTGGGGCGTGCAGGCTTTCTTCTGCGACCCGGAGGACCCCAACGCCATCCAGAACTTCCTAATGGCGGGGCTGCCTGCCTACCAGGCCGACAACCGGCGCATGCCCGGCGTCAAGGCCGTGCAGGCCCTCCTCGCGACCACTCGCCTGCGTGTGCTTGAGCACGCGGCGCCAAACGTGGTAACGGAGTTCGGCCAATACCACTGGCGGGCCGACACGGACGGGAACCCGGTGGAAGACGCCGACCCGGCCAAGGAGTTCGACCACGCGATGGACGCCCTGCGTTACGCCGTGATGGGCCTGTCCATCGCCACCGCCGAAGAGACCGTCTACACCGACGACCTGCTACCCGACTTCGAACCTGAGCGACTAGGAGCTGCGCGACTGTGAGCATATTCGACCGGGTACGGGAGACCTTCGAGGCGCAGGCCCTCCAGCGCCGGGCCGACGTTGCCTTTGCGCGGGTGAGCGAGAGCATCGCCTCACAGCTTGCGCAGGAGCTGACCGAGGAGGACATCGGCTGGCGCAAGCTGACCGAGGGTTCCGGCACCTACGACCTCTCGCAGACCGAACTGTCCGACATCCGGGCCAAGTGCATCAAAGCCTGGCAGATAGACCCATCGCTCGGGCAGGCCGCGGCACTCCTCTCCTCGGGTGCCTTCGGGCGTGGCATCGACACGCCGCGAGCCGCCGACACCCGTGTGCAGGAGGTCGTAGACCGCCTGTGGGAGGACGAGGACAACGGGCTCGCGCTCTTCAGCCGCGATGCGATGACGCGCACCTCCACCGCCCTGATGGTGGAGGGAGAGCGGTTCCTCGCAGTACACGCCAGCATCACAGAGAGCACGGTCAAGCTCTCCGAATTGCCGGTCGGCGAGATCGTCGAGGTCATCGCCCACCCGGAGAACGCCCTCAAGCCGATCCTGTACCGGCGCAAGTACCGGCCACAGGTCTACGACGTGCAGGCGGGCCGCTACGAGCCGGGCAAAGAGCGCGTGGCCTACTACGCCGACTGGCGTTGCTGGCGCTACCTGCTGAGCGAGACCTTCGACGCCGAAGACCCGGAGTGGGATGGCGACATAGCCGACCTCCTCTCCCGCGCTGGTCTGCTGGAGCAAGCCGGTCCCGTGGCGCTGTGCTACCAGGTGCGCACCAACACCCTCGGGCTACGGGGGATCCCGGAGGCCTACCGGGCCTATGACTGGATCCGGTCCCACGCGCGGACGGTCTCCGACCTCGTGACGCTGAGCAAGGCCCTGGCCATGTTCGCGTGGCGCAAGAAGTTGAACACGAAGTCCGCCACCGCGATTGAGAACGCGGCGAAGGCGTTCAAGACGCCACCCTCTGGCACCGCCGCCCTGCAGGTGGAGAATCAGAACGTCCAGCTCGACGCGATCAACGTGCCGACCGGCGGCGTCGGCAACCTGGAGACAGCAAGCCGCCAGACGCACTTGCAGTCCATCCGGGCCTTTGGCTTCGGAGAGCACTTTTACGCCGACGCGAGCACCGGCAACCTCGCCACGGCTTCGGCTATGGACATGCCCGCGATATGGCGCATCGAGGACCGCCAGGAGCAAGTGGGCGCTGTCTGCAATGACCTGACTTCGCTGGCCATCGCGCTGGCGGTAGAGCGGCAGGACTTCCCCGCCAGGCGCTTGCCCCGGGGCGTCGACCGTGCATTCGACCTGGACTTCCCTTCGGCGCAGCCCGACAACCCGGCAACGGTGGCGGCCCTACTCACAGCCCTCTCGGCTGCATCTGGTACGCTGCTGGACCCGAGGGAAGCCGCCTACCAGGCATATACCGCCCTGGGCAGCAACGACGTGACCGAGATACTGGAGCGTCAGTTCCCACCGGAGGACAAGCTCGATGGACAAGCGCCGACGGCCCAGCCGGGAGCAGAGCCTGAGCTGCCGCCGCAGGATGAGACGGGGCCGATAGACGACGATCGCGCCCAGGAGGCGGTGTCCCCCTTTCGGGGCCAGCGCTGAGCGGGACGACATCGAGCGCCGCTTCGCCAACGAACTGCGGTCTCGCGTCATCGAGCCCTGGCACCGCAAGTGCTGGGCGTGGGTGCGGAGGCTGGACGACGCCCCGAGTCAGAAGGCCCTGACCGGCGCCATCCGGGCAAGCTGCATGCCGAACCAGACGGCGCTCAGGGACGTGCTGCGGAAGTACATCCTGGAGGCCGCCGACGCCGGTGGGCAAGCCGCCCTCGACCGGGCCAAGCCGGCGATCCTCAAGGGCCTGAAGGCCTCCGGCGTCAACACGCGAGCGCAGGAGGCCCTGCCGGTGCCGGCCTCACCGCCGAGTGCCGAGAGCCCGATCTGGAAGGCCATCGAGGCCGAGTGGTTTGCGGCCGGCGGCCCGGGCGAGGTGCGCAAAGGCGCGGTTCCGCTCAACGAGGATATGCGTTCCACGGTCCAGGAACTACTGAGCCGCGGCGAGGGCTGGAACGCCCGTGACGGGTTCACGTTCCACCTGCGAGACCCGGCGATGCAGCGGGAACTCCTCCGCCGTGGCGAGAAGATTCGCGGCCAAGTTACGGACACGATGCTATCGGACTTCCGGGACATGATGGCTCAGCAGTTCTACAAGGAGGGCCTGCCGCCCGACCAACTCGCGTTGGAGATCGAGGACCTGTTCCCGACGACGTATGCGAACAGGGCGGAGGTCATCGCGCAGACGGAGACCAGCATCGCCTACGGGGTCACGAACCACGAGGCGATGCTGCGCAACGGCGTGGACGGCCACGAGTGGCTGTCTTTGGGCAGCAACCCGCGTGCAGCCCACGCCGCAGCAAGCGGGCAGATCCGGCCAATAGACAAGCCGTTCTTCGTCGGGGGCGAGTGGCTGCAACACCCGGGGGACCCCAGCGGCTCCGCCGGCAACGTCATCAACTGCCACTGTGCCGAACTGCCTGTGCTCAATGACGCACGGTACGTGCCCGCTAAGCCCTGGACGGGCCAGCCGCCACAGGAGCTGGCGCGCGAGATCATCAAGGCCGTGGTCGCCACGGTGCTGCAGGAGGTGAGCAGGTGAGCAACGCAACGAAGCCCTACGAGACCACATTGCGAGTGACGGAGTTCCTGCCTGCGGGATCCGTGGAGCCCCTCGGAGATGGCGACTATCGCATCATGTTCCTGGCCCACGGCATGACGAAGACTGGTTCGCCGCCACGTTACTACCCCAAACGCACACAGGAGCAAGCCGCCGCCGCCGGAGTGTTCTCCGGTGCGAAGATGTACATGAATCACATCAAACCCGGGGGCGATGTGCCCCACCGGGACCTTCGGGATTGGGCCGCCACGATCAAGCCTGGATCCGTGCGCTGTGTGGAGGGGAACTTGGAGGCCGTCTGCCACGCGCACCTGCCAGAGGTAAGGGCGATCCTTGACGATCCGGTCGCGAAGCTGTCCGTGGGTCTCTCCCACGACAGCAACATCAGAGTCAGCAAAGGCCGCGTCGACGGGCGTGACGTACATGTCGTCGAAGCCATCACACACTGCCATTCCGTGGATTTCGTCCCGGACGGCAACGCCAACGGGCGGGTTCTAGAGACCGCCGCCCAAGAGGAGAGCAACCCTATGGACCTGACCCAGGAGCAGATGGACGAGATCACCCAGCACGTCGTAGAGGCCGTCGCCGAACCCGTCGCAAAGGCCGTGGTCGCGAAGCTGGCCGAGGACGCAAAGGCCGCAGCCGAGGCCGAGAAGGCCGAGGAGGAAAAGCGCGAGCAGGAGGCCGCCGACGCAGAGAAGCCCAAAGACGACCTCAAGCTCATTGAAGAGCTCCGTGCCCTGCGCGAGGCCAAGGAGGCCGAGGACAAGCGCGCCCAGGAGCAGGCCGACCGCATCAAGGCGCTGGAGGACGAGAGGGCCGCGTCGGCCACCCTCCACACCGTCAAGACGCTTGTCGACGCACGCGACGACCTGAGCCCCGCCGCGAAAGCTCGCGTTACCGAGAGCTTCTCCGGGCAGATCATCGCCACCGACCAGATCACCACCCGCGTGCAGGAGGCCTGCGACAAAGAGAGGGCCTATGCGCTGACCGTCCTGCAGGAGGCCGGTGTGCGGACGAAGATCTCCGGCTCCGGCCCGACTGAGAACGCCCGCGCGCAGGAAGCCGAGAAGGCCTACGAGGAGCAGTTCGCCCAGTTCGCGAGCAGCATGGGCGTAGACGCGAAGACCCTCAAGGCCATGCAGGAACTGCCCAGCTAGCCGCAAGCGCCGCGAAGCACGACCCAACCGCAAACACCCCGGCCCGCCAGCAATGGCGGGCTTTGCTGGTTCTGAGGTGAGCCACGATGGCCGGTTCTAACTACGTGGACGTGAACAGCAAGGCAGTCTTTGGCCCGCACGAGGCGGGCACTCACGTGACCATCAGCACGACCGACACGACCCTGGACGATGTGACGAGCGGCGACCTCGTACTCGCCGGGCAGCTCATCGGCATCGCCATCGCCGACTACAACGAGGACACCGACTTCATCACGCTCGACACGATGGGCTGTTACAAGCTGAGCGTGGACGGCAAGGACAAGGATGGCGCCAGCGTCGCGGTCGCCGTCGGCGACTGGCTGTACTACGACCCGGTGGCCGCGTCCATCAACCACGATTTCGTCAATGGCGTCTGCATCGGCCGCGCCCTGGAGGCCGTGGGCTCGGGCCTGACCGCCGTCATCGGCGTGCAGATCATCCCGATCCCCTGGGACGACATCAAGGCATACGTCACCGCGTCCGCGCAGTAGCCAGACCCACCACAAGTGAAAGTGAGGTGACCCAGCATGGGTCTCTCTATGGCTGTACAGCCCCGCGTGGATGACGCTCCGACCGAGCGGTTCATCCGCCTCGGGGCACTTGCCAAGCGCGCGCGCCAGAACGCACGCGTGCAGGAGGTCATGTCGACCTCCGACTTCTCGTTCATGGCCGACGTTATCGACCGTGGCACCATCGTTAGTTACCTCGACGAGTCGGTGCCGATCAACTACCCGGTCCTGTCCAAGCGCCGTGACACGACCTCCCTAGCACGGGCTGGTTCCGGGCATGGCGTGGACTACCGCCTGAACGCCGCCCGCAAGGTGAACCAGGTCGACGAGGGCGGAGAGTACTTGGCCGTCAACCCCTCGGACGAGAGCTTCGAGGCGCACACCTACAAGTTCGGGGCGAGCTGGTCGCTCACCTGGGAGGCCTGGCTGTCCGACAACCGCGACCTTGGCATGTTGATGGAGTATCCACAGACCTTCGGCCTATCGGCCCGCTATACCCAGCAGTATGTCTTCACCGAGAAGTACGCCAATAGCGCGACGCTGTTCACCGCCCAGCGCGGGAACCTGAAGACCGGCGCAGGCGGAGCCCTCAACGCCGAGAACCTCGCCACGGGCATTTCGACCATCCGGCATTTCGCGGACCCGGCGGGCAATGTGTCCGTGTACACCGGGCCGCTTTACCTCGTGGTGCCCGACTCTCTGGAGTACACGGCCCGCCCGCTTGTGGAGAGCACCAGCGTGGTCACCGGCAACACTACGCCGGTGCCGGTCAACAACCCGGTCTTCCGCTCCGTGCAGGTCATCGTGGATCCGCTCCTGGAGGCCGTCAGCGACGCCAACGGGACCACCGCGTGGTACTTGTTCTGTGACCCGAGGTTCCGCCCTGCCTTGCGCCACGGCTTCTTGCGCGGTTACGAGACGCCCGGGGTGTATGTGAAAGAGGGCGACGCCCGGCAGCTCATGGGCGG
>Ga0172381_10007702_pt1 | contig 10622 bp, 6 predicted proteins | sample Leawel6488metaG_FD_119754 | JGI IMG/M metagenome (GOLD analysis project Ga0172381, IMG submission 119754) | Leachate microbial communities from a municipal landfill in Southern Ontario, Canada - Leachate well 64-88 metaG | ecosystem: Engineered > Solid waste > Landfill > Unclassified | place... | reverse complement strand
TACTGCCATCTGGAATTTGTTTCGGAAAACATCCGTCAATTTGGATACCAGCAGGAGGATCTGCTTTCCGGAAAGGTCATTTATCATCAGATCATTCATCCCGAGGATCGCAAAAGAATCGAACAGGTCGACAGGTGTAACCTTCAGAATGGAACTACTGGATATGTAAAGCAGTATCGCATTTATAATCCGGAAGGGAAGACATGCTGGGTTAATGATTATACCTGGATCGATGGTACTGAGGGCTCTGGAGGGATACGCTTCAACAGTGTGCTGATTGTGTCAGATGATTTTTAGTTTGCGACAACTTTATAAATGGTTTGCGACATGTTTTTTATATTTTTACAGTGATATTCCACTGCATTTTAAGCAAGGTTTAAAGAGACTTTTCCCCCTCCATTTTAGCAGGGTTTTCCATAACAGAGCTATCCTCGTGCACCCTGACTGTTTGCTGAATTTGCCTGATCAGGTTAGCTACCTCGTTAAAAGGCTTTGAGGCTAGATAGTTTAATACGACTCCGAGCAGTTGTTCATCGATGACCATCATTTTCCCCATGATTTAATTCTCCTTTTGCTAATTTGATTTGTTTTCCAGATGCGCCACCTGATCCGCCAGCTGCTGCACGGCGACGACCAGCATGCTGATGGTGGCTCCCAGGTCCCGGCCGGGGGCTGATACGTCCTGGAACCTAGGGCGCCCGCGTTTGTCCTTGCTGATCTTCCCGCTTTTCCCGTCGATGATAGGCTGGGAGATGGTGGTCATGCACCGGGTGAATTCGGGGAGGGTATCATGGTCGATTTGCCCGTCCTTCCCCCGGACCTTTCGCAGCTCTGCCAGGGCGTCGCCTTCATAGTGAGGCGTGCGGTCGGTGAAGGACTCGGCGGAGCAGTTGCCGATAATATAGGTTTTCCCGGCGGCATAGAGCGCATAGGTGGCGGAGTCCGCCGTGTAAAAATAACCGCCGTATCCGGTAAGACTGATGCCGTTGATCCCGGCGCCGGAGTTGCTCTGACCGGTGACGGCGTCCCAGGAATCAGAGATTCCGTACAGCCCTTCCCAGCTGTTGCTGATGCCGTAGATTCCGACTTTGTCGTCCGCCCAGCCGATCAGACCGATCCGGCTGGAATTTTCCGAGCCGAACTGGCCGATGATGTAATCGCTGCCGTAGGACTTGATGCCGATGGACGCGAGCATCTCAATCGTGCTGTCGCCCCGGTCGCCGTAGAAATACAGCTCATTGTTCGTGACATCAAGGTGCACGCCTTTTGTCGTGCCCACGGTAGCGGAGGTCTTGAAGTCACCGGTGATCGTGGCCCCCACGGCCGTTACGACGCCATCGGCGGCCACGCTGAACTTGGGGGCGTTCGATCCGCCGAATTTGATAGTCTTGTTGACCAGATCGATCTGAGACCCAGCGGAAGATCCCCAGTCCGAGGATTCCAGCAGGCCGCTGACGATTTTGGAATCCGCAGCTCCGGTAAGCGTCTTCGCGCCGATCGTCCAGCCCGACGTCCCCCCGATCTTGCCCGTATTGGCCACGATGACGCCCTTGAGGTAGGCGTTGTCGGTATAGAGGCCCCAGACATCCGTTCCGGACAGACCCACGTCGGCATCGGTGATGCCTTTGAGCCACCCCAGGCGGGCGTGAAGGGTGTAATCTCTGTAGGTATCAGAGTTGCGGCCGCAGACATCGACATAAGGACTGTTAGGGGATGAGGCGTCCATCACGATGAAGCCTGTTTTCGTCCCCGTCCCCACGCCCATGCTGACGACCGCCGTGCCCTTTTTCCACGCCGGATTGTCGTCAGAGGCGAACACCCCCGGCAGATCCCGCGTGACCGTATAGGTCGGCGCCGCCGCTGCGGAAGTCACGATCATCCATTCCTCGCTGGTACCGTCACAGATCCGGAGCACTTCATGGTCCACAAATGCCGTCGCTCCCGAGATGGTCAGGGTGGCGGCATCCAGGGACGTCATGTCGGCCGCCAGCACGTCGGAGGGCGAGACCACAAACAGCCCGTTGACGGAGGACAGAGTGTCCTTCTCGAAGACGGAAGTCCGGATCACGCCGCGAATGACGGCGTCCTGGAATTCGGCTGATCCGTCGGCGCCGATGTTCCACCCCGATCCCAGGGGGCCGGAGACGTACGCGTCGGAACCGATCGCATTTTCCGCCAGCAGGCAGCCGCCGATCGTGCCGGATACTGCCGAGATCTCCCCGGCATTGGATACGGCAAAGGGCGCGTCGTCAATGTCCGTCGCACCGGCCCATATGCCGACTCCGGGCTGCATCTGGACGCGGGTCGCTCCCTCTCCGGCCCAGAATCCATCTTCGGCGCCGCAGCCGAAACCTCCCACCGATCCACCGGTGATCAGCACATTGCCGGCCGACAGCACGCCCGCCGCAGTCAGTTCGGCGTTCGTGCCCTTCCAGGAGAGGTTTTTGCCGTCCCACGTGAACCAGTAGGTGTCATCTCCGACGGCGAATATGACCGGGTTGCCGGTCTCGCTGTCATCGATGCCCAGAATGAATCCGGCCGTCGTGTCCCCGAAGTCGGTCTTTCCGGCCTGGATCTTGGCGTCCCCGGAACCGTCGGCGACGGCCAGGGTGAGGGACTGGGAGGTGATCGTCCCCGCGGTGAGCTTGTCGACGGCCAGGTCGTTGACCTTGGCGTTCGTTACGGCCAGGTCCTGGATGTGAGCCGTGCCGACGACCTGGTTGGCGATGGCGTTCCAGGCCAGGTCATGGACGCCGCCGACGTTCGTGGCGATGAGGAAGTCACCGTCGGTCAGCGTGGGATTGACATCCGTCGCGGAATAGGCCGTGCCCCCGCTGGGCCAGTAGACATAGGTGTGATCCGTGTTGCCGGCGGCGATGCTGTACTCCACTCCGTCATAATAGAGCTTGTGGGCGTTCCAGGCGATGGAGCCGGAAGCGGGGGAATCGTCGGTCCAGGCCTCGCCGGAGAGGATGGGGATCCGGGTCCAGATCTTCGCCGCGGTGACGGCGAAGGGGGCCAGGTCTCCCGCCGCCGCGGCCGCCGTCGTGGCGTTTGCCGGACCGGCCTCCGGGTCGCTGAGGTTTCCCGAGGTGTCGGCGGCGGCGATCCAGTAATATCGCGTCTCGCCGTAGCCGCCGGGATAATCGACAAAGGACGTGCCCTTGACCCTGGCGATCAGTTCGGCGTCCTCCCGGGTTGAAGTGGCGCCGCCGTAGAGGTTTACATGGCTGAAGTCGAGGTCGGCGGGGTTTTCCCAGGTGAGGACGATTGTCCCCAAATAGGCGGAGGCGGAAAAGGAAGTCGGCGCGGCCGGCCCCGTCGTGTCTTTCGCCGTCGTGATTTCCTCGGCGGCCGTCCAGGCGGAGGCGTTGTGGTTGCGATCGAGAGCGCGGACGGAGACGTCATAGTCCGCGTTGCCCACAAGGCCGGAGATCCGGAGCGCCGCTTCCGGCGCGGGCAGATAGGCATAGGGGTCGGAACCTTTGCGGCACCGGACCTCGTATCCGGCCAGGTCGGTTTCCGTGTTGGCCGTCCAGGCGGCGTCGATATAGACGATGGACGTGCCGTCGGCGTTCGTTTCGACGCCGGTGGACAGCTCCAGATCCGCCGGGGCTGCCGGGGCCGTGGTGTCGTCGGGATTGAAGGCCGCCGTGGCCGCCGATCCCTCCGCCGTGTAATCCGAAGTGTTGCCCGAGGTGTCATAGGACCGCACGCGGAGGTACCAGGTCTGAGCGTCGTCCGTCCCCATGAACTCGCAGGTCGTCGAGTCGCCCGACTGGATCAGGGTGGATGCCGACGGCGTGAATCCCTCCTCTGTGGAGGCGTGGAACTCGAAACCGGCGAAATCCGCCGCGACGACATGGGCCACCACCACATGAAGCAGGCGTCCCACGGCGCCGGTGTCGAGGATCGTGGGGGCGGGCGGGGCGTAGGTGTCCTGCTCCGTATGATAGCCCACCTCGACGGAAGGAGTACCGGCGATGTTGTTGGAGTTTGCGGGGACGATCTGGAACACGTATTCCGTGTCTGGCTTCAGTCCCCGGATGATGGTCTCCCCCATAATTACCTCCTGGGCACGTAGACGATGGACCCGGACATGGTCGTTCTGGCGTCCAGTCCGGTTCCGGTGTCGGTGACGGTATAGTTGATGTTGTCGATGATCGAGCTTTCATCCCCCGTGCCCGAATCGGAGACGTCGAACCGGAAATAGGCAATGTCCGCGCCCGTTCCCCAATCGGTGATGGACCGGGAGGCGGAGAGGATGGAACTTTCCGGCCCAATCCCGGAGTCGGTTGAAGCGGTGGTGAATACCAGCCCAGCGGTTTCAGATCCAGCTCCGGCATCGCCGGCAGAACCAGCCACGGCCAGGGCGGAGGCATCGGAAACGGAGGCGCTGTCAATGGTGAGTTTGGAGAGTGCGGATACTGCCTCCGTACCGGCTCCGGAATCGGATATGGACCAGGAGGCGGCCAGGGTGGAGGTCGCGTCCGTTCCCGCTGCCGAATCCGCCGTCGATAGGCTCAGCGCCAGGGCGGAGGCTTCCGCGCCTGTTCCGGCATCCGTTGTGGACCCGGTCATAACCAGCGTTTTGGTTTCCGTTCCGGAGCCGGAATCTCTCGTAAACCGGAGGGCAGCGGTGACGGATTCGGTAGCCGTCGCCGTATCGGACGTGGACAGAGCGATGATGATCGAGGCGTCGCCTCCGGTTCCGAAGTCATCAGAGTAATATCCGTAGGTGATCTCCGCCGTGTCGAGGCCTGCTCCGGAATCCGTCGAGATATCGGCCTCCGCGGCCATCTCCGCAGACGCCACCAGGCCGCCTGCGTCCGACGAAATATCGGCTGCCGTCTCCAGCGTGGTGGTTTCCCCCGCCTCGCCGGAGTCATAGGCCAGATAACTGTCGAACGAGACTTCGCTGGAATCAGTTGCCGATCCGGAATCAGCATGGAAATCATCAAAAAAAATGGCACTATTCTCAGTTCCCTCGCCGGAGTCAAGATTAGCGGCATATAATACTGACAACTCCGAGGTTTCGCTCGAGGTCCCTGCATCGACGCAGCCAATGGCAAGTTGGCTAAAATCATCCCCCACCGCGGAATCTATATTACTGACTGCCGCGGTGACGGTTATTGATTCGTTCCCGGCGCCGGTGTCGCTTCCAGTTTTACCGGTCGTGACTTCGATGGACAGGTATGGATCTTTCGACGTTCCGGTATTGTCGGCCATATAACAGCTATTACGGCGATAGGTGGATGCCCCAAGGGTAATATTGTTATAATCGTTGCTATATTGTCTGGTGCACAGTTTTATCGTATTCCCCAGATCTGCTCCTACATCGTCTATGCCGGTAGAATTAAAAATAAACTCGTTGTATTGGCTGGCGACGCAGGTTGCTGATGAATAACTAGCGCCGGAAAACGACGCATAGTCGTTCACCGTGAGGGTCGCGTCTTGCGTGCCTTTTTGAACGCACGCGTTAGACTCGGCCGACGAGACGTAGAAAAAACCACTGCACGCGGTCACAGTTCCAGTGAGTCCGGTCGTACTGAAATAGAAAAATCCTCTCGATATTGCAAAGCTTGGATAGGAGTTGGAGTAGGCCGCCGCAAACATTGCGGTGTTACCGGTGGCATAGGATGTCGTCCCAGTGGTATCATCATGCACGGCGCTCCAAGGGGTTCCAAAATCACGTAAAACTGCCCCGTCCGCCGTCGCACTGTAAACAATGTTGGCGTCTACCAGGAATTTCTCGGGAAGTTCATTTTCCCCGAAAGATTCTGTCGGTTCCTTGACATACAGGTATTCTCCGCCCCCCAGGGCTGTCAGAGAATGCTGGACAAGACCAGCAGAATGGCCCGGTCCGTCCTCGTAACTCAGCGGTTCTCCGGTGGAAAAATCCAGCAATAACGGTTTCCTGATCCGAAAACGGAACTGACCGGCATGGTTGAATAGCCAGTATTCATCGAGAGCTTTCACATAGGATATCGTCAGTCCGGCAAGATGCAGCCGGAACGCGATTTTGAAACCGCCATCGGCATGGGTCAGCGGCACGCCGATCCTTGTCCCCTGCCGTCGCGATAAGATCAGGGCGGGGCCGAGATCGGTGGTCAGCGGGGACAACGTTTTCTTTGCAGACAGATCAATCGGCCGGATCTTGCCGTTGACCTCAATCGTGTCGATGGAGATCTCGAATTGCTCCGAGCCGTCCTGACATTCATCCGGTCGAAAACCGATGGTTTTGTAGGCGTCATCGGCCTTTTTGATGCCGCAACTCACGATATTCTTGCTGCGCAGATAGATCCCGCCCGCCTTGTCCGTGACGGTGTCCGCGACATCGGCAATATCGACCGGGCGCAGTTGTCTGCCGTCGTGATAGGCGATAGGGTTCTGCAGGGTGCGGCAGATAAACTGCCGCGACCCGTCGGAACGCAGATGTTCAATAATGTTGCGGGTCAGAAACCCGGAACCGATAATTTCAGGCATAATTTCCCTACGCCAGCGACAGTTCCACGGTGAGCGCCCAGGTGCCGGATGTTTTGGTGCCCAGGGACTCCACCTTACGATTAAGGTTGATGGCCGCCGAAGAGCCATTGTCCACAGTCCATTCGTTCCAGGCGAAGTTCGCCTCGCTCGTCGCGAAGGAAGACTTGAATGTCGCCTTCTGCGATGTCCCGTAGGTCGGATAGCTGGAATCCATCGCCTTGTAGAGTTTGTTTGACGAGGCCTGGAGGTCGGTCTGGGAGGCGGCGTAGGCCGCGGAGCTGTCCCCCACGCCGATCCGGGCGTAGGTGGCGTTGAAGGCCGTGCCCGCTCCGCCGCACACCAGCGTCCAGATCATGTTGATGCCCTCGTTCAGCAGACCGTTACGGGTAAATTCCAGCGTCTCGTAGGGCGCGAACTGCCGGTAAAATTCCGCCTCGTTGCCGCGGTAAGGTTCGATGTCCTCCAGGTATTTGTCCAGGGTGATTCGGACCTTGTACAGGCCGCCCACTTCCGCGCCGATGGTCCTGGCCAGCTTATCTCTGATTTTTTTTAACATTGCGCCCAATTCCTCGATCATCACTCCTTCTCCTTTCCGGCTCCGTCATCCTGGCCGACGCCCTTGTCCTGGGCGTATTTTTCCTTGATTTGCGTCCGGAAGTCTTCGGGCTTCGGAGACGGGGCGACCGTGCCTTCCCCCAGGTCTTCCTCCCGGTACTGGGATCTCGTGCCGTCGGTAAAGGTCACTTCGACCAAGCCGCCGGGCAGGTTTTCCAACTTGTCGATCTTCATGGCTTCTCCTTTCTTTCTGTGGGGACACGACTTAGTCATATCCCAGGGTTTACTCCCTCTATTTATATTTCCTTATAAATGACGCTGTAATCCACCACCCGCTCGTCGGCGGGGCGATCAGTCCAGGATACGCAGACATTGCAGGTGACGGCGCCTCCGATTCCCACCTCGACGCCGGCATCTGCCACCACCACGTCAGTAACTGGCGAGGGTGTGGCCAGCAGCGTGCCCGTGGGGGTGAGGGTAACGATTTCTCCGTCCGCCGGGTTTGCCGTATGGCTGACACAGAAGGTGTACTCCATCCCGTAGTCCAACCCGGAGAGGGTCATGGACGGCTGAGACGTTTCTCCGGCGTAAGTCCACTGGGCGACATCGCTGCGGCGGTGCCAGACACGCCAGCGCAAGGCGAATCCCGTCCAGGAGAGCTGCACCGCCGTGTCAGAGATTCCCTTCCAGATTTCTTCGGCCCGCAGATGGTCAGTGGAAACCAGTGTTGCCGACGATTCCGGGGCGTCGATCGCACCCGAATCGTCGCAGGCCAGGGCGTTGTACTCGATGGCCGTGATCCGCCGGGTAAAGTCGTTCTTCCTGGTGATCCGGACGACGCGCATCAGGCCCCGGTCCTGGCCCTCCTCGTAAAAGACGTACAGTTCATGGAGGGCGGGGACGTGCGTCCAGTTGGCCGTGACGGTCAATTCCTCCGTCACCGTTTCCTCGATAACCGCGGCTACGGTTTTTTCCTCCACCGTGTCGTTGCTGGCGTTTTTTATGCGGATCAGGTAGGTGTGCCCCGGCTGCAACAATACTTCCCGGTCCAGGGCTACAGAGTTTGCCGTGCCGGAGACCACCCTGCCGTCCTGACCGATAGGCGGAACCACGGGGTCCCAGGGCAGGCAGCCCAGGGAGTCGATACTCGCGTCCCAGGAGGCCGTGCGGGTGAGGTAGCGGTTGCGGTTGAGCGCCCGGTAGCCGTGCTTGATCGCCTCAGTCCGGGAGGTGCATCCCAGCAGCGAGAGCTGTGTCTTCTTGATCTCCTGTGTCGTCTCGTCGAAATCGGCGGCGGGGATCTCGATGGTCGTGCGCTTGTGGCTGTTGGCGGCATCCCAGAAGGTCACCTCCACGGAATTGGCCCGGTCGTCCATCGCCAGGTATTCCTCGGCGTAGGATTCCCGCATGGTGTTGCCGGCGTTGAAGATGAAGCTCTGGACGGGATACTCCACCTCCTGATCGACGTAGCAGGTGAAATCGGCGCCCAGCTGGGCCACCGTGCCTTCGCCCAGCATGCCGATCATGTCAAGGACCTTGCGGAGGTTGGTCGTCGAATCTCCGTAGAGGTTGCAGGAATAGCCCTTTTCATCGCAGTAGGTCGCCCAGGACAGGAAATCGGCGTACCGCAGGCGGTCATAAGAGAGGCCGCCGGCGTAATCGCCGTTGTGCAGCGCATCCCAGGCCATCCAGGCCGGATTGTCCGCCGGGGAGTCCACGTATTCGGAGCCATTCCAGACGGGGACCGTAGCGCGGGTGGCGATCAGCGTCACCGCGGGCATGGAGCCGGAGAGTTTGTCGGTGGCCAGCGCCCGCAAGGCGAAGAGCGCTGTGCCGGGATAGGCGAAATCGTCGTAGATGATCTCTTCCAGGTAATCGAGATAGACGTCGTTGGCGTAGCGTGTCCCGTCCGGAGGCGCGATGCCGTCATGGAACCGCACCCGGATCTCGTAGGCGCCTGCCGTCAGTCTATCTGCATACCACACCCGCCGCAGGGCGGCCGTCTGGTTGCCAGTGATCTGCACATGGTCGAGGGCCAGCGTGCCCGGGGTCCGCACCGTGAGGGAATCGGTCAACCACCGCCATTCATATACAGGGCGGCGGCCCCAGGAGTTGTCCTCATATCTGGGGCTATATCCGGCGGGGGGAGAATAGGGATCACCGGCAAGGTGAGCAAAGGGATCAAGGGAGCCCGGCTCGATATCCACCCATTCATTGGTCACTATCTGGGTCTCCCATGCGACGAGCCGCGACCAATACCCACCGCTCCAGCGGTCCTGGGTAACAGACATGGTAGCCGTATTATATGCCGTCACGGGTATCCAGTCTCCAGCGCCGGAGATCCTGTACTCAATGTCCAGGTCAACGCTCTGTTCGGCCAGGCTACCGTCATCGGCGGCATAATACAGCCCTTTGGGCAGCGTCAGGGCGACGCCCAGCCCCTCGACGGCGATGCCGTCCGTCACCACTGTCGTCCAGGTGACGCCGAGCTTGCTTCCCACGGATTTGGAGAAGCGGGTGTCGTTGAAATACTGGATGACGGCCTGGTCGACATCACCCCGGCGGACATCCCAGGCCAGGTCATCAGTTTCGGCCGCGACGGGGTTGCCGTTGATCTCGATGGACGTCTCGTCGATAGCATCGATGGCGTGATCCGCCACGGCATAGAGGATATTCAGGTATTGCTTGTCGCCCACCACCTCCACGTATTTGCCGATGACCGGTGGAGTGATGCGGTGCGTGCCGTACAGGATCGGCCAGGCGACCCCTTCGGCGTCGGTGTTGCCCGAGACGCTCCAACCATAGGTCGAGGACTGTGAATAATCGGAGGTTGTGCCTCCGGTGGCGTCGGCGATGTTGGCGGGCAGCAGCGCGTTGACCAGGAGGGAGCCAGCCATCATTATCCCCGCCCCCGCTATGGCGGCTCCGGCGGAGGCTGATATCGCCCCGCCCATTGATGCACTGAGCCAAGCCCCCGCCGGCGGTGCATATATATAGGCCACTACCATTACGGCAATCATCGCCACCACGCGCAGCACATCCTTGCCGCCCCCACCTTGGGGAGTGGCGCAGATGACGACGGTGCCCGTGGGCCGGCAATTGGCCAGATCGGCGCTCTCGGAGAGGATCAGGCCGTTGATGTTGACGACATAGTCCTGGGTTCGGGGACATGACGGAGTCGTGTCCCCGCTGGAAGTTGCTTCTCCAGGGCCAGGGCCGTCCATAGCCTCAATGATCTCCCGCACGGAGGTCCCCAGGGGGAATTCCCGGATCTCCCGGTCCAGTATGGGGTCGAGAGGTTGCCTTACATAATTGACGATCAACCGATCCATCGGTAATACCCCCGTATCTTGCCGGAAAACACCCGGTCGTCAATGCGCGACACGAGCACGCCGCGCTTCTGCAGAATGTGGATGAACCGCTGCCCGCCCAGATAAACGCCCAAGTGCTGCACCCGCTGCGGAGCGTTGGTATCGAGGGCCATCGCCACGGCGCAGCCCGGCTCCGGGGCGTCGAGAGCCAGCCAATGGCCGTTCTTGATCTCTCCCGCGATGGCGGCCGCCACCACTTCCGTGGCATAG
>Ga0172381_10007701_pt1 | contig 10622 bp, 13 predicted proteins | sample Leawel6488metaG_FD_119754 | JGI IMG/M metagenome (GOLD analysis project Ga0172381, IMG submission 119754) | Leachate microbial communities from a municipal landfill in Southern Ontario, Canada - Leachate well 64-88 metaG | ecosystem: Engineered > Solid waste > Landfill > Unclassified | place... | reverse complement strand
CTGTTAAGTGAGATGGTTCCAGATGGAGTAAACGGGGGCATAATAAAAAGTACCCCAGAGATGATAAATAGTCTTTTTAACAAGCCCTCAAAAGAAGTCCCTGTTGAGACCCTTATGCCTCAAACTACGGAGTCTCCAGCGGGCATGGCTGAAGAAATCCTGCAAAAAGGTACCGAAGGGCTCCCTCCTGATATTGCCTCCACTATCGAGCCCTTAGAGGCCGTGGTTGAAAGCCAGAAGAACACCCCACTCAAAGAAAGAATTAGGAAGATAGATTATCTCAGAACTCCATGGAAAGTATTTGAAAGAATGAAGATACGCCCAGTCTATCAAACGCTATTAAAATCCTATGAAGGATACGTCCACGAATTGCCGCTAAATATAGCGAAAATAACGGCCTGGTCAAAAATGGTTTCCAAGGAAGGGAATGTGAAAATCTTTCACTTCCTCGACGGGAAAGATGTCTCTTTGACTCCAGCGGAATCCCAGGTAGCCAAAGAGGTAAAAGTCTGGCTAGGCCAGTGGGCGGATAGATTGGGAATGTCCCCAGACGCCAGAATATCTGAGTATATCACTCACATATTTCCTAAAGGAATAAATGGAGAAATGCCAGAAGAGATTGCCGTCCTTATCAATAAGAAAATCCCAGGACAAACTTATAATCCGTTTCTTCTTGAGAGACAAGGAGCTCCGGGGTATATTTCAGATACCTGGAGAGCTCTTGACGCTTACGTTAAAAGAGCCACTAGAAAGGTCCATATGGACCCGGCTCTCGCTGAACTTAAAGAGGCGACCACACATCTGACTGACGTTAGCCAAATCAATTACATAACTAAATACGTTGGGGCTATAAACATGCGGCCGACAGAAAGCGACGTTGAATGGGATAACCAGATTAAAAGTATTTTCGGAGGATTCTTCGGCCCTAGACCTACTGCGACTATCACCAGGAACCTTAGAATGATGGTTTCTCGAGCTAAAATTGGTCTATCCATGACTTCTTTTGCGAAGAACTTAACCCAGGGCGTTAATACTTTCGGCGAACTCGGTACTCAATACACCCTCCGGGGGTATATAGATTTAGCTAGGTTAGGAGCAAAAGAATTAAATGAAAATGGCGTGCTGGTTGCTCCTTTTATCGAAGATAGAACTTATAGTGCAGTCAAGAAAGGAATAGAAAGAGTTGATAGCGTCTTGTTCGCTAACATGAACGCCTCTGAATTGGTTAATCGTGGAGCAGCCTATTATGGAGCCAAGGCTAAGTTCGCTGCCGGGAAAATAACTCGTAAGGAATTCAGGAATGCTTTCGGCAAAGAACAGCCAGCGAACTACACCCCCACGATGGAAGACGCTGTTGCTTATGGGAAGTTTGTCGCTGCGAAGACTCAGTTTTTATTTGGTTCTCTTAATACTCCGGTTGGATTAAGCAGTGACACCGCTAAAATGGTGTTCCAATTCCAGACATTCGGTATAAAGCAGGTTGAATTTGTAAGTAGCTTAGTCAAGGACAGAGAATTTGCAAAACTACTGAGATATATGATAAGTTCTCTCCTTCTTTTCTCGACAATTGGGGCTGCCTTCGGAATGAAGTGGACTGATTCTTTATGGCCGCTTAGATGGGGTTGGCCACCAGCCATACAATTCTTTATAGATTTGTATAAAGGAGGCGTGGCCGGAACTGACAAATACGGGAATAGATTAGACACCGGGCAGAGAGTCAAGGCGGCCGGGAAAACTCTATTCACTAATGTTGTGCCGGGAGGAGCACAGATGCAGCGAACGTCGGAAGCACTGTCGGTTCTCGACGCCGGGAAAGAGGTTACCAGGGGCGGAAAGTTTAAATATAAAGTAGCTCCAACAACAGAAAATTATATAACCGGAACGCTATTCGGGAAATACAATCTTCCGGAAACTAAAGAGTATTACAAGAAGCAAGAGCAAAAAAAGAAAGGCGTAAAAACAAAAAGCGGTGGAAATCCATTCGAACCTATATAAAAAAGAGACACCCCTAGAGGGTGTCTTTTTTATTCCTTTACTTCAAGGGCAGCAAGTATCAGCGGGATGAAATTGAGAGCGGTCTTGCGGAAACCTTTATCTCTCAACTCTTGGATTAAGATATCTTCAGCTCTTTTTGATATCTCCTGGGTTATGGATATCTTTTGTTCTTTAGCTACCTCTGACAACACTAATCCGAACTCGAAACTAAGCCGGAGTGTCTTTTGATTGTAAAGCGGCAATTTCCTCATCAGTTGGCTGATATTTTTCATCTTTTTTTGGATTAATTTCTTCGTCTATGTCGTACTTTTCAGTATCGTTATAATAGACAATATTTTTAATAAAACCGTCTTTAGTGATTATCTGCTCTGCGGATAAAACAATCTGCATCTGAGCACAGAATGTTTGGACAGCTTTCATTTTATCATTACTTTTTGCTTGTGCTTCTACTTTTGTCATATGATTATTTACAAGTAATAGCTTTTACTGCCCACATACATGCTCCTTCTGCCTGAGTAATAGCAACTGAGCACAATCTTTTTATTTCCTCTCCTCCTGGTTCGTTAAAGTTTCTAAGAGCGTCTAAAGAATCAATAACTAAAGCATACGCTTTTTTAATTTGATTAACTAAAACATCGGCCGATGGATTGAAGTCAACTCTAACCATTTTTTCTCCGAATGTTAATTCTCTGTCTTCCATAAAATTATTATTATTAAATAAATTAAATCTCTTTTAAAAAGTTTTGATATGCTTCCGATATTTCATAAGCTGACTTCTCAATTAAATCTTCCATCTTTTCAATCTCTCTCTCATCGAACTCCCGGTGGAAGCTCTTAATTCTCCCGGTGACTTGAACAATCTTTTCGTTCTCTCGCCAAAAGTCATCGACTTCAATGGTCCCATCTTTAGTCTCCATCCAGTCCAAATCACAGTATTCTGGAATTTTCCCTATGCTATGTTTTAGAGCTACGGCGTAGAAGACTAATTGACCATGCTTAATAACTTTAGCTTGAGTCCAAGGGATTTTACCGGTCTTCTTCTCACGAAAAACATTCTTAACCGGGTCGTAGTCATCGATGTAAGAGAGTATCGGGATTCCACGGACGGTAGTCCTTATCTCATACTCCCTTACATCGTACACTATCAAATCCGGCAGTAATACTTTATGGGCATCTCTCTCAATCATTTCAGCTATACCCTTTCCCAGCCTTAAATATTTGGTGTCTAATTTACTTCCACACTCAAAATACTCTCGACGAAAGCGTGTCTGATTGGTCAGCCAGCAACTGAGCTGGGTCCAAGATAGACGATTCCTGGGCAATACTAATTTAGTTTCCTCTTTTTTCATCTTCAGGGAATGTTAAATCAATGGCTTTTTTACTTAGAAGGGGCATCAAAGCCTCTTTATCTTCGTGGCTTAGTTTAACAGACTTAATAACCTGGGACTCAATTAGTTCCAAAGCATAAAGACTCAAACAAGATTCGATAGCTTGAGTAGCTTTTAGTAACGCAACACTACTATCAGGTCCGGGTACATTAGATGGGACATTCTCTACTAACTTCTTGTCCCCTATCTCATGACCACCAAATGTTTTTATTAATGCCTCAGCTTGTGTAACAGTTGGTTCTGGAGATTTAGTTGGCTCTGGTCTACGTTCGTTAATCATGAAATATTCCTTCCACAGTTTATTCATATGTGGAGCAATAAAATCATGGGCCTCTTGAATAGAGCCACCACGAACTACTATCGACGGTTTGATATTGGCGTAAGCACTAGTCGGGATAGTCATTTCAATTGAGTAACTAACCATCTCTACTGTTGGCTTTTTGGCTTTAGGGGCCACCTTTTTGGTCTTTGGCTTAGGAGCCACCTTTGTTTCTTTCTCCATAAAATTAAAATTTAATAGTTGTAAATCTGAGAGATGGTTTTTCCTCATAAGTGGCATCGCCACAACTCTCTTCTTTGGCCTTGAGAGCCTTTAATTCTTCAGTCTTTTCTTCAACCGCTTCAGTATACTTCCAGGTCTTCAGATTATAGATGGTAAACTTACCGACAGAAGTGGAGGCCGTCTGCATACCGCTATTGTATAACTCCTCAACAATAAGATTCTTTATCTTATCCTTCTCGGCAGTTAAGGCTTTGATTTTTGCGTCTAACGAGGCATATTGCTCGTATTCTTTTTCTAACATATCTTTATGAATTACTTACGCTCATATGAGCGTCGATAATCGAACGGAATATTTCTCCTTCGGTTAATCCGTGTTTCTTAGCCAGAGATTTAATGTACTTATGCTGTTCCGGTCTTATCCGGGTATTGATTCTCGCCATTGGGAGAACTCTAGTTTCTTTTTTCATAGTTTTTATTTTAATATAATTATTTTTTCAGATATCTCCTCCGCTTTCGACCGACTAACGGAGATAATACCTTGATTTCTTAGTTCTACTATTTTTTCAAATCTGATGAGACAGAAGTTATCTTTAAACTTTATTACTAAGTACGATGGCAGTGGTGGAGTGCTTAACCCGTCGCATGGTTTCGGACGGCTTTCTTCATCGGATAACTTCCAAACCAATCCATTTTTCTCTGTCGACTGCAATCCATCCCACTGTACTTTTCTTATTTTGGCGAACGGGAAGGAGTCTAACTCGGTTTGTTTGAGCTCATAATACATATACATCCTTTTTTCTTTCAAATATTGATTAAGGATTACATTCCATTTTGCCTCACGTTTTTTCATAAATATCTGGTTATCAAAAATCCTTTATAATTATTTTTGCTTAACATACACGCCTCGTCTGGGAAGGAGATAACTTTTATTATCCCGAACATTAGAACGTGCCCGTAACCTCTAAGATAATTTTTTCTAAAGGACAGTAGGAACTGCCATTTATTTAATATACGTTTCATATTATTATTATACCTTATGTCGCTGTCGACTGTCAAGGGCGGGAAGCTTCCAACCAAAATCTATTTTAGCAACAACTGCTCCACAAATAACACAATATAAATATTCTTCTCCTTCGATTGTTTCTTCTCCGACTTCCACGTCTATTTTACAGTCGGGACAATATCGTTTCTTCATATATTTAAAGTTAGTTTTTCTTGAAAGTCAGCTCCGGACATTATAGTCTCGTGACAATCTTTATCACACCCCTCGACCACAAGATGGATATATAAATTCTTTTTTAATTTATTAGCTCGGAGTACCCGTCCCAAGCTTTGCTCGTAATCAACGTACCTCCACGACTTACTCGCATAAATTACACAAGGGAAACTAGGTAATTCATAGCCAGAGGAGATTGAGCATTGGGCAATAATAATGTGAGGCTCGTCGCTTTCGTCTACTTTTTTAATGAAAGTCCGGTCCTTAGTAGCTCCATTTAGGATAGAAACCTTATACTCCTCGTCCCGTAAAGCTCGGGCAATCATGTCAATCTGGGCGGTGTAATTGGCGAATATCAATAATTTAGGGAATTCCAAGGCTCTTTCGAGGATATAATCTATCTTATAAGACTTAAAAGTTGACGTTAAATTGGCCATACAGTCGACTTTTCCGTCCACTTCGCTGATATGCTTCCCATATAGGACTCCATTCTCAATCGTACGGAGCCTGGCACGCCTTACAAGAGGGTCTGCCTCGGCAAAGGTCATATTCTCCATCGCACGTTTTTGCTCGTTGCTAAGGGGTATTTCTACGACTTTATGGGTCTGTGCCGGGACATCGAAGAAATCGTTAAGCCCGCCAGTGTACCCGAACTTCTTGACTAAATTAGCTAAACGTTGTTTTGCCTCGTCAGTTTTCTTCGGTATCCATATCCGGCGAGTACCGCCGACCCTGATTTCAATGTAATAAGCCTGACGGAACAAGAAGAAATCCCACTTCTGTCCCATTAGAATTCCTAGCCCCCACATGCTCATAGGCTTCGGGACTGGAGTGGCTGATAAAAAGTACAGTCTCTTCGGGTTAGTTTTCTCAATAAAATTTTTAGTAGACTCAAATATCTGGGAGGTTCTAGGATATTGGACTCCTTTGCGTTGGACAGTGTTAGGAGAAACCCCGAGACACGAGTGGACTTCATCAATTATCACCGTCTCATACCGAGGCAAAATGTCCCACATTTTTCTAATGTCCTCTTTGCTGATGACTGTTAATTTTACTTTAGTCTCCCACTTTTTGTTCTCTCTCTCCCAAGTTTTGTCCTCTCTCTGTTGCTTTGGGCAAATCACAAGAGTTTTACCTTCGGCTAAATGAAGAGCCGTTCTGGTTTTCGAAGCACCGGTTCCTAAAAATAGTCCGCACTTCAGTCTATCGTCTTTAATAATTTTGAGCTGGTGCTCGTACAATGGTAACATACATTTTCTTTAATATTTATAAGATTGCCTATTTCTTTGCGTCTGCCATTGAGGGGATAGCTCTATCCCCACAAAGCGGGCTTCACTATGGCCACTGGTTCGAGGTTCATAAGTAAATCTATTCCCCTTAGCCCCGTAGGCCTTAACTTCTTTTGTAAATGTAATATTAGCTTTCACTTTTCTTCCACCATCCGACATACTCCATATTTTATACTCCTCATATAAACTAGGAACGTCGATGCTAATAAATTCATTAAGGACAACACACTGAGATAGAAAGCCCTCGACTGAGGAGTTTTCTTCTCGATACTCTTCGAGAAGTTTTACCTGTTCTCTCGTAATGATAAACTTTCCCATCTCCTTTAAACTGTTGGCTCCATCAAGCATCCAATTTAGAATTCCCGAGGCTTCAGCAAACAATAAACCATTTTCATCTCTAAGGTATATATTCGGATTGCTCTGGAAACTATTCTTGAAACCAACCACGCACATTCTTCTCTCCGTGGCGGTTGAGGTGTCATTAACCCGGGGTAAGTCATTAACCGAGAAGATAAACTTAGCTTGAGGCCTGAAAGTAAACTGGTCTTTATATTTAATATCTATCGTGACCTTTTCTCCGGAGATAATCTTCTTCAATTTATCGCTCTCGTAATAATTTCCTCCAACCTCTTCAATGATATTTAATCTCTTTCCAATAATACCTTTCATCCCGTATTGACCATACAAGGTTTCAAGATTAATATTCGAGGTTGCCTCCTCGCCCATAACCATACTGATAGTGTCATTAAATGTACTCTTTCCACTTCCCGGGAGGCCTACTAGAAACAAAGCTTTTTGATGAAGGACAGATGATGATAAACAATAACCTGCAAATTGCTGAAGTAATAGTTTTTTCTCCTCCGCCTCTTCTCCTTCCATCCATTCATCTAAACATTTAATCCAGGTCGGGGCCTTAGCTTCCGGGTCGAAATTAACTTTATATTGAATTAACGATACAAAATCCGGCGTATGAGGCATCAATTCTTTAGTGTGGATATTTAATAAGCCGTTTTTTACATTCGCAATATAACCCTTATCATCAGTAACTACTAATAGAGGAATAATTGACAGCAAGCAAGCAACTTTGTCGGAGACGTTTCTTTTAGTTCGATATCCCCAGAGCATGTCATCGTAGAGACAGTTCAAAATCATATCGGAAATGTCCTGGTCTGATAGCTCTTCGTAAACTCCATCTTTATATTGATAAATCATTCCAATCTCATTTTTTCTTAGGTGAGGGTGTCGGACAAGAAGTTCCTGTTCGTAGTTTGAGAAGCGGACTTTGTCCTGTTCCTTGCGGTCTTTGGCTACTTTAGTATATGCCTGTTGAATCCGTTGATTCTCAGTCGGAGACATGTTAGACGAGATAATATCATTCTTATAAGAGTAAGTATAACCACGTTCATAAGCACTTTTGATTGTCGAAGCTATTTCATATTTCCCGTTGGGTTCTAATTCAATCCCGTGCCACCCAGTTTCTTCAAAATGTTTCAAAGCTTTCTCAAGTGACCATCCCGCCTGTCTAGTCAGGGAAGCTGTTACTAACAAGGCTTCATTTGCACAATTTTCTCGTGGCAAGACGTAGTCATTATCACCTTTAATTAACTCCTTAAAGCTATCTCTCTCTTCGATTGGAAACTCTTCATTGACTCTTTCAAAGAAATTAATTTTTTCCGCCTCGGCCATTTGCTTAATTCTATTCGTGATAGGCTTTGATGATTCAGTAATTGAGATTGATTTCGCTGGGAATATGCCTTCCACTTCAGCCATGGAATAAGTATTATTTGGTTGTTTATATACTCCTTTAATTTTAAAAGTCCCGTCAGTTTTCTTGAAATAGATTGACCCCGGAACTCTTAAAATTCTCGGGATATCCTTAACGGCTTTATCAGCTTCTGGAAAAGTTGCCACAATAGCCTGCTCAATTCTTTCCCAGCGGGAGACAGCGTCCTTCCACTCCGGTTCAGATAACTCTTCTTTATAAATTACTTCATCAAGCAACCAATAAAAATGAAACCCGTTCATCGTTTGAATAATAAAAGTCGGGTCGAGCTTGGCTTTAATCCTATCAATATCTTCTTCGGATAATTTCTTATCCACGTCGATATAAAAAGACGATAAGTTTATACAATTATCTTTTGTGGCCGTTGAGCCTTCGAATCCATTGGGAGTAAAGAAGCTATCATATCCCTGTTTATTCAAATCGTCTCTTTGAATATCAGAAGAAACCGGTGGTTTGCCACTTCCGGACAAATCCAAATACCGGAACTTACAATTAGGAAAAAATGATAAAAATTTGTTAGTCATACATTTTTTTGTTTTGCTTATGTCGATAGATAGCAATCCGAAAGTAGTTGGATAACAGTGAGGGAATGTATGAACCTCACAACACCGGCTATTTCGGATTGCTGTCTCTCGACATAATCGAGAGAGTTATTCAGTTGTTAGAATTCTACGTCTTCAGCCTTTAGTCCGTCTTCTACAGGAGCTACCACCGGTGCTTGCCCGTTGATTTCCCGTAGTTTAGGGATAATGGTTTCGTGCACCATCTTGTCTAGGAATTCTAATCGCTTAGTATCGTCCCAAACAAGCACTCCCTTTACAGTTAATTGTTCCATGTCTGGCATACCATTCGGGTGTTCACGAGAATAAGCATGCTTAATGGCTTTGCCGTCTTGATTGACGAACAAAGAGCTTCTGTCTTTCCCGTCCACTTCCTTGACGCTTGGAGAAATTTTCATCTCCCTTGCTAGGTCAATGTTAGGCAACATTTTTAACAATGCTGTTGAGAAGCTATTCGAATAAGAAAGTTGCAAGGTATAAGGCTCCTCTTTGTCTCTAAAGACAAAGTTCCAGGTTTTACCATAGGTGCCATCTTGTACTTTGATATCAATTAACTTGCCGGTGAATGATGAATAAAACTTCTCATATACAGTATTTCCAAGCTTATTCACTCTTTTTATTGCCCCTTCTACATTTTCATTAACTCGTTGACACAATTTCCCGCCCAATATTGTTATAAATTGTCCTTGCTGTTTATTTTCTAATGCCATAGATTTGTTGATAGATATACTATCATTATTTAGTTAATAAATATTTGATTGCTTTTCTTAGTATTACAATGTCATCTTGAAAACCGCCTAGGGCGATATTGCACGAAGAACAAAGTAATCCTCTAATTTTATTTGTCTTATGGCAATGGTCAATGGATAACTTTTTTATATTCCCCGCCTTATCCTTGGCCGTTTCTGGTTTGCCACAAATAGCACATAAATTAGCATGGCTATCGAGAAAATTATTATATTCCTCATATGTCATAATCATGCCATATCGAGTTTTAAAATAATTAAATCTTTCTTTTTCTTTTACTTCTGGATTTTTGCGCCACTCCCGCCTCCACTTGGCCATTCTTTCTTTGTTTTTGCTTTCCCAGATTTTTCTAACTTCTGGCCTCTCCTTGTTGCGCAATCCATTTTTTCTAAGTATTTCCTCTCTATTAGTCTGGTAATAAACTCTTTTATCTGTTGATATTTTTAGTTTATCCATACATAGTTTTTATATTAGTGATAGAATTGTACTATCATATTTTAATTAGTTAGCGAATTATCGCCATATTTTAATTCTCTTCGACCTAGAGATACTAAACTGTTCTTATTATACTACAATGTCGGTGTCGGGGCAAGGGGATTGACTGTGCTTAACTTTCCACTCTTTGTAATAACCACTATCCATTCGTTTTTTATTATAAGCTTTAATCCGGCATTTAGTGCTACAAAATGTCCTAAATCTAGCATTTGGAAGAGGGTCTCCGCATATTTTACAATTTTTTCTTAGCTCTATTTTCCACATAATTTTATTATTTAAGATATTCTCTAATGGGCAGACATTAATCCGGCAATAAAGCCGATTGCAAAACATACTACCCAAATAATCCCTAGAACATAAACCGTCTTTTTGTACCAATGTTCTAACTGTCAGACTTTTTGTTTTTTGTTGTTAATTTTTTTCATATTTTCAATTAATTATAGATTTTTAGGGGAAATTTAATTCCCCCTTTTTACTCATCAAGATAATTCTCGACGAAGTGCTTGTTCCCTCCCCAGAAAGTATCGACTAAATATTCGATTATTTCTATAGGGGTTTTGTTTTCAAATAGTCTATGATAGCTATCGTGTTCTTTTGCGGAAACAATAACTATATTAGACTGTTCTTTTGCCAAGTTTGGAAACCTG